>OFQZ01000499.1_pt1 | contig 13329 bp, 8 predicted proteins | sample 1543011 | NCBI WGS metagenome assembly OFQZ01 (sample SAMN07774216, study PRJEB24372) | wastewater metagenome | isolation source: Exp Tend NO 0WW | collected 2016-02 | reverse complement strand
CTCTCATTACTGACGATATTCGGCGGTTCGATTGCCGACACCCAGTAAGTTACCTGCTTATTAGTCTGCATCATCTCTCCTAGAACATCACATATGCGTTATTTGTTTCGGCAGGATGGAGTAGTACATGGATAGAGAGTACTACTGCATCTGCTTCATCAGGACTATGTGCAAGAGAGGGCATAATCGCACCCATTCGCCGTTTGTAAGCACCTTTCGGCTCTAGCTGATACTTCAGTGTTTTCTCGTTTCTGACTATCTGCCGAGCTGTCAGCTGTGTTATTGTAGTGTAGTCCAAGCCCTTTACTTGTGCGTTCTGAATGAAATCTCGAAAGGCGAACCAAAGCTCATGATACGACTTCACGACAACATCGAAACTGTTTACAGCGACGTTTCCACCACGTGTCGAATAGATCTTTATCGGAGGACGGAGTGCCTGCGCTCGCAAACGTATAACCTCACCTAAAGCCCGACCTTGCCCGTTAGCATCCACGCACAAGTTATGGAGAGGACAGTTATGGTCATTGAGGATAGCAATAACTTGGTCAGCGATCTGTAGATCCGCTGATTTATTCGCCTGAGCCGAAATTTCAATTTTAAATAAAAGTTTTTCTTTTTGATAATCCAGTACTATCTGCCCGTTAGTAGCTTGACCCAATATAGCTAACCGGAGAATGCATTGATCACCCCCCGTCGAAAACGCCGGGTCAAGTCCTGCCACAATACTTAAAGGATGTATACCTAACCATTCAGTTGCTTCAAATACTTTAAAGTTATCGACAAACTCGCGAGAAACAACTGTATCATCAGTTGACGATGTGCGCCAAAAGCCAAGAACAAACCGCCAGAAGGAGTCCGAGTCTTTACCGTATATTTTAATCTTTTCGTTTAGTGTCTCTTGAGTAATTAAAAACTTTGATAAGAGTTTCTTCTTAACAGGGTCTACTTCGTGTATTGCTGGAGACTCGTAACACGAGAAGAACAAGCACACGCCGTTCTTTTGAGTTGTCTCCCACTGCACATCTTTAAGTGGGTCAATAGAATTCCAGCCGTTCTTAGGCGTAGATACTACACCGTGTAAGTCGTACTTCGATAAGCTATTCCCAATGAACATCGCTTGAAAGAAGTCTTGCCCAGACTCTAAGTTTGGCAAAGCCTTAACAAGCGCCATAGGCATGTCAGTGGACTCGTCAGCTACAAAGAGTATTCCGTTCTTTGGATGCCGTCCGATAAGATCTTTAATAGATGAGTCATCATCCCCTAGCTTAGCCGCAGCAGCGAAGATGCCGTGCTGCAAGTCGTCACGGTTAAATAAAATCTTTGGTGGTGCTGACCTTAAATACTCGTGTGGGATTTCAATCTCTGCTTCTCTAAGCAGGTGCATGGCGTATCCCCAGATACGAGCGCCTAACGAATTCAGCGTTGTAGAAGCGATAATTACCGCGTGTCCGCGTGGGTCGGAAAGCCAGAAGAGTATCGCAATTTTTGCGGCATCGTACGATTTTGCACACGCAGCCCCGCCGGCATAAGAAACATACGACCAACTGCCGCAGTGCGCTCTAAAGCGGCGTTCAGTCCAGTAGTGCCAGGTACGCATCTCTTTAGGCCACAGATAGTCGTGTGCCGCTTTGAAGTGCTGGTATTTTTCTTCTGGATTTTTAGATTTTTTATATCGTGCAAGATGTATAGACAAGGGGTGTACTAGTCTGTACTCTTCTCCATAGGCAAGGATGATTTGTTTTCCGTTTCTGGCTGAAATTTTCCAGCCTTCTTTTTCTATGAGAGCAATTACTGAAGGAGCTAAGGACATATGTTATTGAAATTTAAGCCTTTTTGTGCCCCTCTTAATTATCGTTTTAGGGATCCAAACACTGGTTTTAAATTTGAAGCTGCTTCTGAAAAGGAGCTTGTTTCTAGAATACGTTCTTACCGGCAACAAAACAACCTAGAACCTTTGGAGTTCTTAGAAGCCGTAATCGAGAATTACTTGTGTCATCGACCAGAAAATGTTGGAGGATGCACTCAGCGCGGAGAGTTTAAGCGTGGCGTTTTCGCATATCTTAAGGGAGGACTAGTTCTTCTTAAGAACCTAGCTTACAAAAGTTATGTATCACAAGAGGTTGCAGACAAACGAGCGGCCTTATGCTTACAATGTCCTAAGAACGTATTTCCGGATAAAGACCGCTTTATAAAGTGGAGCGATTCTGTAGCTGAAGCGTCTGTTGGAGATCGGAAGGCCAAAGGGCACGAGCTTCTAGGAAACTGCGATGTTTGTTCTTGTGTGAACAAAGCAAAAGTTTGGTACCCTGGACCGTTTACCCCTACGAAAGAGGAACTAGCCCAGTTTCCTGATTTCTGCTGGCAAAAACAGGAGAGTAAAAAGTAGCATTATGCCTAAAGGAAAGCATCATTGCAGTAAGGCACATATCCCGATCTACGGACCAGAGTTACGTAAGTCTGGAAAAATAAAAGATTACACAGGGGTAGATTTAGGGTTAGTTATTGTTGTTAAGCATGTTGGTTTTAACTACTTACGAAATGCTGTATACCTATGCAGAGATGTTTTCGGAGCTGAGTTTCTTTGCTCTGCTCACTGCTTCAATGCTTCTAAAAGGTATAATTTCAAGACTCGGGTATGGACCGCCGAATCCAAGAAAAAAACATTACAGCTGTATTATTGCTATACCAACATGATACAGCGCTGTTATGACCCCCAGTGTGCTGCGAGTAAGTACTACATGCAGAAGGGAGTGACTGTGTGCAACGAATGGAGGAATGAAGAGGGGTACACTAACTTTATAAAATGGGCAGCGGCTTCTGGCTTCTGTCTTGGACTGACTTTAGATAAGAAGGATAATATCTATAGTCCTGAAACTTGCAGGTGGATTACCAAAAGTGAAAATAGTCGTTATACAAGTAGAACACGGTTGAACGAGCATAAGGTACGAGAAATACGGGCCTCATTTAAAAAGTTTGATGGGCGCAAAACAGATTTTTACATTTTAAAAGCTAAAGAATACGGTGTATCTGCAGCTGCTGTAGAGTCGGTAGTGTATAATCATAACTGGGTAGGAGTTTAAAATGGTTGACTCACTAGACACAATGACAGCCGTTACTACTGCCGGCCTTTTACGTGGGCAGATAACTCAACCTAGTGTCGGAGTTTATAAAGCTCCGAAGAACATAATTCAATCTGTCAGTGCTGCGTATGCTGTGTACTGGCAGTATAGAACTGAACACTTACGACGGATTGATCTTTATGCCGCAATCGAAGGACTTATCGCAGGGAATCCTCCGTACAACCCAGCGGAACTTGCGCAGAAGCGTCTCTCACACATCAGTAACTTCAACAATCTCGATGCCCGTTCGTTATATGAGCGCGGTGCCCTTGCCTACTGGAACTTGCTTAACGAAGCTGAAACCATATGCAAATTCAAACTACGAGATCCTGTTGGGCTGGGGAGTGACGATCCAGAGTTAATAGGCTTTGCCGACACTCTCGCTAAGCACTGGGACACTGTAGTACGCGAGTGGCCTAGCTTTTACACAATGTTCAATACGCTTGCTGGACAGCTAGTTAAGTTCGGTATTTCTCCAGTGCTATGGCCTGATGAAAGAGATTGGCGTCCACGCACGGTAGAACTGTCTCGCTTCTTTGTCGAAGACCAAGCACAAGCAGATATAGAAAAAGTTACCGTTATCTGTGTAGAGACAATATTTACCGCACAGTTTTTGTTTGAAATATACGTAGCCTTTAAAGATAAGGTTACGAAGCATCCGGAAGGGCAGTGGCCGTACGATAAGTGTCCGTGGAATATGGACGAACTAGGCGCACTTCTTTTAAATAAAGCCAATCAATTCACGAAAGATAACTTCACATACATCGACTTAATGGATATCCAGCGTAAGATTCAAAATGGCGATCTTACCTATAATCAAGTGTTTTCTGACTCAATTCGTTTAGTGTCATTCTTTCAGCAAGAGTATGACGGTCAAGTTTCACACTACATGTTTGACCGCACTTTCAATCAAGGTAACTTTCTTTACTTCGCTGATAGGCAATATAAGTGCATGCAAGAAGGTATTGTTATCTTCACAGCTAGCCCAGGCGAATTTACGATTCACTCCAATCGCGGTTTAGGGCATAAAATATTCTCTGGCGCTCAAGCAATGATGCAGCTTGATTGTTCTATCATCGACGCTGCTAGAATGGCCGCTAGTCCGATGATTAAGTCTCCGGCTACAGGTAGCAGGGATGCCGAGGCTATTAGGTTTTATCCAGGAACAATAACTAATATTGGAACTGCTGAGTATGTGCAGAATAACTTCGGAGAAAACATACAACAGCTTATCGGGGCCAGCCAGTATGTACTACAGAAGCTACAGTTTAACACAGCCAACAGTGGCGATGACCCTGGCGTCCCTGACAGAAACGTTGGCTCGATTTCGCCTAGCCAAGCCCGAATGCAATCCTTCAAAGAGTTCGGCGTACTCAAAAACAACATTGCTCACTTTTACTCATTGTTCGACATCGTAGTTACGAACATGACGATTAAGCTTCTTCACTCTAAGAAGGGGGATCCGGGCTATGAGTCAGCAAAGAAGTGGAAAGAACTATGCATGGAAGATGGAGTGCCAAAAGAGTTCTTTCAGCTTAAAGAGCAAGATGAGTATGGCATGCCGAAGTTTATTTCGGTTCGCGCTACTCGTGTTGCTGGGGATGGCTCTACCTTGGCTGGTCTTATGGGGCTTCAAGAGCTACAGCTTATTGCTGGAGACTTCAACCCAGATGAGGCGAGAGAGTATCGTAAGCAGTACGTCACCCGCGTGCTCGGAAGAGATTACGTTCCCGCTTTTGTGCATCCGAAGCAACCCGATGAAGCTACTGGTGGTGCTTCACTAGCAGGCGTTGAGAACAACGGAATGCTTGATGGTAAAAGCCCAATCTTCTCGATTGACAATGAGAACAGAGCGCACTTTACTATTCATATGGCATTAGGAAACGATACAATAAAGCGTATACAGCAACAGCAGCTTACAGCTCTATCGGCTGATAAAATCTTTAGTGTGTTAATACCGCATATGCAAGAACACTTGCAAGCGCTCTCAAAGTCTCTGTTTGCTCAAAAGTTTGTAGAAAGTGTAAAGAAACCTTGGCAGCAGTTGCAGCAATATGCTACTTTGAACAGGCACAATGCAGCGCAAGAATTGCAAGCAAATATTAAAAAGCAGCAAGAACAAGAGCAGAAGCAACAGCAAGTAATGACAGACGAGCAGTTAAAGACTGTTAAGCTGCAAGGTGACGAGCGCAGAGCAGACCAGAAAGCGCAGCATCAGATACAGAATAGCCAGCAGCAAAGTGAGCAGCGGGCAGAGATAATGCGAGAAGACGTGCAGAGAAAAGCAGACAATAAACGCTTAGAAATACAATTAAACGCTCGTAACAAGACAGTCGAAGAGCAGCACGCAGCTGTAGAAACAGCCCCGCTGGCTGAAAATAGAGCTAGACTTGCTGAGTTAAATGGTGTGTCACCTTCCCCGTACGATATTGAGTCATGATAGAAAAAGAGCTAGCAGTCCTTAGAGCGAATCCGCAATTTGTTTCTTTGTACCTTGAAGGAATGTCAGCTCTTTTTCGTTCTGGAGTTTTTGGTGCGTTACGTCTCATCGGACGCCCGATTATTCTAGAAAAAGGAAAGGATGTTCAGTGCATGGCAACCCAGGCTGCGTGGAGTTCAGGCTTCAACGATGCCATTGACATACTCATGAACTTCAAAGAACAGTTTATTGACATAGAGAAAAGAGCTGAAGAACCGCGAATGGACTTTGGAGGTCTAGACTACGCGCTACAGCGTGGAGATATAAGTAAGGAAGAAGCAGATGCCATCAGATCAGGAAAACCAATCGAACTCTCAAGCACCAATATCGCAGCCAAAGGTGTACCAAGCGCCGCAGCTAAATGATGCGTTACAAGGGCTTCAGAGTGGCGAATCGCCGATGGATTTCATCCGTAGAAATCTAACTGAGCAGCAAGCAGCTACTGCGCCAGCTCCGTTGGATGCTCCGGCACCGCAGGCTCGCCCTGCCAATATGCCTAACCCTTTGATGCAAAAGGTAGAGCCGACTGTGCCGGCAGAGTCGAAGGCAGCTGAATCGACTACTGCTCCGATAGTATCTAAAGATGAAACTCCAGTTTTTGATTTCGAGAAGAAAGATGACGCACCTAAACTGGCCCGAGATGGACAAAATACCACCAATGACTCCAGCGCAGATAAGGTACAACCGGGCGTGCAGAAAGATGGTGGAGCTGAGTCAGCCGAAACTGATACCGATCTACCCACCGACGATACTTCAACAGGTGGTCAGCACTTTAAAAAGCTTCGTCTTAAAGTTAAAGAAACTGAAAGTACTCTTAAAACGGTTCTTGCAGAGAAAGAAGATCTCAAGAGCCAAGTAGAGAAGTACGCTAAAGGGGAGGTGATCCCAGAAGTTCTGCAGCAGAAAGAAGCCCGTATTGCGGAGTTAGAGCACTACGAGCAGTTGCACAATTTGAAAGGGTCTGCTGCGTATAAAGAAAAAGTTGCCAAGCCTTTAGAGGCTAAGCAGGCACGTCTTAAAGCGATTGCTGACGACTACGGTATTCCAGAAAACACTCTGATTGAGGCGCTTAATTTTGAAAAAGAGTCAGAGCTTAATGGCTTTTTAGCTAATCATTTCGATGGTGTAGGTGCTTTAGAAGTAAAGCAGCTCGTTACTGACATGAAGAGTCTTCATGGTCAGGCTGCTGAAATGGAGAAAACGCCGGCACAGACTTTGGCTAGGATACAGCAAGAGCAAGCACAAATTGAAGCTGCACAAGACGCTACGAGAAAGAATCAGCTTGCAGCTAGTTCACGTAGCGCTTGGATAGATGCTCTTACCGACATCAGAAAAGATGGGCGTGCGCTAGAATTAATTCGTAAAGAAAACGATAACGAACATAACACTAAATTCGTAGACCCTATTCTGAAGCAAGCAGCTGCTGAGTATGGAAAATTCATCACTGCGTTTGCAAAAGCCGGCATTAAAGAGCTGGAACCGGAGGTGGGTAAGGCACTCGCTGAAGCGGTACTCTTGGCACATGCATCAGCCACTGCTTTGAGCACACGAACTGAAGCAATGCGCCAAGCAGAAGAAATTACTAACAATACCCGGTATAATAGCTTGATTCGTCCGAGTGTTGGCGGAGGCACTGTGTCATCCGTACCAGCGCCAGCTAAGGCCATAGAAGAGACTCCGGAACAAATGGCACGTAATCAGATGAATAGTATCTTGTCAAAGAACCGAAGATAGTTCACACTTGATTTTACGAGCCGTGCTTTCGATAAATAGCACAAGAGTAGCTTCTCTCTTTAAAAAGAGCGTACAGGCAATTCGGTAGGATCCGTAGAAAATTCCAGCTTGTAGAGATAGTACGCAATTATAGCTTCTAAGTAAGCTACATTATTCGTTTATTTCTGCGAAGGAAATTTTTATGGCTCCCACAATGGGTTCATGCCTTGTCACAGAAGCCGATGTGCAAGAAGCATTTCTAGCGGCTCCTCCTCTCATAGCCAAACAGATCATGAACCTCACGGTTAAACAACCGCGATGGATTTCTGATATGTATCAAACTGAAGCCTTCCCGTTGGGTAATGGTGCAGAAATGCAGCAGCTTATCCTTCGTGGCATGATGCCTCAAGTTGAGCGTGGGTTCGATAAATGGAAGAAGATCAGTTCTAACGCTGGGTGCGAACCTTGCGCTGGCCCTGATTGCTCGTATAACTGGACACAGTTTGGTGGAACAGGTATTGAGCGAAAAATTATGCAGCTCATGGAAAGAGACTTTCGTTCTCCGACCTACTGCATCAAGGAAATCCAGACTACTGCCCACTATGAGCAAATTTTCGGACAAATTGTTCTCAATTTGTACGCACAGATTGCTTTCTTCAAAGAGCAAAACATCGGATTTAACTACTTCACTTCGCTTCTCAAGAAGTTTGTAGTCGATTCCAGTGGCGCTCGTCCTAACCCGCAAAATCCTTACGTATATCGTCCTCTTGGAACGAAGCGTATTTCGACTCTTAATATCGAAATTCTGCAGCAATTCTATGAGTACCTTCGCGTGATGCCTGATGCGGTACCTTATGACAACGTGAACGGATCGCCTATTTACGCTATGGAGTGTTCTGCTCAGCTCTTGAGCCGGCTCTATCGCGATGATCCGTCGCTACGTCAAGACGCTCGGTTTTCAGGGTTAGCGAATGACTTGTTGATGAAATATAACTTCATGAGCACTACTCAGGGCATGTTTATTAATGCTCCGATTTTGTTGCCACGAAGATTCGCCATCACTGCTGTAACTGGTGAGCCTGTTGAGATTTTGCCATACGTGAACGGCATCCCGATGGAAATCGGTGCTTTCACTGGCATTAATCCGGATTGGGTAAATCCAGCAATTGCTACGCATGAAGAAGTAAGCTTGCACGGTAAGTATCCGTTCAAGGTTATGTACTTGCCTACAGCTCAAACTCTTGGACAGAACACTTCGTTCGGCCCAGAAATGAGCTTCATGAACACATGGCAATGGGTTAACCCGTTGACGGTTGAAGATCCATTCCGACGTGTTGGACAATTTGTGACGGCAGCTACTATCGGACTCGCACCTCAGTACTCTGAAGCGATGTTCGGTATCTTGGTTGAGCGTCCGAAGGTAGGTTTGATGGCTACGTGGTTGCCAGAAGCTCCATGTCCTCCGACTCCAGCTGACTGCGATAACACGGTGCCTGATGTGGGATGCCCTTGTCCGTTAATCCTTACTTCGTCGATTAACCCTGTCAATGGAAACTCGCTATTGACGTTTGCAACGCCACTTAGCCCGATTCCAGTAGCAGACGATGATGTTCAACTTGGAATTGACTCTGGTGGCTATATCACAGGAACGGTTGTGGCTGTATCTGCTGACGGAACTGCGGGAGAGTTTACTTTCCCGAATGGTACTGACTTAGGTTCATGCGATCAGTTCACAAGCATTTTCTGCGATAACACGCTGGGATGCTCTGCGAATGTTCAAATGGCAACTGCCGGAGCTACGACCTGGACGTTGATACTCAGTAACGCAATCAAGGCCGATACGGTCGCTGATGTTGTTACTTTGACCTATGGTAACGGTACGCAAGTAAATGCGACGGTATCGAGTGTCAATATGTCAACGCTAACCTGGGTAGTAGACCCGACTGGAACCCTTGTCGATAACGTGAATGGAGTTGTTTCCATCTGTGTACCGACTTCAACTGACGCTACATGCGGAAGTTGCACAGGGCCTAGCTACGAGCAGTGCGAAACGTAATAAGCACTTGAGTAAAAGAGCGGGAGAGGTGGAAACCTCTTCCGCTCTCACACCTTTTAAGGACAGGATTTTTGAAAACTGTCGTATTTTCCCAAGCAGGTTATCTTTCGTGTTCGTGTGATGCGGAAAATGTTGTTGTACTTTGCTTGACTGATCCCGACTTAGTTGCTGAACTCGGTGTGTCTACCATCGAAGGGCACATTCTTAAGGGATGGAAAACTACGACTCCTGCTTGCGGCAGAGTCTGCACTACCTATAACTACTCAATAGAATACAATGAAGCGCAGTTAGCTAATCCAGATACTGCACTTACGACCGCCGAAATAGCAGGAGTCTTCTGTAAGAGCTGCCTGACTACTTGGGTCGAGGAACAGATTAGTCAAGAAACTACCGGCCTGTATATCCTTCCAGAGACGTATGGTGCAGTAGGTGACGGAACTACTGATGACTCAGCGGCTATTCAATCAGCAATTGATCATGCAGTGACCCTGGGCGGCGGTGCTGTATTCTTTTCTAGCGGCAAGGACTACTTAGTAGAAGATACGATCTACATCCCAGTTACCGCACGGAATATCCAATTACTTGGTTACGGTGCGAGTATTACCGGAGACGTAGACGGTAATATTCTACAGATTGGGGATACATCTACTACCGATAACGCAGCGAGAGATATTGTTATCTCTGGTTTAAGTATTTACGGTTCCGGACCAACAGATACTGGAAATACCAATCAATGCGGTCTTGAAATCGACGGGGTACTTCGTTGTGCTTTACGCGATGTTCAGATCTTAAATATACCTAAGACAGGAATAGTCGGAACTAAGCCTGTAGTATCCGGTTCTGCGTACTGGAACAAAGTACTTTTCGATAACGTATCAGTACGCTTTTGTGGGTATCAGTGTCTGCTTATTGGTACTTCTTCTGCAGTAGATGACCTCACATGTGTTAACTGCCTTTTTAATCATGGCGGTGAAAAGATTACATCTAACGTAGCCGATGGTGCTGCTTACATCAAAGCTATAGTTCTTAATATGTCAGGCTGTGAGATTTCTGGAATGTATTCACAAACTGCTGGCTTTGGGTACCGCTGGGGGCTGGCTATTCAAACTGCTGGAGGATTTCTCTCTGGAATGCACTTTGAGTTGAATGGTTATGATCAAGCCGGCTCTGCTGACTTGTTTATTGATAGCGCATCGGAAGGGCTTGCTGTTATAGGCTCATCGCACTACGGCTCTGATGTTACTGGTGCAAAGTTTTGCATACAGACAAAAGGTGCTGGAACTTTTATCAGTAATGTTTCTTACGCCGGAAACGGAACGCATCAGTACGATTACGTTGTAGAAGCGGTCAATGCTGTAGATGTCCAGATAGGATCTATCAATTCTTTGACAGCTACTCCGATAGGAATTACTGAGACTAACCTCGGAGGGTTTGGAACAGGAAGCTTAGTTAACTCTAATTCTTATACCAAGACTGGACGGCGTATTGAGGTGTTGCAGTCTCCTTATGCAGGCAGCAATCCGCCTGAGATTGTAATCGCAGGGTGGGGAGCTTCTGCAACCGTGACTTCAGTCAGAGCTGTAGATTCTCACGGTGACTTTACTATCAATTGCGCAGGTGGTGGTCAGACAAATCCCGCTACCATCACAATCACTTTCAAGGACGGAGATTGGCCGAGTGAGCCTACTTGCATTATGTACGAACGTACTACAGGTAGTGGGGGAATGCTGTCCATACCACAAGTAGCAGTTAGTGCGCATCGCATTCTGTTTACTGCAAATAGTGCTCCGGTTAACAACGCTACGTATACTTTTACTTGGCACTGTGTGGGCTTCTAATGACGACGCAAACTGTTAACTCTTGTTTCTCTTTCAAACTAGACTGCTGCTACCCGAACGCAGAAGTTATTCTTTGTTTACAATCGTCAGCGTTACTGGCGCCGATTGCATGTCCGGAAGACGATGAACAGAGTCAGGACTTAGGTGAGTTTGGTTTCATAGAAGCTGTTTTGACTGGGTGCTTTCCGATAGGCAACAGCTGCGGTGCTACTTCGCAGTGGCAATATGTTTTTACGTATGACGACACTCTTTTAGCCGATCCGGAAGTTCCTCTTACGCCTGCGGATATTACTGGAGCGTTTTGTCAGGGGTGCTTGACTTCATGGATAAGTTCCGAAGTTGGGTCGGAAGTTTACCTAGAGACTGACGGAGAAGGAAATACTTATCTTGTTTCTCAACATGGCTGCAGATACCTTTTACCTGCCGGCGGTGGGGAAGGTGGGCTAACTCTTCTTGTTTCTGACTCGGATACGGTAAACCTTTCTATTTCTGGTTCTCCCCAGCAGACTCTTTCTGCTTCGGTAATTGTTTCTCCAGCACCTAACAATGCTTTGATTGCAGATACAACGGGGCTTTTTGTTGCCGAACCTACTCCTGGACAAAATCCTTTAGCAGTTAGTGATACTTCAAGTGTTGACTTAACTATTACTGCTGGGGTGTCTCAAACTCTTTCTGGGGTTGTTAGGATATCGGCTGATCCTGGGAATCTTCTCGAACTCCGTGCAGACGGTCTTTACGTAGCAGAAGGTACTCCTCCTCCTTCTGTGGATACAGGAACCTCAACAGAGGATACAAGTTCTCAGATTGGAAATCCTGGGATGGGAATTCAGTCTGTTAATTCTACGAGTATTCAAACCAATGCAGCGGGGAGCAATCCTAATAATTATCCTCTCCCAACAGTAGCTTATCGTTCTCAGTGGGCCGATTTGGAGCCTACAGAAGGGGCTTATAACTTTGCTTCGGTTATTGCATTTTTCGATCAGGCGCTGGCTGCTGGGCAACTAGTTAACTATCGTGTATACGAGTCCGATCCTGGTAGCGGGTTTGGCCCTCCTCAGTACCTTTATAACTATGCGGGATGGAGAGCGACTCAAGACGACGGTGGAGCAACTGCTTTTTATTGGTGCTATTGGGGAAATTCAAGCGTTCAAAACGCACATAACAACTTCCTTTTAGCTCTTGCAAACGCAATCGGAAATCACCCAGCTTTGGGAACAATCGATTGTGGGTGGGGCGTGTACTCGGAAAATAATTATAGCGGGACACATTACAATGGAACCAGTAACGGTTCGGTACCCGCAGTGTCTGTAGGAAGTGAGTTACCTAATCTATCAGTATCTGCTTACCAAGGGTTCTATCAGCGTTATAGAAACGCATTCCCTAGTCAAATTCTTGTAACTTTCCCTGATACTCAGGGAAGTTTTGATTACCCCGTAGGAGCATTAAATTTTGGTGTAAGAGCTGACGGATGGGGATACCGAAGTAATCCTGTTTCGTGTCCTGCAGCTGGGGTGCAAATGTGTACATTGTACCCCAACACGTTCGTGCCTTCTGGAACATACCCGAACGTTTGGCAGCAGAGCAGAGTTGACCTTGAGACTTGGAATTTTATTTATTCCGGTGGAGGTTCGTGGCTAACAAATGGATGGGATTATACGAGTTCCTTCCAATGGGCATGGCAGCAAGCACATGCATCTGAATTAAATATCAAGGGACGCTTTCAGCCAACAGGCGGCATGAAGACCGCAATGGAAGCAATGCTTCTTAAAATCGGCTATCGCTATGTTTTAAGGTCTATCTCTCACTACGTAACAGGGAATGCAGGAACAAACGTTACTATTAACACTGTCTGGGAAAACGTTGGGTGTGCTCCTAATTATTTACCCTTCACAGTAATGTATAGGTTTGTTGGGGCTAGTTCTGGTCTTGTCTACAAGTACTCTTCAACTAGCCAAGCAAAATGGCTACCTGGAGGAACAGTCTCTTACGCACACTCTGTTCCGTTGCCTACTTGGTTAGCAGCAGAAACCTACGATATTTACGCGGGGGTTGGTGACCAAACTCAGATCTATCCGACTATCCAGCAAGCAAATAACGGAAATGACGGAAGGTTCTGGTACAGTC
>OFQZ01000496.1_pt1 | contig 13340 bp, 30 predicted proteins | sample 1543011 | NCBI WGS metagenome assembly OFQZ01 (sample SAMN07774216, study PRJEB24372) | wastewater metagenome | isolation source: Exp Tend NO 0WW | collected 2016-02 | reverse complement strand
TAGAAGCGCAATGGCATCATGCGCTATCCGTGGCTGAACAAGGAAGCCGGCGAAACCCATGCCCGGGAAAAGATCGTTGCCTACAACGAGTACAAGGACTGGAACTGGATCGTCGTGTCCGGCAGCTATGCCGACGAAATCTTCAGCCTCGCGGAGCATGCACGCAACATCATGATGGGCGCCACCTTTATTCTGACCATTGTCTTGCTCGGCATTCTGACGTTCTATCTGAACCGTATCGTGATAACCCCGCTCGACAGGCTGGTGGTGAGTTCACGCAAGATCGCCGATGGTGATCTGACTGTGAGTATCGGCAGCTCGCGTCACGATGAAGTCGGCAAGGTCATGAACGCCATGCATGAAATGGCCGGAAAACTCAGCACCGTCATCGGTCAGGTCAGGCAGGCCGCGGACAAGATCAGCCTTGCCTCACACAATCTTTCGACGACCGCCGACGAGATCAGCATCGCGACCGACCGGCAGGCGCAGTCCACGGCGGCCTCAGCGTCAGCGCTGGAAGAAGTGACAGTGAGCATCAATGAAGTATCGACCCTGGCCAAGGATACCGAAGACAGCTCCGAACGCACCTCATCGCTGACCCAGCAAAGCGTGCAGTCCATTCACAACGCGGTCGACGAAATGGCATCGATGGCCGCAGCCGTACAGTCATCCTCTAGCCAGGTAGGCAATCTGATGACGCGCACCGAGGAAGTTGGCGGAATAGCCAATGTCATTCGGGAAATCGCCGACCAGACCAATTTGCTCGCCCTGAATGCAGCCATCGAAGCCGCTCGTGCCGGCGAGATGGGCCGTGGATTTGCAGTGGTCGCCGATGAAGTTAGAAAACTGGCAGAGCGAACTGCCAAGGCAACCCATGAAATTACCGCCGAGATCAAGCAGATTCAGGATGAAACGCGAATGACGGTCGACGATATGCGTGCGATTGGACCAAAGGTCCAGCGGGGTCTGGATCGAGTCAATGAAGTATCCGGGATGCTGGAGAGCATCACCCACGAAGCCGCTGAATCCCGACGTCGCGCCATGGAGGTTGCCGATGCAACGAGGGAACAGGCCATCGCCGCCAACGACAAGATCCGCGAGCAGGCGAAGCAGGCCATCTCTGACGCCAAGCGCGCGATCGGCGTGCTGACCCGTCTCGCCAACGACGCCGGAAACGTGGCCGATGCCCTGTTCCTGCACCTGTGCGCGACACAGGTAGAAGCTGCCGCCCTCGGCGCCGTGGGCGTTGCCATCGATCGCGCAGACACGCTCTGCGCCAAACACTAATCAGACTTCAAAGAGATACGACACATGCCCATCATTGCAACCGCAGGCGACAGCAAGTCCTACACTCCCGCCCCCGAGGGCACGCACCAGGCTGTCTGCGTCGATGTCATCGACATCGGCCTGAAACCGAACCCGTACCGCGAAGGCGCGCAGCAGCACAAGATCGACATCGCGTGGCAGATCGATGAGACGCGGGACGACGGCAAGCGCCACGTTCTGTACAAGCGGTACACGCTGAGCCTGAACGAGAAGGCGACGTTGCGTCACGACCTCGAAAGCTGGCGCGGGAAGCCGTTCACGCGCGACGAGGAGATGGGCTTCGATGTCGAGTCGGTCATCGGCGCGAACTGCCTGATCAACGTCCAGCACAAGCCCGGCACGAAGGACGCCTCGAAGGTGTTCGCCAACGTCGTGTCAGTTATGCCGCTGATCAAGGGCATGGTCAAGCTTGCGGCGAGTGGCTACGTGCGCCACCAGGATCAGCAGCCCGAGACGGAAGCGGCGCCGGACGAAGTCACCGCCGACGACATCCCGTTCTAGGAGGGCCACATGGCGATTATTGCTTCCGTCACGGACGCTCCGCGCGTCATCGACATCACTCCAGAGGCGGTATCGACCGTCTCCCTCGTCCCGCGCGACAAGGCTGAACTTCAGCGAGACGCGCGCACATGGTCAGAGCGCGTCGCGCAGCTTGCCATCCGCACGGCTGACGACTGCGTGCAGGCGAGCTATCTGCTCCGCTCTATCAAGGGCGTGCGCGCCGACATCCAGCAGTGGTTCGCGCCGCACATCGACGCGGCGATGGAAACCAAGCGCAAGGCCGAAGCGGCACGTAAGGCGCTCGCGGACGAGAACGACCGGATGCAGGCGCCGCTTGTCGCCGCCGAGGCCACGGTGAAGGGCGCACTGCTGGCGTGGGAGCGTGAACAGGAAGTCGCGCGCCGCGCCGAGGAAGCCCGGTTGCAGGCGGAAGCGCAGCGACAGGCTGAGGCCGACACGCTCGCCGCCGCTGCCGCGTTGGAACTTGAGGCCGACCGCACGGGGGATGCCGACATGCGCGCCGAGGCTGACGCCATCCTCGCGCAGCCGGTGGACGTGCCGGCCGTCATGGTCAAGCGTATGGTGCCGAAGGTCGAAGGCATCACCTACCGGGACAACTGGACCGTGCATCCCGACATCGACGTGAAGGCGCTCGCGCGAGCCGTGGCGTCTGGTGCTGCGCCAGCCAACCTGCTGCAACCCAACATGGTCGCGCTCCGTGCGTGGGCAAAGGCGACGCAGGGTGGGCAGGCGCTGCCGGGTGTGAAGGTCGTCAACGACAGGCAGATCGCGGCCCGTGGCTAAGTCCTTCGTCCCGGTGTTCAACGGCGTCGTGACGGCCGATGGGCGGCTGGAACTTGACGGCATTGAAGCGATGCAGCGGCGGCGATACCTGCGCTCATTGGTCGGGAAGCGGGTGGGTGTCGTCGTCCGCGAGCGTCGCAGTCAGCGCAGCACGAACCAGAACGCCTGGTTGTGGGGTATCGCTCTCCCGTTGCTGGCCGAGGAACTCGGCTACGACGAGCACGAACACGAAACGCTCCACTACGCGCTGTTGGGCGAGTGCTTCGGGCACGTCTACGACCCGCGCTCCGGGCAGACGGTGCTGGCGAAAACATCCTCCCAACTGAACACGAAAGAGTTCGCGGATTACATGGAATGGCTGGTGCGGTGGGCTGCGACAGAACACAACTGCCGCATCCCCCTGCCCGGCGAAAGTGAGGCCGCGTGATTGTCAGACGTAGTTGCTCGCGTTGTCAGGGATGGCTCTGGATGACGCAGACCGAGTGCGAGAACAACCCCAGGCAGATCGTCTGCGTGGATTGCTCAGACTACCTGCGCTCGCATCCCGACGTGGCGGAACGTGAGTTTCAGGCGGAACTCGCCCGCGCGCAAGCCGACTCAAGCGCGATGCGTGCGCGATGGGCGGCACAGGATGCCGCCAAGAAAGGTGCGGTGGCGTGATGCGCGATTGGGCATACATCCTCCGCGAACGCAAACGCCGCGCCGATCCGCAGTGTCCCGCGTGCGATGGCGACGGCAACGATCCACAGGATGACGACTACCCCTGCTTCTGCATCATGCGGGCGGGGAACTTCGAGGACGTGCCCGATCCGCTGGCCGATGAAGGCCAGAGCGATGCGCGCGAACTAGCGCGGGACCGCTACTAATGGGCCAAGGCGGCATCGCGTGCCCGAAGCCTCAGAAGGGCAGCAGCCGGCGGAAGCGTCTCGCGCTGCGCCTGAAGCTCGGGAAGCAAATGCGCGATGCCGTGTGGCTCCGCGCTGGTAGTTGCTGCGAACGCTGCGGACGCGGGCCACTCTCACGCACCACGGACGTGCTGCACCCTAACGCGGGGCACGCGGCGCACGCCAGAGGGCGGAACGTCGCCCCGGCCGACAAGTTCAACCCTGACGCGGTGTCTCTTTTGTGCCGCGACTGCCACTTAGGTGGCGACCATTCGATGAGGTTTGCATGAGCGTTTACATCCACACCCTAAACGGCAAGCCGGCGGTGTTCGACGGTGAGCAGCTTTGCTACGTGAACAAGTCCGGTGGCCCGCTCGATCGCCTGTTGCGTCCGAGCCTGGAAACCATCCGCGATGAACAGCGTGCAAGCACGGCCTACCGCGAGCGCCACGGGTGGCCGCACGCGGGGAAGCACGACTACATCCGTCTGTCGGTAGGTGCGCGATGACGGAACCCACCTATCTAGTCCCGAAAGACATTCCCCCGTCCGCGCAGGCGACGGAACAGAAGCTGCGCCAGATCCGCGAGGACGCCACGGTTAGTCAGAAGGCTGAGGCGTGGCGCGTGTTCCTGACCAGGAGGGCCGCATGAGCGAACGGGCATACGTCTACGGCCACAACGAGCGCGTTGGGCTGCGAAAACTCAACGTCACCGATCCGCGCTTCCGATTCTTCGCGTGGGAGTGCGTCGGAACGGACTCGGTGAAGCTGACGGGTTGTGTCGTGACCCGTACCATTACTCGCGGCCCGCGTAAGGGCCAGCCCGCCTACGACAAGCCGCACGTCGTTGCGGTGGTCACAGAGGCCGAGCGGACGCAGGAGCGCGAGCGGTGGGAAGCCGAGACGGGCCACTGCGGCGAGTGCCTCGGCAGTGGTCAGGTGATGAAGCGGTGGAATCACATCACCGGCACGGAATATCGGCCGTGTACTCCGTGCGGCGGCTCTGGCCGCGTGGCTGGTGCCGCATGAAGGCCGAGATCGATCGCCGCGCCTCCTACACCGCCGCCGTGTTGGATCTGTTCCTCTCGCGTCCTTTCGCGTGGATCGACGCGCTGGAACTGGCCCAGGTCGGCGGGGTGCTCGCGTCCAGAACGCGCATCTCAGACGCGCGGAAGATCGTGCAGGACCGCCGATCCGGGGACATCGAATGGAACGGTAACAACCGGAAGTCGATGTATCGCTATGTCCCGGTGGTGGTGATCAACAGCCCCGCGCAGCAGTTGGAGATGTTCCAGTGACGCCGTACTACAGCCAGTCAGGCGTGACCATTTATCTCGGCGACTGCCGAGACTGGTCAGGCGCGGCCGACTTTGTGTTGACGGACCCGCCGTATGGCATCGACTGGTGCCCGCCGAGTATCAAGCGCGATGATCAGTTGTGGCGAGACGTTGAGCAGTTCGACGCCGCGCCGTGGCTATCCGTGGGAAGCGAGCATGTATTTTGGGGCGCTAATTACTTCGCGCGTTCGCTTCCGCACTCAGCCGACTGGCTGACGTGGATCAAGCGTCCAATCGAAACCGATTTCTCTGGCGACAGGCGGAGCTATGCGACGGTCGAACTTGCGTGGAGCGATCTCGGCTGCCGCGCTCGCTTCAAGTGCCACGTTTGGGATGGCGGAAAACGTGCTGGCGCTGCGGAGAACCGCACGTTCTGCCATCCAGCGCAGAAGCCGTTAGAGCTGATGCTGTGGTGCATCTCGCTGTCCAAGACGCGCGGCGTGGTGCTTGACCCGTTCATGGGAAGCGGAACGACACTGGTTGCAGCCAAGCGGCTTGGGCGAAGGGCTATCGGCATCGAGCGTGAGGAACGCTACTGCGAGATCGCCGCGCGTCGCTTGCAGCAGGAAGCCTTACCGCTGGAGGTGGCGTAGGAATCACTTTTCCACTACTGAGTCAGCAGAAAAGCGTTACCGAGTAGTAGAAGTATGCTACTCTGTCTGTGTAATCAGCCGGTGCTCTAGGGTCATTCCCGAACGGTAGCCTCTCACTACCTGAGCACCGGCCATTCATCTTGAGAGACGTTACGAGAGAGGTAACGACGACGTGGCGCACCAGCCCGCATTCCAGTTCTATCCGTCCGATTTCCGTTCCGACGCCAAGGTGTCAGCGATGACCTTTGAAGAGGTCGGCGTCTACATCCTGCTCTTGACCTTCTGCTGGACGGAAGGATCGATCCCCTCAGACAAGAAGGCGCTGTGCCGGTTGTTGAAGTGCGACATCCGCACGCTCGACCGCATCTGGCCTGCCCTGGCTCCGTGCTTCACGCTGCGTGGTGACGCCTACATTCAAGGCCGTCTAGAACGCGAGCGAGAGAAGCAATCGCAGTACCGCGCGAAGCAGGCCGAGAAGGGCAGAGCTTCCGGCGTGGCTCGCAACCGGCGCGAGACAGACACGAACCGCGAAGCAACCGAGCCTGAACCGCAGACGAACCGTGGTTCAACCGAGCCTCAACCGGACGCCCAACCGGAAGCCAACTCTTCGTCTTCGTCTTCGTCTTCAATCTTCGATCAGCCTCCGGCTGTAGCTGCTGCGGCTCCGCGATTCGTCGGCAAACAGAAACCCATTCCGGGCTATCGCCGCTTGCGGGTCTTCCCGTGGATGGTCGAGGAAACGCTCGGGATGCTCGGTGAACACGCCGACGAGTTCGACCTCGACAAGTGGCTGCTGCTGCTCGATTCGTCGGGCCGCGTGCTGCCGCCGAACTTGTGGCCGTGGATAAAGGAAGCGGTATCGGCTGACGCTGCCGCGCGTGGCTTCGGGGCTGCGGCTGTCTCCAACGGCACCCACACCAACATCGACGCCGTGCGCGAACTGCTGCGCCGGGATGGAGTGATCGAGTGACCTCCTACGACCTCCCCGCGTTTACCGAGACGTTCGATAACCTCGCCCGTGTGCTGGTGTCACGGCGTATGGAAGACGGCGAACGGTCGCAGACGCTCTCGGCCTACTTCAAGGCGCTGCGGGCCTACTCCATCGAGTCGGTGAAGGGTGGCGCGGAATCCCTGCTGGCGACGGCGAAGCACTTCCCGAAGCCGGTGGAGTGGATCGACGCGATGCCGCGCCGGTCAGGCCAGCCGGCCGACGTGCCGCTGATGTTCGAGAACGAGGCGCGCATATGGCGTGCCGCTGAAGCGGCCTTTTGGGAGCGTGACCCGTGCGGCTGCTCGCTCTGTGTCGCGGCGAATGTGAACTGGAAGCCGCTGCGGTTCGTGCCTGAGTTCGATGAGTACGACCGCGAGCGCAAGGTGTTTGACCAGGGTCGCAACCGCATCGTGACGGCGGGCCATTGGGCGCACGGCGTCGAACTGGCGGGCTACTACCGGGCGCGTGGCGAGTATCTGAGCACGGCCGACACGCTGCGAGGCATGGGGCGCAAGGTGGCGCTGTCGCTGGTGCCGCGATGATTCCCCTCGCCGCGTTAGCTGAGGACTTCAAGCAAGCACAAGGAGCAGACCGATGAGCGAACCACGCCAGCGCCGGGTGCGCGGCGACCTCCCGATCTGGACGTGTCCCGTCTGCCGGGCGCTCTACGTGCCTGAGAAGGGCAAGCGAGGCAGCCGGCCGCAGAAGACGTGCCGCAAGCCTGAGTGCATCTACCTCCACAAGCAGAACGCGTGTCGGCGGGTGCCGGTGGAGTCGATGGAAGCGAAGCGCGTTCAGCGTGTGTCGGCGCTGATGGATCAACTGCGCGCGGAGTTCGGAAAGTTGACAACGCGGGACATTCAGATTGCCCGGATCGTCTACGAACAGGCGGCGCGCGTGGGCTATCAGCGGGGTATTCACGCACGGCGGAAGTCGGACGATGGGCAGGCGGTGGCGGCATGACGCGGGAATCGCGCGTGCTGGCGGCGTTGGACGACGTGCGGCAGCAGAACCAGGGCCAAGTGATCGCGGCGGCACGGATGGATAACACCACCTGTGCGCTCGTGCTGCGGCGGCTGGTGGCGCTCGGGTTGGTGGAGATGACCACGTATCGGAATGGGCGCGAAGGCCGACCGGCCTATCTCTATCGGCGGGTGACGACCCGTAGGGAGGCAGCATGAGCCTGATCCTTGCCGATGCGCGCCAGATTCCGCTCCGTGATGGCTGCGTGCAGTGCGTGGTCACGTCACCTCCGTACTTCGGGCTTCGGGACTACGGGACGGCGAACCAGATCGGGCTGGAGCCGACGCCGGATGCGTTCGTGGCCGCGCTCGTGGCGGTGTTCCGTGAAGTGCGGCGGGTGCTGAAGGACGACGGGGTGCTGTGGCTTAACTTGGGCGATAGCTACGCAGGCGGCGGCTACAGCAACCACGACGTGAACGGCGAGGCGTGGAAGGCCGCGATGAACGGCGACAAGCGGCAGTCGCGCCAGCAGGATCAACGGAAAGCGCTCGCCCCGTTCGGTATCAAGCCGAAGGACTTGATCGGCATTCCGTGGCGTGTGGCCTTCGCGCTTCAGGCTGACGGCTGGTATCTCCGCTCGGATGTGATCTGGCACAAGCCCAACCCGATGCCCGAGAGCGTCACCGACCGCCCGACGAAGGCGCATGAATACCTGTTTCTACTGACCAAGAGCGAGCGGTATTTCTACGACCAGAAGGCCATCGCGGAACAGGCGGCAGAGCATAAAGGCAAAGTTCTGGATCGTCGTGATAGTGGCACGGGCAAGGCACGCGGCATGGACGGTCAAGCGGATCGACAGGGGAACTTCCGGCCGTTGGAGTTTGGTCGCAACCGTCGCACTGTCTGGACCGTTGCCACGATGCCCTACGCAGGCGCCCACTTCGCCACGATGCCTGAAAAGCTCGTGGAGCCGTGCATCCTCGCCGGCAGCCGCCTCGGTGATCGCGTGTTCGATCCCTTCATGGGCAGCGGCACGGTGGGTGCTGTGGCGACGCGGTTGGGCCGTCGATGGGTGGGCACGGACCTGAACCCTAAGTATCACGATCTGGCGCGTAAGCGGACAGCACAGCGCGGGATTCCCTTTGAAGGTGTGGCGTGACATCGGCCGTTTGTGTGCAGCGGCCACGGAAGCGGAGGGCGGCATGAGCGAGAAAATGGAAACGCTACAACACGCCTGCGGACTGGATCAGTTCGGACGTGGCGCGTGGTACCGAAATTACTACGTCGGCGAGAGTGTGACGTGCCGCGCGCTTGTGGCCGACGGTCTCATGGTCGAGGGCCGCGCCAGCGACTTGTCGGGCGGCGAGCCGGTGTTTCGCGTCACCGAGGCGGGTAAGGCTTGGATTGTCGAGCACAGCCCCCAGCCTCCGACGCTGACGCGCAGCCAGCAGCGATACCGCAGGTTTATTCGCGCCGATCTTGGCATCACGTTTCGGGAGTTCATCGCACTAGAGAGTCAGCGGCAGGAGGCGACACGCTGATGCAGACCTCCACCAACAACCACGCCCTGTTCCAGACCGGCCCGCAGCGGAAGCCCGAAGCTACACGTTCGTGGTGGATGGACGCGGACACCCGCGAAGCCTTCCAGCAGGCGGCAGAGCGGGAACAGCGCCGGATGGCCCGATCGGTCGGCGCCGCGATGGTGCCGGGCGGGATCATCGTCGGACACATCAAGGCGAAGGGCTAGATGCGAGTCGGTCAAGCTCGGAAGCGGGACGGCGCGGAAATGGGCATTCGTCGCGCGCTGGAGGCTGTAGGCGCCACGGTCATCCCGATCTCGGGGAAAGGTGCCCCGGACCTGTTCGTCGTCTACAGGGGCCAGATGTGGGGCGCAGAGGTGAAGACGGGGAAGGGCAAGCTCACCACCGCGCAGCTCGAGACTGGCGCCGGCCGGCTGTGGCCGATCTGGCGAACCCCAGACGAGGCACTTAAAACCATCGGAGCCACGCGATGACCGCCGACGAAGAAGACTTCGAGGAACGCGCAGCTATTGTGGAAGAAGGCAATCCCGGCATGACGCGCGCCGAAGCGGAACGCATCGTCCGGCAGTGGCAGCAGGATCGCCAGCGCCTCCCCCTTGTGACCCCGCGTAAATAGTGGTTGTATTGAGAGGCGATAAGGCTTAAAATTAAGCCCGTGACTGACGAAGTTCTTCGGGTGTGCGCCAAGTGTGGAGAGGCGAAGCCGCTCAGCGGTTTCTACGACAGGCCGGGCTACTGCCGCGCGTGTATGCGGGCCTACTCAATGGAGTGGCGCAAGCGGTTTCCGGGGCGTCGATACGCTCATACGCGCGTCGCTGCGGCCCTGAAGTACGGTGAACTGACGCGGCCGGATGGGTGCGAGAAGTGCGGTAAGCCGGGAACCGTAGTCGCCCATCACGAGGACTATCGCCGTCCATTGGCGGTGCGGTGGCTGTGCGATGTCTGCCACGGCAAGCGACACGTTGAGATCAGGAACGCCCTGAAGCTGAAGCGGCGACGCAAGCCCAAGTTGTGACCCCCAGACAGACACCGAGGAGCACCCGATGAGTGAGCAGCAGAAGAAATACGACAGCACTGTGGCGCGGATCGCGGGGAACATCCTCAGCGGGACTAATTCGCGGCGGGTGTTCGCGTCAGACCTCGGCGAGCAGGATCGGCTTGATGTGGCGTGGGCGGTCAAGATGGCTCGCGCCATCGTCGCTGAAGTCGTTCGCACCACCCCTGAAGGGAGCCCCCGATGACAGAGAGAGCGCAGGCGCTGGAAGCCGCCTTGGAGAAAGCGCGGCAAGGTGTGATCGGATTCGCAGCCGAGATACAGGATGGACGTGTGCCAGTAGTCGGCGCCGTGCGGAATCATCTCGTGCTCAATCTCGCGCTGATCGCTGGCTTCCTTACGGATGCCCTTGAAGCCGTCCAGCCCCCTCCACCCGTCTCGCCAGCAGGAGCCAGCGAGCCACCGCATGTCGTGAAGCTGTGGGCGTCCGGTGGTTGGCACGCGACAGCCTGCCACGACTACCTGATGTCGGATGGATCGATTCGGACGATGAAGCACGAGGAAGCTATGGCGTTGAAGCCTGCTCCCGTCTCCCCCGTGGAGCCGACACCGAGCATCAACTGCCCGCTATGCGGCGAAGCAGTTCAACAGGTGTCTTCTGCGACTCTGAGTCTCGCACTCTCGCAGCATGTGCTGTGGGCGTGTCGTAGGGCACCTAATAAGGTGGAGCCGACACCGGAGCCGCCCACCGAGAGCGTTGACGAGAAAGCCTCGAAATGGCTGAAAGCGACAATGCTTTCGACGAAGGGGCGAGACGAAGACACCTTGCCGACTGCTGTGGATCGTGCCGTGCGGCGCGTCCTCGGTTCGTGCTCCGGCGAGTCGCTTCATCGGCATCTTGTGAGGCTTGTGCGAGAACTTGCGCCCACAGGGGCACCCGCGCCGTGCGTGTGGCGCTCCTACGAAGTGTCGGCCTATCCAGGCTGTGATCCGGACAACGTCAGCAAGAACCTCGACCCGGACGACGTGAAGTTGATGCGCTTCTGTCCCTACTGCGGCCATCCCCTCACGGTGGAGCGATAGACCATGAGAATCCGCTGGTCGAACGGAATGGTGGCCTACAGCAGCACGGACACATGGGACGCCGCTTGTGTGCGCGTCCAAGTCTATTGGCCTGAAATCGTAGTCAGCACGACGGAACTGCGCGTGATGTTTCGCACGACGCTCCGTCTGGTATGGAATCAGCGCGAGCGTGGCATTGGCTTTCAAGTGTTTGGATTCGGCGCGGGACTCGCATGGGAACCGGCCGGAGTAAAGGTGACGCAATGACTCCAGAGGACACCCCCCGCATGGCCGAGAGGACCGACCGACAGGCACAGACCGACCCGTGGGACGCGGCGATGGAAGCCCTAAAGCGTCTCGCTCGAGACATCGGCACGGTGGACGACATCGCGGGGCGGCGCAGTGATCCCGACCGCGACCACCAGCAGATGCGAGCGAGACTTCGCGCGTGGCGCGTCGAGATTCTGAAGGCGCTCGACATTCTTGAGGCTCGCCCGCAGTCGGACGCCGCCGGTATCGCGCGCACAGCCAACGCCCTACTCCGGGAGCGAGACGCGCAGATCGCCAGCATGGGTCAGAACCAACTCGTGCTGCAAGAGGCGGTTGCCACGCAAGGTGACCTGATCGCCAGCCTCACGGAAAGAGTCACGAACCAGTCGGACGATTTGGTTGACGCGGAATCCGAGCGTGACACCCTCCGAGCCGAGCGAGATGCCGCACAACAGGAGAGGGACGGCTGGCGCAAAGCCTTCGGCATTCAGACGACTTCGGGCTGGACGACACCTGAAGCGATGAAGGAACGTCACGATGACGCATGGAGGCGCTACCAGGAACGGGGCACAGCCCTGCAGCAGGAGAACAAGACGCTCCGCGAGGCGCTGGAAGAAGTCACGGAACACCTCGAAAGCCAGCGAGACATTCAGTTAAACAACGGCTATCTGGAGGAATATGCGGCCATTGGAAAAGCCCGTGCCGCCCTCTCCTCCTCCCCGCGCCCACAGGAGCCACAGCCATGAAGACGGCAGCACAGGACTTCACCTTGACGCCTGAAGAGGAACGCGACGTGGTCCACTTCGATCCGTGGGGCGAGCGGGACGCCACCTATCGCGTGCTCCGCGAAGGATTCGCGCGGTGTCGGCAGGGCCATGAGTGCGCGATTTGCTGCGGTCTCATCCATGCGGGCGAGCGCGTGTGGTTCAGGACCGAAACCGACAACGGGCAGATCCGGACGTTCCGGTTCTGTCCTGAATGCTGCTGGTGCATTGCGCGGCGCTACGACGAGACACGGGCCGACGACGGCTACGCCGATGACAGCGGCTTCCAGCGCATGTATGCACGATGGGACGTTGGACGGCAGCGCGCTGAAACGGCTCGCGCTGCGACCTCTCAGGAGCCAGGAGGGCACCAGCCGTGAGCCACGACGACGCGCGCCGCGCCCTTGCTGATGCTGACCAAGCCATCGCCCACGCCGATGCCGTGCTCGAGCAAGCCCAGTGGTTGAGCATCAAGAAGTACGCCCGTGTCTACGGCGTCGACCGCGGCACCGTGTACAAGTGGCTCGCCCACGGTGGCATTCTCGAGGTCTACCAGGTCGGCACGCTCAGACGCATCCGCCACCAGCCACCGCGCGAGAAATGCGCGTGAACTGTTGACCTGTGTGGATGGGTGAAAACGCGCACGGATTCACCTGATCGATTCGTGCATTCTAGGCGTGGAGTCTTCCCCCTTCCATGCCGATTGATCCCGATGCGCTCGCTCGTGCGTTCGATGAGTGGCAGCGCCGCTACATCGCTGACCCTACGGAGTTTGGGGACGTCGCCAGCGCGCAGGACTATGGCGCCGCCTGCTCCTTGTACCTGCTGAAGCTCCTCGAGGAACAGCCGCCACAGGGCTACGGACACGCCGTATGAACCCCTGCGAACTCCTCATCCTCATCGCCTGCTCACGGGTCAACCTCCCTCCCGATGGCCCCACGTGAACCACGCCGCAACGCCTACCAGCGCGGCTACACCAAAGAGTGGGACACCCGCGCGAAAGCCTTCCGCGCTCGCTATCCCCTCTGCGGCATGCGTCCAAGCGGAAAGCCTCCGCTGATGTCCAAGTGCCATGACGAGCAGCGTGTGACCGCAGCCACGCAGACAGACCACGTCCGTCCGCATCGTGGTGACCAGTCCCTCTTCTGGGACGAGCAGGGCAACTGGCAAGCCTTATGTGCCTCATGCGGTGCCGCCAAGAGTCGCGCCGGGCTATGACGACACATCCAAAGGCTTGGTGTTCGGCGTACGAACGGTTGGATCGCATCGCCGGGGGCGGGTCAACTCTCCAGGCGGGTGAGGCCGGGGGAC
>OFQZ01000495.1_pt1 | contig 13347 bp, 17 predicted proteins | sample 1543011 | NCBI WGS metagenome assembly OFQZ01 (sample SAMN07774216, study PRJEB24372) | wastewater metagenome | isolation source: Exp Tend NO 0WW | collected 2016-02 | reverse complement strand
TCTAACGAAGAGGAAGACAGGCTTACCCGCACTCCCGGTAAAACTATGGGAATGGGACCAAAGACTCCCGGATTCTGGGACTCTGGCTTTGGTAAGCTTATGCGTGGAGTTACCAGTTTACATCCAGTTGGTAAACTTGGATGGGCTGCTGCTGACCTAGTTAATGGTCGTAATCCTCTTGCAGTTGGTGCAGGAATGCTTCCGGGACTTCCGGGTATGTTTGCTCGTGGTGCCTTAGACTACTCCAAGAATGGAAATATGGGAGCAGCCGTAGGAACCCAAGCTGGTGGTGTCCTAGGGGGTCTATTCGGTAATGCTGTTTCTCCCGGTCTAGGGGTCGTTACAGGCCCTATAGGGGCCAATATTGGCAGGGAAGTTGGTGGGGCTCCCGGTACACCCGGTCAATCCCAAGGCAACTCCAATACCTTTGATGTAAACTCTATTCTATCTGGTCTTAGTGGCCTCTATTCGTCCCATCAAGCTAATAAAGCCCTTGGTGCTAATCAAGATGCTATTAGTGGTCAGATTAGTTCCTTGTCCAATATGTATGGCCCTGACAGTCCATATGCCAAACAACTACGTCAGACACTAGAGCGTCAGGATGCTAAGGCTGGTCGTAACAGTCAGTATGGTCCTCGTGAAGCTCAGTTGCAGGCTCTCTTAGCAGACAAAGCTGCTGGTGTAGCAGGTACTGTAGGTACATTAGCTGGTCAATCACAACAACTAAACAATCAGAGAGCCACGACCAGAGCACAACAGCTAGCCTTGTTGCTAAACATGGGAAGACGGTCGGGTGTTTTTAATGGACTAAACAATATGTTTAGTAGTTCTCCCGCACCACAAGCAGAGGCTCCATTTATTGATTACGGAGAGTACGTATAATGCAACCACAAGATATGGCTGAATTGTCCCAGATTTATGGGGCATGGAATCCTGAAGCCTATCTACAAGGTAGGCATAATGTAGACCTCTCCAATCAGTTTCAACAACAAGATATGGAGAAGGGTGCCCTAGCCAACCGTAAGGCTGGACTGGACAATCTATTCCAAAAGCAAGATGATCCTGCTAGGATTAGAGAGCGTCAATTAACTAACGTTAATAAAGAGCAAGTTAATGAAACTGGTGCTCTAGGCTTAGAACGTGCTCGTGCCAATCAAAAGAACTTACTTAGTGCTGACCAGCGTAAGGCTGCTATTAGTGCAAGTGAGGATGAGATTAAACAGCTTGACTATAATGTTGGACTCTTGCTTAGGTCTGAAGACCCACAGGAACGTGGAGAAGGTTTGAAACTACAACAGTATATGCCTGAAATATTGGCCGAGCGCCGTAAGCAAGCAGACATTATGGAGAAGGAACGTTACACCCAGATGCAACATACTGATCGTAATCTAGCAACGATACAGTCTAATGAACGTATTGCTGGAATGAATGCTGCTGGACGTGAGAAAGTAGCAGGGATGCGTACTTCTACTAAAGCTGGTGGTGCTGACTTCTGGAGTAGTTTCTACAAGAAGAATGGTGCTTTGAATAAGTATACTTCTCTCATTGCTGAAATTGCTAAATTGAAAGACTCTGATCCAGAGGAGGCTGCTAAAATGCAGCGTATGGCAGATGACTTGCTTCCTGCTGCTCAGGCAGAAATAGCAACGCCTAAACCCGGTGCTGTTAATCAAGGGGCTCTTACAGAACTCCCTGTTAATTCAGCACCTAACATTGCTCCAAAAGGTGCTGCTAGGAAACCTGCAGGAACCGCTGCTGACCCTATTATTTTAAGGTAAGGAAATTATGCCTGTTTATCAATATGATGGAGTTCATTATGACCTTCCTGATGGATTATCTAATGAGCAGGCTATTGCCAAAATTAAAGGGCATCTAGGTGTCTCAGAACAGGCTTCTTTTGGAACTGCGTTTAAAACTAAACTAGCAGAAGCAGGGAATGCTGCTGATATAGCTATATCACTTCCTGCTGGTGCCCTTGCCTCTGTATTCTCTCAAGAGGCTGGTGATGAGGTCTTTAGAAATATGGACCAAAGAATAGAACGTAATCTAAAAGGAGCAAACCCTGACAAGCTACCTATGAGTAATATGATGGGAGCAGGTGCTTCTGTAGCCACTCTTCCAGCCCAAGTAATTGGGATGTTTGGTGGGATGGGGAGTAAAGGGGTGGATCTAATTAATCGTGGGGAAAGTACCGATACGGCAATAGGCTCCACACTTGCGGACACAGCACTGACTATGGCTGGTGTTGGACCAATGAAAGCAGCAAGTTCTTTTGCTGGGCGGGCCACTATTGGGGCAGCGGCTAATATGGCATTCGGTGCGGGTAGCGATGCTATTACCAAAGAACTGGCTGAGCAACAGCCTACTAAGGATGCGTATAATCCTTATAATTTGGATAAGCGAATTCAAGAGGGATTAGTTGGTGGCGTACTACAAGGTACTATTGGAGAGCGGACTACCAAATCTAAGCGCACTTCATTAGTAGATAAGCTTAAGGCTGCAGAGCCAGTAGTTGATACCCCTGTTATAAAAGATACACCAGCTAATTACAAGGCTACTGAAGGCCATGATGGTCAGATGGCTTTGTGGGACATTCCTGAACAAGGAAGAATGCCCAATCCGTATGAGGCTGTTACTGGTGACTGGCGTATAGACGAGAATGGAATGCCTATTAAGGTTGACCTGTCTATGGACGTTGCCAATGCAGAGAACCCTCTGCAACGCAATCTATGGGGTGATGAACTTCCACAGAAACATGAGCAAGAGAATGCTCGTAACTTGCCAGAAGCTATTGACTCTATGGATTGGGCACACAAACGTGGTGCTTTAAAGAAGACTCAGCTTGGTCGTGGCATGGATGCTCCCGGAGAGTTAGAAGCTGCTAGAATGGCAGCAGAGCCTACTGTATTCAATACGCGCACCCGTAAACAGGGTGGTGGTATTAATCCAGAAGTGTTTGTAGAAGGATTCGAGAAACTTAAGAAGCTTGCTAATGGTATTGTTCTCACTGCTAAAGGTACTGGATACAATCTAAACATCACAGCTACTCGGGATGATAAGTATGTTGGTGCTGCTGTCTTTGATAAGACTAATAGATTTGATGCTCCAGCACAATCTGATTTATACAATAAAGCACTAGGCTCTAAGGAGCGGGGTACTGCTACTCAGATATACAAGTTTGCTAATGAACTTGGGAATGATATTGTACCATCCAAGAAGCTTACTGAAGGGGGTGCTGGTGTCTGGAATAAACTAGAGCGAGAAGGTATTGCTGTAGATAGAAAGATTCCATTCAACTTCAAGAAACAAGGTGGAGGTTTATTAATTTCTTCTACTGAGAAAGTTAAACTGGACAATGCTTTGGTTCCATCTGATGATGGTACACTGATTCCAAACAACCCTAATGTAGCCGAGGCACTTAGCCAAGCTTTATCTGAGGGGAAAGATGGTAAGTTATTTACCTACTTTCAGTCTGGTGCAACTAGTGCTGCCATGAAGAGTGGTTCTGCTGCAATTAAAGCTACGGCTGAGATTGTACAGAATGCCATGAAACGTGCGGACTTGTCTATACGGAATAGTATATTTCCTGCAGAAGCGGCATTAAAGAAACTCTCTAGGGCTGACATACAAGACCTAGGAGAAGTGTTTAAAGCAGAAATGTTTGCGGGTAAGAGATTTGATGCTGACAATCTTACAAAGAATATGTCAGTGGAGCAATTGAACGCATATACCCATATGCGAGACATGTTCGACAAGTCTCTTGATGCTATGAATGATGTTCGTTTGTCTAAAGGACAGAAGCCAGTAACTCCAGCAGAAGCCTATCTATCTAGTCGTTGGGAAGGGGACTTCCGTCGTCCTATCTATGATGCTAATGGTAAGTTGGTATGGTATCTAGCTTCCAATTCTAAAGCAGGGTTGGAGAGCCAAACGAAAGCACTCCTTAATGAATTTCCAGATTTATATGTGAATCCAAAAAAAGATCATGTGGTTCGCTCTTCACTAGGCAAGACCGAGTTACAGAGTATGTACACCACTATGCTTGATATACTAGGGCGTGACGACCCTGCAATCCAAAAGATTCAGCAGGCTATTCAAGATCAAGTAATGGCTGAAGGTGAGTCTACTCTGGGACAAGAGAAGCATTTTGAAAAGAAGGCAGGGATTAGAGGTTTCATTGGTGATCGACCCGGTAATCGGGTAGAGATTTCTATTCGTGGTAAAACTTTAGGACATACGTTTAAAAATACTGGGGCAGATTCGATTGCTATGTTCCAGCAACAGCTACAGTATGCAAAGAATGCTTTTACATGGGCTGAAATGCAGAAGGCTGCTGATGATGTGAAGGGTATTGTTGGTGATCCAGACCTGCAGAAACAACAACCTAATAACGTAAAGTTTATTAGAGAGTATTTCAAGAATGCCATTGGTCATGGAGAAGCTCAGGCTATGCGTGTGTTGGATGATAACATCCGTAGTGGCTTGGGTATTAGTCCTAAGATATTGAACGAAGCCATTGGAGACACAAAGAGTTTCTTTATTCTCCAGAAGCTGGCTATGTCAGCAGGCTTTACACTAACCAACGTAATCCAGTCTACCAACGTACTTCCCTACTTGGCTGACTTGAGAGCACAAGGCTACAAAGGCAATCCAGTTAAAGCATTGTCTATGGGGATGGCTGCTGGCCCTCTTATGATGACTAGTCATTACTTGAAGGCACTAGGCGGGCAATATCTCGATAGAATACCTAACCAGTTTCTAAAGGATGCTATTCACTACGCGGAACAGAATGGTGTTACGGCTAGGTCTGTGTACGACGAAAGTCCTATTCAAACCAGCTTCAATCCTATTGCTAAAGTAGCTAACGTTGCTAGTAAGACGATGACGATTCCAGAAACGTTTGTACGAAGTGTGGCCTTTATGACCTATTCGCAAATGCTACTGGATAGTGGTAAGTATACAGATCAAAGCAAGTTGTTCCAACATGCAGAGGAACTGGTTAACAAGAGTATGGTGGACTATCGTGCTACAGAGAAGCCTTTGGTATTTGCCAAGGGAGGCTCCATCGGTAACTTCATGAATACCCTACAAACCTATCCAATGAGTTTCTACAACCAGTATGCGTACATGGCTGGTCAGGCTGCTAAGGGTAGTCCAGTACCTCTTCTTACGATGATGGCTCTACAGGCTGCTCTAGCAGGTACTGGAGGCATTCCTTACTCAGAAGACATCTATCAAGGGTATAAGTACATCAAGGACAACTTGGTGTCTACTCCAATGTGGGCTAAGTTGCAAGACAGTCCATTCCTATCTGATCCTAAGCTATGGCTTATGGAAACTCTAGGGAATGGTGCTGTATATGGGGCACTCTCAGATCAAACAGGTTTGGGTATGTCTTCTCGTATCTCTGCTCCTACTGTTGGTAATATGTTACAGTCTCCTGTTGGACCTATTTCTGATATTGCAAAGCAAGTTGGAAGCCTAGGTAAAGCGGTGGCTGACCCAACCAATGCTGGTAAATGGGCACAAGCTGGAATGAATTCCATTCCTGTTGGTTTGCAAGGACTGCTTGAAACCTCAGATATGATGGAAGGACTAACTTACACTACTCGTCCTGATGGGACTAAAGTGTATATGAAAACTTCTGATTTGGCTAAGAGGGATGGATCAGTATCCAGAACTCCTGCTGAAGAATCTATTCGTAAATGGGGATTGCGTAGCCAGAGGGAAGTTGTTGAACGTGATGTACAGTACATGACTGACACAGCTAACAAGGTGGCTAATGAGCGATCAGGTGATTTGGTAAACAAATACTATGATGCTGCTAGGAGGGGTGACTTAGAGAAGGCCAAGGAATTGGCTGCTCTCTACGTTAGACTAACTGGTAAGGAAATTAGCGATCAGGCTATGGACCAACAAGTGATGCAAGAGTACCTAACTGGATATGGGAAAACCATGTCTAAGACTAGGGAATCTCCACAAGAGCTACTGAACATTGCTAGGATGAAGAAAATCTTAGACACTTCTAAATAAGAAAAGCCCCCAAGGAATGCTCCAAGGGGGCTTTTTTACGTCTATACTTTAGTCTTTTACTTCATCAATCCATTTAACATTTGCAGTGTTAATGAACGATTTAGTTCCATCTGCTCGTTCTACAATAATCCACTCTTTGTGGTCATATTTAACTACATCTGTAAATTTCTTGTATGAGCCGTTCATAAACGCAAACAAAAGCTTACGTTGTACATTTAATTCTTGTGCCATAAATCCTTATTTAAAACTTAAAACTTTAGTTCCCATTCCTGTATTGGGGTCAACCTTCATGGCTGCTTGTACAGCTTCTTTAGGAGTGGCTCCCATATGCAATGCGCCATAAGCAGAAGGTGCCCCACTACCCATTGCTGCAAAGTTGCCTTCTACGGCAAGCCATTGTGAGGGATTGTCAAAGGAAAAGATTTTGCCTGACTTAGTGAGCACGAGCCCTTGCAGGTTCTTTGTCCTTGGAATTCCCTTATACAATTCTGGCCTCTCGTAGAAGTCCACTACTTGAATAATCTCAGTTGCTGCCCCACAGAACCCCATGATGAATGGTTCATGTGTGAAATGCAAGTCGTGAGGTTCAATCAAGTATACTTTTGTCTTGGCTTTAACTTTCATAATGCCAGATACTGTCATCTGCAAGTCACAAGCCATTTCTGTTTTGTTACAGACTATGGTTGTCAATTAGATTCCACAGCTCCCGCCATGTCCGGTGATTTGGCAAACATCGTGCTCCTCGAAAACAGTTCCTTTATGTTTGGTTGCTTCTTCATAGCTACATTCAGTTATTGGCTGTCCCCCTCGGCTACCGTCAGGGTAACATGTAAAGCCTCGTAGTCGGGTCGCGTAACGCGCAAGTATCTCTGTAAATCCCTTGACATCATGGAGGCTATTGCCTTTGCTTCCCCAAGGCGGGAGGTTGATGGTGCTACTAATCGACATGTCCACGTAATCTTGTATGTCCGCTTGAAACTTGATTCGTCGTTCGTAGTCATGACTGAGTTTGTATGCTGTGTCAATGTCTTCTGGATTGAGTCCATACTCTTTAATCAGTTGATCTGCTGTTGAGTCAACAACATACTCGTATTTCCACTTCGTCCCATCCGTGAGGTAACGTCGTTTATATGCCACTGCAAATAGAGGTTCAATTCCTGTAGTTGTTGAAGCAAGTATTCCGATGGTTCCAGTTGGTGCGATAGCGCGGTACGCAACTGGCCTGCTAATGAAAAAGCGGTCGCAGTGTTCGTCTGCGGAGCGTTTTGATTCGTCTCGATATACACTAAGCCATTCATGTAATTCCTTTGTTACTTCGTATTTTTGTTTTCGTTTGAGGAGCCATTCGTGGATACCCATAAGACCAAGTCCGAGTCTCCGGTTCTTTTCTCGAACCTTGTAGACCTTGTCGTATGGTAGGTCGGCACGTAACGTCCCACACACGAGAAACTTAGAGGCCAAGCAAACAACATTCTTGAATTCCTCCAAAGACGAAATATTTCCAAGATTGATTGACCCAAGATTACATACGTCAGAGTCATCTTCTGATGTAACTTCAGTACAGGCATTTCTGAGTGTTTCATTTTGTTTACTTCCAAAGTTGAATGAGAATCCGGGTTCTCCAGTTTCCATTGCTTGTCGTACATTCTGCTGGAATACCTTATTGTATTGCAAGCCGTAGTCATCTATCCCATTCCATGACTTCAGTGCATTGTCATCATAGTTGACACTGATATTAGTCATGTCTAGAGGAGCAGCATAATTAAAATTAACTGCCTTCTGTGTACGAGTTAGTTCGTCCCAATTCTTAATTGTAAGGAATTTAGGGATGTCTTCATGTTGCCAATTAAGAGAAGCATAGATTGCAGATCGACGGCTTCCTCCCTGCATGACATTCCTACCAATTTCGTTAATCGCAGACATAAGTGGGATAGGTCCACTTGCAGTTCCTCCAGTTCGAGAGAGAGCTTTTCCTTCTGGTCGTAGTTTTGAGTAGTCAATCCCAATACCTCCCCCTGTCATTAGACAGGACATAGCACGCCATGTTACGTTGCTCCATTCTTCTCTGGTGTCTTCTTCGGCTCTAAGTAAGTAGCAATTATTGTAAGCTTTATACGGCCTACCAGCGTAATAGAGGTAGCGGCCACCGGGAAGGAATCGCATTGCTTTGATGTGTTCAGCAAGCTCTTTTCTATCTCCATCTGGCATAAGGATTGGGATAGTACCTTGCCTAGAGCCGCATACGTCTTCCACAAGACGGTCAGCCAAAGCATCCCAAGAATCATTCGGGCCTTGTGCATATTTATTCTTGAATGTCCGTTCTGCAAATGTATTCTTAAATCGGTTTACGATCAATGTTGTCTCGCTGTTCTTTAATTCGTTTTAGTTTAGCTAGTTGCTGCTCAACTACAGTAACCATTTCTCCAATGTCACCAGACGCTTGTAGATGATAAAATCCATGCTCATCTACTGTCAGATAGTTGGGACGTTGACTAATTAGTGTGGCAGCATTAATGAGTTCATTCATATCTTCAATCATTTGCTCTTTAGTTGTCGTCAACATTTCGCCAAACTTCTTCAATGGAAGCACTGTCATCCTCCTGTTGATGGCGAAGGAAATCACGTAGGCTACGCCTAGCTTCTTTTTCTTCTTGTGTACGTTTTAGATAACGAATTTTCTTTTCGTCTTCCACTTCCACATAAGTACGTGGGGGTTTAATTGTCATAGATAAACTGGATTAGTTTCCCTTGGTTCTCTGTAATCTTGTCTAGGAAGGCATCCACTAAGTCATCACTAGTTAGATTTAGCAATTCCATTAGGGTAATTTCATCCAGTAGTCGTAGGCTTTCAATCAACTCTGTCTTGTTCATCTGTGATATGTTTAAAGTCTTCCGGGGCACCAATATATCAGAGTAATAGTGGGTTTGATCCACGGAAATAGCACCACACTTACACGTAACAAACTCTCCCGGATAGCGGCTATGGATTTTGTCCCCACACTTGTTACACTCCCTTTCTGGATTCCAGTTAGCGATCATAGAAAATATTCCCAACCACATAGTAGTAGGAATCGTCTTGTCCACCTGAGTCCTCCCACTGCTGTTGATACTCTCCACATAGCTCTTCTGCCCCTAGAATAGTCTTAGCAAAGCAACAAACAGTTTCTGTAGTGGCTGCTGGAAAATCTCGTTTATCAGTATCTTTACGCATGACAGCGTAAATTACGTCTTTATTTTTTATGTTGCTCATTATTCAAATACCACAAATTCAAGCCGTTCCGCAATATGTTTCTCTAATGTAGCCCCTTTAGATTTTTCCCATCCGGGAAGTAGACGAATAGCGTTACACTGTACAAGGGCTTGAATGTCTTTACGCATACAATCAGCCCATGCCATATTAGTATCTGGATTTAGTTCAGCAGGATTAACTACCTCATGCCCCTCCTGTCGAAGTTTGTCTGCTTCCTGATGGAATGCAGGAAAATTCCAATCTTTATACCCAGTCATGGGACCAGCGATATAAATTTTCATTAGTTTTTATACCTATCGTCTAAATCTTTTCGTGTTTTCATCATATTACTTAGAAACATAGCACTACATCCTAGGTGATCTACATGCGGAAGACCACTTTCTGGGTCATTATCTTCTCCACGTAGAATGGCTGCTGTATGTCTCATACAGGCTCCAATAAGGCGAGTATACTCAATTCCACCTCGCCAGTTGTGGGCTGCGTACTTTTGGGCACCAAAGGCAAGTACATTTGCGATGCCCTCCAAGGCGAGTGGATCAAGTAATTGTAATGGAGGTTTTTCTGCGTCATACTTTTTACCTTCTGCTTTAGGACGTTTATCAAATGGGTTGGATGTTTCCCAATCTCTAATGTCTACTTCTGAAATCATTTATTTTCTCTTAGGTATTTTAATGCTTTATTAACTATCTCTTCTGAATCTTTTAGGCTACCAATTCCTTTATTACATAAAGAACATAAAAGCCCCCTTACTTTTCCAGTAGAATGACAATGATCTACAGCAAAGTTCCTACCAGTAGGGCATTCTTTAGTCCCACAAATAGCGCACGAGTAGTCTTGTTTAATAAGCAATTGTTCATAATCATCTACGGTGATTCCATACCTACGTTTTAAAGCATATCCTTGTAATAGCGGCTGTATTTTGTCTTTGTTAGTTCTAGCATAAGATGTGGTACGTAAATTACTACATACTTTACAATAAGGACTACAGTTTATTTTACTTGTAACACATTTATAAAATAGACTCCTAGCTTTTTCTTCCTTACATTTTGGACAGACTTTTGCTAGCTCACTTTGTTCCATACTTGTCCACTAAGAATTTTAAAGAAACCGGCATTAAGTCTAAAGAGCCATTTTCAACTTCATGACACATCAAACAACCCCTCCAGTGTTGATTTCCTTGGGGACCGAGATAATCTTCATTGTGTTGGTACGCGCTACCCGCAATAACAGAAACTAACCTAGTTCCATCTGCTTTAGATGCTGTCGCTATCTGTAGTCCCTGTTGATGACCAGCAATACAAGACATATTAGCTTTTCGTAACTGAGCGGCTGCAGTTGATGCTGGCCTACCCGCTACTCCAGTAACAAAATAATGACTGTAAGCAACACCATCAACAATTACAACATCAAGGAAGGGATATACTTCCCAACCAAACTCCTCATACTTAAGATCATCAACAGATAGAACACCATCCAACTTAGCGTCATTTTCTACAGCCCTATTAATTCGATGTTCATGGTTGCCTAGAGTTAAAATCATCCGTGGACGATAAATCTTCTCTTTATTCCTCTTGGCCTTCTCATTAAAAGTTTTAATTGGGGCTAGAAGAACTTCCATCGCCGCTTTTGCGGCGGCAATATCGTTTGCGTAGCGCCTCCCTTCAAACGACTTCTTACCAACATCATAAGATGAAAGGGAAGGCATGTCAGCAAAATCCCCAAGATTGACAATAACATCAGGCTGCTTGCGAACAATGTAGTTACCAATTGCACGAAGAAAATCCGTATTGTCTCCATCCCTGATTTGAGCGTCTGGTAACACGAAATGAACATTGCTCATTGTACTTGTGCTGGAGTTGCAGATACAACCGCTAGACCGGAGCCTTCCCTGCCTGTGAATAGAGGCACAACACCATTAGCCATTAGGTAGTTGATTCCTACATTCAATACTAAGCTTACTTCCTTTGAATTAAGTTTACCATTAAACGCAATATTTCCATCAGTGTCTTTTGTAGTCACTTCAATAATCATTTTTTCTTTCGTTCTAATTTAGTTTTTTCTGAGTGGCAGGCTTTGCATAGCACTTGTAGATTGTCGGCTTCACAATAGAGTTCGTTGATGAAGTCGTCCCATGATCGTCCTTGTCCCATTGGGATGATGTGATCTACCTGAACTCCCTTGGCTGGGAAAAGATTTGTGCATCTAGCGCACTCATAGTGCTCTGCAATACGTCCACTTGCTTTGTTAATTGACTTACCTCTTTTTGCAGCCGATAGAGTAGTGTACTTAGGCCCCCAACGACTACTCCCAGAGCGAAGGATAGAGGTGATAAAGGAATTAAATCTTGCAAGAGTCCATTCTCCGTTATTATAGCTCGTCCGCAAGGAGCAATCCGTATTCTGTTTTAGAGAATGGTGTGTTTGCTTGTCTCATAAGCCAGAGACAATCTCCATTCATAAGCATTTCCATATCATTGGAATATGCATCACGTACAATTTCAAACATGTCGTTCTCCGTTAGGTCTGGGTCTGCAAGCATACGTGCTGCTCCCACTTTCCCAATACCATTAATGCCTTTGATGTTATCTGACACATCTCCTGTAATCATCTGAGTGTAAAACCACTTAAGTCCGTCTATCTTACTGACTTCCTGTAGCTTTGCTTCCTTCACCCATCGCTTGTCAGGCTTACCACCTTCGATGTGCCATGAATAATGCCGTCCGGGAATTTGCAACAAGTCTTTATCCAAGCTCACAATTGTAGTTGGCTCTTCGGCAGACTCCGCACACTGAGCAATCCCCATTAGGTCATCAGCTTCACACCCGTCAGACATAATGGCTTTATACTTGGTGGATAGATAATCCCGGCAGGAAGCGAGATGCCTAGGCTTTGGTGTGTCTAAGCGGTTCGCCTTATACTCAGGATAAACTTGAAATCGGAAATTGGTTGGTCCTGTTAGATAGAATTGGAAGCTGTCTGCTTTCAGCTTGTCAATGCAATCATCTAGGAGTTGTTCCATATATCCAAATGCAATTCCATCATGAGTTGTTTCTGCTGATGCTGCACACCTGTAGCAGAATAAATCACCATCGAGCAATAGTTTCATTCTATCTTATAGACTACGTTGGAATTACTCCACTGAGTCCACCCTAATTTTACAAAGTAAGCTACCCTTCCTTTAGAGTTGCATAGCCTAAACCATTTAGTCAATGTGACTCCCTCGCGAACGATGCGGGAACTGTCTGCTTTCCATAAAACATCTTGTTATTCCTTGTTTCCTTGCAATCCATCCTTCATGAGTTTTAGTATCATGGCAAAGGTCATGTTGTTCTGCGGCATCCATACGAGCCACAGCCACAGCATCCCCCACAATATACCCACAAATATACACCAGTACAATAAGTATTGCATATATAATGTCTTTCATAATTAGGTGATTGACGTTAGGCATCCCTGAGCCAATGTGGATTTAAAATCCCTCGCCCCAGCCGTGTACTCCGCGCAGTCAATCAATGCGATGCCTATTTTCTTACTCTGCTACTGCCTCTTGTGGAGTATCAAGCACGTAGTTGACAAATTGCTGCGCCACTTCAATAATTTCATTGGGAGTGGGCGACTCGTTATTCAACGTGGCAAGATTGATTGCTGCAGTAATAGAAGACTGCTTAACAATATACACTTGCTTCTGAGCACGTTCTGAGGGGGTTTCGTAGTTACTCCCTGTCACACGTACAGCAGCGGCTGCTAGGCCCACTGGAGGGGCTGCAGGAGCCTCTTGTGTAGTGGCTCCTGCTACATCAATTGCAGCCCACTCATTGTAGCCTGCTGAATTCTTGGTGAGGGACACTTCAACAGTTTGTCCTACCATTTCTTGTACTTTCTTAAATACATCTGGATTTACAAAACTCATAATGTTTTGTGTCCGTGCTTCTCCGTTAAACGAATAAGCTACTGATGCTTTACTATATCGGCTCTTGCCTTTGACGATTTGCTCCACGGAGCAGTCGAGAATCTTTACTTGCATTAGTTTCCTTAATTAAATAATTTAATTGCAATAATATATTG
>OFQZ01000494.1_pt1 | contig 13362 bp, 22 predicted proteins | sample 1543011 | NCBI WGS metagenome assembly OFQZ01 (sample SAMN07774216, study PRJEB24372) | wastewater metagenome | isolation source: Exp Tend NO 0WW | collected 2016-02 | reverse complement strand
AAAATGGGATTTACCGTATCGAGCCTTACTAACTATGTTGACCAAACATCAACAGAACTGCTTACCGCACTTCAGTTCGAAGGCGAGACCGCAGCCCTTGCTAATGTTATATCTGGTGTAAAGAGTTCTAAAGCTCTCCAGTTGCTTTCCACAAGTCCATTCCCTCAGGATGGTACTACTTGTGCGTTCAATGCTTCAGGTGACGCAGCATTTACCCAGCGTACTCTATCTACCGTTCCCCTGAAGTATCAGGACAGTTTCTGCCCTCGTGCTTTGGAGACTAAGTGGACACAAGCCCTTTTGAAGAAAGGCCAAATGTATACTGAAGCTGACCTGGCTAAAGAGATTCTTGATGATGTAGTTAAGCAAATTAACCGCAGAAATGAAACTCTTGACTGGCAGGGTGATACTACCGCAGGTGATGGCTACCTTAATAAGTATGATGGTTTGATAAAGATCATTAAAGCCGCTTCTCCTGTAGTTGCAACCGCTTCTACTTTCAACTCTACGAATGCAAGAGCAATCGTTAAGAACATAATCCTCAATATTCCGGCCGCTCAGAAAGGCAATCCTAATGTAAAAATTTACATGGGTTATGATGCCGCTGAGATCTACCGTCAGGCGTTGATGGATGCTAACCTGTTCCATGTTGCAGTAGGTTCTGGAGATCAGAAGAATATCCTCGCTGAGGGTTCAGTTCATGAAATTGTACCTGTTCACGGTTTGGACACTATGTACCTGGTAACTGGTAACGCTAACAGGCCTTGTATTTTCGCTATGGACTTCACAAGGAATGTGTTCCTCGGTTGTGACATGGAGGGTGAAGAAGAAGATGCACGCCTTTGGGTTGATGGTTCCGATGGTGAAACTGTTAAGTATTCCTTCCGTTTCCGCAGGGGATGGCAGATTGCTTACGGTGGCGAGATCGTGGCTTACGCAAATAGCTAATTCATAATAGGGGGTAGTTAATTCTACCCCTTTAAAAATATCTTAAATGGCTTGTGCATTAACAACTGGTTATTCTTTAGATTGCCGGGATTCCGCAGGTGGAGTTAAATCAGTTTACTTTATCGAGATTGATAATGTAAGCGGGGTTACTTCAGCTTCAGGAACTATCTCAGCAATCGCTAAAGCGAATAACCGTACATTCTACAAATACAACCTCCAAAGGGCAACTGCGGAGGCTATGGAAGAGTACCAGGATTCAGCAGAAAACGGTACAACTTTCGTAAATCAAACTTTATCTATTGTTCTTAATAAGATGCAGGCGGCCACTCGTAATGAAATTGCTTTGCTTGCTCAGAACAGGCTGCTCGCAGTTATTGAGGATAGAAACGGTAAATACTGGCTTTATGGTAAAGAGAATGGTTTACAGAGATCAGGCGGTAAGGCTGGAACTGGTAAGGCTTTTGGTGATCGTAATGGGTATGAATTGACCTTTACTGGTCAGGAAGGTACAACCGCTATGGAGGTTTCCTCTGGTATCATTGCTGGTTTGATCACTATATAAGTTTTGGGTTGGTTTATTGGTTTAGCCGCTCCTCAGTAGGGGGCGGCTTTTTTTTCGGACAAAATCGCATTTTGGTCATTTAGAGATATGTTACTCTTAACCATAGGCGAGGATAAGGACTTGATAGTTACCCTTAATGAGAAGAGGACTTTAGATAATGGGTATTACTTATTTGTTTTCGAGAACGTAACTACCAGGGATATAGTTACCAAAATATTCAGCTTTTCAGAAGATGAATCGGATTACCCGGAAAGGTTTAATTCCTTCCCGTTGAGTTCTACGGTTTTCCAGGATGAAAATACAGGCGATTGGAGATACAAGGTATATGAGCAGTCGAGTTCTACAAATACCGATCCTACTGGTTTAACAGAGGTTGAGCGTGGTATCATGAAATTAAGACCAGCGACCGATTTTTCTTTTACCGAGTACACGGGTACTACAAGTTTCAAACAGTATGAAGGATAACTTACTAATCTTAGGATTTGCGGATAATAAAGTTCCTGAATTTAAGGAAGTCCCCTCTAAGGACTATATCCTATTTGGCGAAAAGAATGATTTCCCTAATCATCTTTTGCACTTATACAATAAGTCAAGCGTTCACGGAGCTATTGTAAACAATAAGGTTAAGTATATTTTGGGAAAGGGTATTGATTGCACAGATCCTAAATTATCCAAAGTTAACCGCCATGGCGAAAGTCTAAACAAGATACTTGAAAAATCATCAAAGGATATTGAATTATTTGGCGGGTTTTACTGGCAGATTATTTATAACGCTTTGGGTCAGGTTCAGGAGATTTTGCATACTCCTTTTAATGAAATCAGGAAGGATAAATCTTATGGCTGGTGGCATTCAACGGAGTGGACAAAAACACACAAGCCTAAGACTACTTTTATAGAGCCTTTTGATATTAGCAAACCTAATGGGGTTCAGTTATTTTCTTACCGTGAGTACCGACCAGGGGCGAGTGAATATCCTTTGCCGGGGTATTTTTCAGCCTTAAACGACATAGAAACCGATGCGGAGATTTCTATTTATAATTTATCCGTAATTAAGAATGGTCAGTTTTCCGGTAAGATGGTTTCATTTTTTGATGGCATACCAACAAGCGAAGAAAAGAAAGAGTTAGAAAAGAAATGGAATGATAAGTTTAACGGTTCGGGCAATGCGGGTAAAACTCTTTTAAGTTTCAATAGGAACGATTCTAAGCCTCCACAGGTGGATGATCTATCTGCGACTGACTTAGATAAGCTATTCGACCAATTAAGTAAAACTACTCAGGCAAAGATATTTGCAGGGCATGAGGTTACCTCCCCTACTCTTTTCGGAATTATGGAGCCTGGGAAACTTGGTGGAAGAAATGAGATGCAAGACTCCTACGAGGTTTTTAAGAATACTTACGCCAATGCAAAGCAGCAAGCTATTGAGGAAGTTCTGGCTTTGTTCCTTCCTCTTTTAGGCTTACCAGTACAAAAGATAATTCCAGTAGATCCCATTCAGGGAATGGCTCCAGATAGCTCAAAACCAGGTGTGGTTACTAATGAGGCGGTTAAAAATATGACTGGCCGTCAGCATCAGCAAATGCTCAGGATAGTTCGTCAATTCGGACAAGGTAAGTTGACTAAAGAGGCGGCAACTGTTCTTTTAAGAACTTCTTTAGGATTACAAGATGAGGAAATTTCCGTATTACTGGCAACAGATGAAGAGTTCTCAAAGGTTTATAGCGAGGAAGAAGTGGCTGAAATGTTTTCTGAATGTGGCGAGTCAAAAGAGAATTTTGCCATCGTCAGGGCTAAGAAATTCAATGACGAAAGAATGGAGTTTATAGATGTGAAAGGCGTGGATTCTTCCATTATTGACCTGATAAAAAAGGATAACAAAATCACCCCTGATGTGATCGCTAAAGTTCTGGATGTCGAAAAATCCTATGTGGTTTCCAGAATTAAAGGACTTGAAGAAAAAGGGGTATTAACGAGGTCAACTTCTATTATCGGGGTGGATACAATTATTGAACACGCCATTAACCAGGAAGTTCTGGACAACGTAGAGAGACCCGAAACGGTGGATATTTTCATTAAGTACACCTATGAAGCCAAAGCGGGTTTAGAGCCAATTATAGACACCACACGGCCATTCTGTAAGAAGCTGATAGAATTAGGCAGGGTTTATTCAAGGGCTGAGATAGAGCTGATTTCTCAGCGTGTAGGTTATTCGGTTTGGGATAGACGGGGTGGATTTTGGGGAGAGAAGCCTCAATGCCGGCATGAGTGGAAAAAGTTGATCGTAGTTAAAAAGAGAGCGAAATGAGTAAGAATGTTTTAATGATGTCTGCCCAAATTCTTAAAGACAGAACGGCAGTACACACTAATATAGACGATAAGTTATTATTCCCTGAAATTAAGGCGGCTCAGGATATGTATATACATCCTTTACTCGGTTCTCCTTTGTTTAATAAGATAATTTCTGATCTGTCAAGTACCGGAACGACTACAGGGAATTATAAGACTTTACTTGACGATTATATCATAGACACGCTTTATAATTATGTGCTTTCTTCTTTACCAATTGCCCTTCCTTTTCAATTCTGGAATAAGGGAGTTTTAAGAAAGCAGGGGGAGAATACAGAATTACCATCTATGAGTGAGTTGATTGATATTTCTAATTTTTATAAGGATCGGGCTGAATGGTACGGAGAGAGAATGGTAAAGTATTTAAAGCAAAATGCTTCCAGTACTTTTTTGCCAGAGTATTTAACAGGAGGGCAAACAATAGATTCTTTAGTCCCTACAAACTCAGCTTTTACGATGCCGATATTCTTAGACGACTTTGAATATCCTATAAACTTAGACCGTAATAATTGTAATAACTGTGGGTAAGAACGTAAGTAAAAAAAACATCGAAAAACTAAAAGTCTTTCTGGCTAAAAATGACAAGTCTAAATCAAATAGTGGACAGGTTAAGGGTATTAAGTCTAAGCCACAAGCAGCTAAATAGTTTCTATTTCGGTGATCCGCATGAGTTCACGTTCAATGGTGAGATAGAGTACGGGGCTTGTTTTTTAGAACTTTTACCTGGATCTACGAGCCGTTCTACGAAGTTTAAGAACTTTTCTTTTAGGGCTTATTTTTTAGACCGTGTAGGTGTGAGTGAAGATACTGAAGAAAACGAGACAGAGGTTTTGAGTGATATGTCCAGCGTAGCCGATGATTTCTTAGCCATGTTAAGATATTACGAGGATGATTGGGAGGTGAGCGATGATTCTACTTTTACTCCGAGGACTGAATTTTTGGAGGACATGGTGGCTGGGGTTAGTGTAGACTTTCAAATTAAGGTTGAGTTTTTAAGTGATAGATGCCAGGTTCCCGCTGATGATGTAACATTTGAAACTGATTTTGATATGGCAAGGACAAAGATTATTCCTTATACGGGTGGAGGTTCGGAGACTTCTACAATAACTGTTTCTGGACTTTCCGGAAAGATTGTTTTAGGTGTTTATCGGGCTGGAGATTACAAAAGAATTATTACAACTGTTCCTACTGATTCCGATAAAGTGAAGGTTACGGGAACTGATTTAGGGTCTTATAAGGGTATTCTTTCAACTGATGGTACGATAGTACTACAGGCGGGTGATGCGTTAGTAAGTGGTGAGGTATTAGATGTTTTAGTATGGTCAAATTAAACATAATGAAGAAACTATTTTTAATTGTTTTTATTCTTATTTCGGTTCAGTCCTTTTCTCAGTTGGTACAATACCCGACTAATTACGGGGTTATTTATCGCAGGGGTGGGGCTGATACTATTTTACAGGTTCCGAGTGATACGTTTACTGTTCCGGCTTCGCTGATTTCAAAAAGCCATATAGCGATTAAAAATGGCACTTTGTATAGGTGGAATGGATCAGCCTGGGTAGGACTTTCAGGGGGTTCTACTGATACGACAAGTTTATCTAACAGGATAAATTTAAAACTGAATATTTCAGACACGGCCACTATGCTCACCAATTATGTCAATGGTGTGGGTTATGCTTTATTGAAATCCGGGCAGGTGATCCGGGCTGACAGTGCAACGCTGGCAAATTACTTTTTAAGAAGAAAAGATTCAGCCACAGGAACAAACTTAAACGGGTATTTGACGAGGACAAGCGTAAGAACTTATTCACCCGGTATTGACGATGTATTAGCAGTAGGTCAGGCATTAACTGATGATAGAAGCATTGATGTTTCGGGGAATGATTTTAGAATATTTAACGCCTATGAGATTTCAATTAATTCTTTGGATGATGGTGTATATATTGGGTCTGATGGGTTTGGATTAACCAGTTTTATGAGGGTAGAAAATGATTCTATAACGATTGCCCCAAACATGGGAAAAATAAATATAGATTCACTTAGAGCTGGAGGAACTTCAGAAGATTCTGTAATGGTTATTTCTTCAGGAGGCATGGTTAGAAAAAGAAATGCTGCTGATTTTGGCGGAAGCAATACTGATTCATTATTCGGTGTTCAAGATAACCTTATCGTAAATGATAGGCAGGTAAGTTTTTCAGATGGTTCATTCGCATGGACTGGACTACCAGAAAGAATAGATACCTCACAGATTTATTTACTTACCATTGATAGAAATGGCGATAAAATGGGTTACCTACCCGCTTTCCCTATTGATACTATTTCTATTGCCTCCTTTGGTGGTGGTGGCGGTCAGGCGGGAGATACTACAACATTTTCCACTTCTACTATTTACGGTTCTTTCTACAATGATGGATCTGATACGTTAGTCATCACTTCCATTCGGGCGGTATTACAAGGATCATCTCCTTCTTTAGTTCCTACTGTTTACTTTAATGATTCATTGAACGTAACGGCAGGGGCTACCAAATTAGTGAATAGTCCGGCTACATTAACTAATACGGCTACTGGTGCAAGTGCTACGCCTGATAATAAAAAAATCCCGCCAGGGGTTTGGGTTTGGGTCAAAACGGAAACAGTGACAACTAAGCCCACTTATTTTTCATTAACCATTTTAGGATATAAAAAGAGAAGATGAGATTATTATTAGTCATACTTTTTTCATGGTGTTTGTCTGCTTCATCGCAGGTGATACGGGCGAATAAGTATTATGTGGGGTCGGCAGCTTCGTCTTATTCCTATCTGTTAGATACCTATACAGGAGCATCGGTAGGCTATTCGATGTATAAGCTAAGGTCTGCTTATACGGGAAAGTGTTTGAAGGTTAGGAGAAGTTCAGATAACACGGAATCTGATATAGACTTTGTAAATAATTTCTTAGATACAGCTACTTTAAAAACATTTGTTGGAACCACGGCCAATGATAGCGGTTTTGTTTCTAAATGGTATGACCAATCGGGGAACGCTTCAGATGCAGTTCAAGCTACCGCAGGGAACCAACCAAGAATTATTAAATCAGGAGTTATTGACGGAGGGGCTAAGGCAAGAATGAGAACGCATTTAGGCGTAAGAATGTTTTTAGTAACTGGAAGCGGTGGTGCTAATTCAACATTTCAATCCTACATAGTAACTAAAGTAATTAACTCAACCCTATGGGTGAATTTTTCTTACGGAACAAACGGAGCCTATTTCACCTATGCCGCCCAAAGCGGTAGCAGTAACACTTCACTAAATGGATTATTTACAAGCCCATCACTTTACGCAAATAATTCACTTTTTTCTGGAACGACAAGGGGTAACGTTTATACTACCATTAATGGGGATAAAATTTTAAACATTAATGGTGACGCTTCTGGCTGGGGTGCGGGTGTTTCAATCTACGGCTACAATAATGCCACCGTTCAGCCGGAATCGTATACCGGGGAAGTTATTATCTGGAACAGCGACCAATCATCAAATAGAACTGGAATATTTTCAAATCAAAATACAAGATGGGGGGTATACTAATGAAACTACTTTTAATCATACTACTTTTTTCCCTTCAGGCAAGCGGTCAGCATTATTTTGTGATTCCGACAATGAATAATCCGGCAACCAAGGCACTCAATGTTTCCGCCAAATTTTACCAGTTATCAAGACCGTCTAGAACTGATGTTACTCAATACTTATTCGGGTACATAAAGCATCCCATTAATGATTCTATTGCATTGGTAATCGATTCAACTTTTTATTTACCAAAAGGAAATATCACGGCTACCCATATCACCAACTGGATTACTGAAGTGTATGGCACTCTAACAACGGCTCAACGGAATACAGTAACAAACTACATTAACTCAAATAATCTTTTGCGTATAGGCAGGATTTTGATAGCCGCTAAATTCAAGCTATGGACTAAAGCAGAACTAACTGCAAGGGGTTGGTTTAATTATCCTTCGCCAATTAATTAGTAAAAAGTAAAAATGAAATGATACACAAATTTCAACACGGTATGGAGGCTTTATTCATGCTCTTGGTCATTCAATGGCAACCCGTTTTTGGAATAGTTGCCTCACTTTGTGCCATCCTTTATTATATCTCCATTACCAAAATAAACGTAGTGGATGTGAAGTATGGCGGTTCATGGAAAACTTACATTAAATCAATATTTACATTATGAAGAAATTTTGGGAAAAGATAGGAACGACTGAAATTAGAAACATATTAGCCGTTATATCGGTGGTAGGATTTTTTATAATAATAGTTCTTTTGATAATGAAGCCAATACCCGATGGGAATAAAGACGTGGTTAATATTATTGTAGGATTTTTAGGGGCTGGGCTTGTTGGTGGAGTTGCTGGTTATTATTTCGGGGCAAGCAAAGCGGAAAAAATAGACAAAATATGAAAACAACAAAAATAGGTTTAGTGTGGATCGGGCTTTTGATTGTTATGGCCTTTGTCATTTTGTTATTTTCCAGGTGTACATCAACTAAGGATATACAAAAAACAGATAACACAAGGGAAAAAGTATTAGAGGACTCTTTACGACTCGTAATAAGTGAACGGGATAGATATGAGGCTGAGTTAATTCAGGCTCAATATGCGGAGGTTTTATTTGATACGATAACCTCACATGATACTATCACCAATGTAGTAACAATAACCAAAGAGGGCGAGATTAAGGCTACCGGGAAGATCACATCCGCTTTTATTTCTAAGAATTTCTACCAACGTATAATAAGCGAGAAGGATAAATTAATAGACTCTTTACGGTCGGTTAAGAATAGAGAAATAGTAAAAACGGTAACAATAACTAAGCATAAGAAAACAACCTTTATCCCGTGGTGGATATGGTTGATTATAGTCGGGGCGGTATTATTTAATTTCCGTAAACAATTAAAATTTATATGAAAAGAGAAGATAGAAAAACAACCTGGGAAGGCTGGGCATTTATATTATCATGGGTATTCATTGTCGCTGCGGCTATTTTATACGGCATTAGCGAATACACGGTAGATCCTCACAAAGGGCAGGTTCAAGAAAATTGGGCTATTGGTTTATTTCTGGGTGGACTGGCTGGAATCTTAGGACTTAAAGTATTTTTAAAATGATCTTTTACGCTTTATTCTGCATCTTTTTCGCATATATAAATGCGAAGCAAATCGCAAACGGTTATAAGATTAAGCACTTTTGGAACGGGTTAGTTCACGTTTCGGCAGCTTTAACATTTGCTTATTTCAAAGGATGGCAATATGGCCTTTCTATTCTCCTTTTAGCGAGGGTTTGTTTCGACTGGTCTTTAAACCTGTTTAGAGGCTTACCACTCGACTATCTACCCATGAAGCCTAAGAGTATAGCCGATAAGATTGAAAAGGAACTATTCGGGGGGAATGGCCTTATAGGTAAACTATTGTGTATCCTGTTTATTGTAATACTTCTTTCATGTTAGATGAAATAATCTATAAGACGGCTCTCGCAGACGGGATGCCAGATAATATTGCCCGTTTCTTAGTCGGTCAGGCTTACCATGAATCAGGAAACTTTAAATCAAAGTTTGCCGTTAAGTACAATTCTGTTTTTGGGTATTCGTACAACCCGTTTAGTAAATGGCAAAAGAAAGTACCTGGAACTTTAGCCGATAATAATGTCCCGATAGCCTCATATAATACTATCGAAGATTCTACCCACGAGGTAACCTCATGGATTAAACGGAGACAAAAAGAGGGTAAGTTCCCCAAAGACCTTTTGACGATTGAAACGCCTTACGATTACGCTAAACTCTTACAGAACTGCGGATATTTTCAAGGCTGGAAGAAATACACCAAAGAGCAGAATTTAATGTTCTACGCTAAGGGTATCGAGAAAGGAATGACATCAAATTAAAGTGATGTTGAAAATTCCTTAATCATTCGACATTAAAAAATAAATATGGTAAAAGCAGATGTAGTTCGGGAGTATCGCACGAAATATCCAGACTACCCTAATTTAAAATTAGCCCGGATCATCTACGCTAAGGAAGGGAGCCTGTTTACCTCTGTGGATGGTGTCAGATCAATTCTAAGGGCAATAGAGGGCAAATCTGGAAGCGGAATGAAGGTAACGCACAAAGTAGATAACAGGCCTTATAACCCGTACAAATTGCCCGAATCAGATGAGGTGGTTTTTGAGCCTTATAAAATAGTCGGTCATAAAAAAATAGGCATACTTTCAGATATTCACCTCCCCTATCATTCCATTGAAGCTCTAACAGTAGCTATTGACTACCTTAAAAAAGAGAAAATAGATGCTCTTTTACTAAACGGGGATGTTTTGGACTTTCACGGACTTTCCCGATTTTGTAAAGACCCCAGAAAAAAGAACTTTGCCCAGGAGCTGGAAACCTGGAAGCAGCTTTTTAAAGTATTCCAACGGGAACTAAACTGCAAAATTTACTACAAATTAGGCAACCATGAAGCAAGGTATGAACATTACCTATGGACTAAAGCCGGAGAACTAACAGGCGTGGAAGAGTTTGACCTTTCAAATATTCTCCATGCGAGGGCTGAAGGGATCACGGTTATTAAGGATAAAACAATCATGAAAGCCGGATCGTTAAATATTATTCATGGCCACGAGTTCGGGCAGTCGGTTTTCTCCCCTGTTTCAATAGCGAGAGGACTTTATATGAGGGGGAAAGTAAACGCAATACAAGGCCATAATCATAGATCCAGTTCTCACACGGAAAAAGACATGGAGGGGAAAATAGTAACTACATGGTCTTTGGGTTGCCTTTGTGAACTAAACCCTGAATATTTACCCGTAAATAACTGGAATCACGGGTTTGCAGTTGTGGACTTAGACGGCAAAGAGTTTCATGTTCGTAATTATTCTATTTATAAAGGGAAGGTATATTGAGCAAGATTCTAACCTCAGTAATATTCGATTTGGTTGAACGTGAAAAGAAAGGAATTGAAACCTACCAAACGACTATGGACAGGAAAGATTTGAGCCTGGAAGATTGGGAGAACCATTTATACGAAGAGCTATTAGACGCAGTTTTATATTTAAAGAAGATCAAGCATGAAAAAAGAAACGGAACTGAGATTAAAGATATTGAGCCTGTTAAATGAGCTGGAATTGAGCAAAAGAATACCATTAATTGAAAGTATAGGTAAAAGACTAAGGCAGCAGAATAGTATTGAGATAAACAATGATGTTAAACAGGATGCAATAAAAAGAGGCACTAAAAAGAAGATAGAAATTTACCCAGTGTGAAAAAACCAATACGGATACGATTCAGGAAATTGGGTAGGGAGAAAGCTATGGGATTAGCCTATAAAGATGCCCGACTAATCGAACTTGACCCCAACCAAAGGGGTTTTGACCTTTTAGATTCGGCAATTCACGAAATCAAACATTGCCAATATCCTGACATGAGCGAGGAGGCTGTAGCGGCCAATGCTACGGAAATGGCTGATCTGCTCTGGAAGCTGAATTATCGCCTGGTTGATAATCATAGAAAGTAACCTGGATTTCATTTATGCCCGTAGGCGGTTAGTTTTTGCGATTTATTGCCCATAAATAACCAAGTATAACGCCACCAAGAAAAACGTATGCTGCTATAATGATTATGCGTACTATTATTTCAGTCATTTCTCTTTATTTATGCCCGTAGGCGGGTTATAGGTTATTTTCGGTTTTGAACTTATGCAATACCCCTATGCTCTTTTAATATTTTGAGATTATACTCTAACCTCTCAACCTCCAAATCTCGGTCGTTTACCTCACCCATAGCCTTTACAAGCATTATACCTACCCTCTCCACCTCCTTCTTTAATTCATCAAATCTTCCTGCGGTATAGCCATATTCAGAAGGTATTCCTTTTTCAAGTCGGTGCATAAGGTTAACTGGCCCGTACCCTTCTTCATCACAATGTGCTGCCCAATGTTCCTGTATTTCCTCTGCTGCTGCAATCATAACAGTTTTGAGGTTGGCGTTCTCCTTCTCTAACTCCTCTATCCTTGCCTTATCGGTGGCAGATACTATGGACATGGCTTTTAAAACATCTTCTTTAACATGGTCTGGAAGAACTACAATTCTATCCAATACCTCCTCCACCGTTCCCCCTTCTTGGGTGGATTGCAGTTGAGATGCCCATTCTCTCCATCCAGTAAAACAATTAGCATCCCCTTTTTCACATTCTTCATACCCTGCGTAGTAGGCTTTTTTGAGTTGTGCTATTACTTCATGTGTCATTTTTCCTCCTTTGTTTTAATAATGAGTAATTCGTTTTCTATCCCTTGCCGTAGGTTTCTTTTTCTTAAAATCTAATATAAAAACGTAGTTGAGAATCATCAGCCTAAACTCTCTAAATCTGTGATTATTCTTATGTCTGAATGATAACCGATAACATGGCTTTCCGTAATCCTTTCCTAAGTAGAAATTCTTATAAACAAAAAATCTCATTTCTCTTTATTTATGCCCGTAGGCGGTTTCGTAAATACAATATTTTGCGAAGTTTCGTAAATATCTGAGTTATGGGTAATAAAATTTACTTAGCTTTCAATATATTAACTGGCTTTCTCCCTTTTGAAATTAAATATTTATCTGCCGCCAGTGCTGCCTCTCGTTCTGTGTCAAACCCACTTCTTCCAACTCCTTTCATGTGAACTACCCATTTAATTTCATCCGAACCAATAGCCGAAAGCCCTTGAACATATCTGTATTTTGATGCAACGCTTCTTATATTTCCTGATGCCATAATCCGTAAATTTTACTACCCATAACAAGGTATTTGCGTCATTGCCCTTTGGCACTTGTTGTTAATATTAAAGTATCTGCGTGGGCAACGAACGCAAATACCCGATACGTTAGCTGCTATTTTACCGACCACTCCGAAAGTTTAGACTTGACTACTATTTTCAGTTCATCAACTTTTGACAGCGGACAGCGAAAAGCAATTGTTTTAGTTTCTTCATTATATTTAGGTTTAGCACCCGAACCTTTCCGAGTGCCTCCCCATTTTTTATCGCATTTTTCATCCTCTGAACAGGTAAAACATTGCTTTTTGCAATTACCCAATGCACACATAAATTTCTTTTTTTTGCTCATATAGTTTGTTTAGTTTTTGTCTTGCGTAGCCGCTAAGTCTTGCACCTGCTTTTTCAGCTTCTTTTTCTATCTGCTCTTGCTCGGTCAGCAGCCCGGCTTGAACTTGTTGGGCAGGGCTCAACCAAGACAGCAGGCCGTTATCGCTCATTCCTTGAAAGCTCAATTCCCCGTCATCCACGTAGAACTTACAGGCACGCATGTCTTGGGTCAGCAATATGATTTCATCATATCCCGTTGAAAAAACGTGGGAGATTGTTTTTCCGCAAAGGTCGGAGGGGTCGTATAATGGGTTATACATAATGTAAAAGAAAAGGTAAAGGGCCCGAAGGCCCGGGGGTTACTCGGCTTTGGCGTCGAGGAAGAAGTAGGTCTTGTCG
>OFQZ01000493.1_pt1 | contig 13374 bp, 7 predicted proteins | sample 1543011 | NCBI WGS metagenome assembly OFQZ01 (sample SAMN07774216, study PRJEB24372) | wastewater metagenome | isolation source: Exp Tend NO 0WW | collected 2016-02 | reverse complement strand
TAGTAGTCCAGCACCTGTAGGGCTTCCTGCTTACCCCCGTAGGCCACAGCAAGCCCATCGAGGACCTTGTCGGCCTTCTTTGTGTCTGCGTAGTCCGTCATGCCGAACTCGTCCACGAAGCGTGCGAGCTGCTTAACCTGCTCTGGGTTCATCGACGTGACCAACTTCGTCTCTAGGTACGACTTACCGGAGTTCTTAAGTACGTCCTGCTGAGCAGTCGTCACACCCGCGAGTAGGTCGCTGAACGGCGTAGACTTCTTAGCTCCTTCACGGGCGTTCTCTACCTGCGCGGCCATACGAGCGAAGAACTTCGGCGGGTCGTCGAAGAGGGTCGTAGCTGCGGAGTAGAGCTGCTGTAGCTCCTGGATGTTCTTGTCGGTAGGCGCGGTGCGCGCAGCACCGTACTTGTTTAGTACGCCAGCGACGCCAGCCGCTATCTGCGGGAGGTCCGCGATGATGTCTGTGCGACGCTTCGCCTCTGGCTTGAGGTTGTCTATGATGTCCTTGTGCAGAGCGAACGTCTCGTCGTCAGTGACGGGTCCACCCATGAGGCTCTTCTTCGTTATGCGCGCAACGTCTGGCGCTGGCGTTGTTTGCTCGTCGCCTTTTCTAAAACGTCTGGATAAGCCATCCGCGAAACCCTTCGCCGCCTCTGTCGCTTTGGGGGCAAGGCCTTTGATGAAGTCCGCAGCGGTGGAAGCTACCTCGCCAGCTTTACGACCTACGTACTGCGCACCTATGACTGCTTGGTTCTGCGGCGACTCGTAGTCACCACCCATGTCCAAGATGGTCTGCTTGACAGCGGGTGGTGTGGCTGGGTCGTTTAGCATCTCCTCTGCGTAGCTCTGAGCCATCTCGTGGCGCTTCGCTGTGAGGCCATCGAGTATCTCGCCAGCGGACTCGCCAGCCTTTGTGACTGCGTCCACCAAGTCGGGGTGGTTGTCACCAGCGGCTACGGGGTCATTCTCTACGGTAGGCGTCGGCTTGAAGACGCTATTGAGGAAGTCCTGTGGGGTGGGGGCGTTCTCTCCAGCCACGTCGATGGCTTCGCGCGTGCGGTCCACGAAGTTCTTCGGGGCTGTAGCCATCGTGTGTATAGCGCCGTGGCCTATACCCACCGCGCCACCGGTGAGGGCTCCGCCAGCGAAGGCGTCGGCTATGTCCCACGGGTCCAGTTTACGGTTCGGGTCGAGGCTCTTGTCGGCTAGGTGGCCTACGTACTGCTGCGCAGCCTCCGTAGCACCTTCGGTCATGAAGTCCTTCGCCACGACGCGGCCTAGTGTGTTCTTACCAGCCAGTGTTGTCAGCCCTGCGGGCACAATGCCTTCGAGCGCTGCGTTGACCAAGCCCTTGGTGGTAGCTGCGCGTTGTCGGTCAGCCACCGGTGCTGCTGCGAGCGTAGGGTCACTATACTGTCCTAGAGCCGCCTCGCCCTTCTCTTGTAGGTAGCCTGCGCCTGCGGCACCTAGGTACGAGGTCACCCTAGCTGCTGCGGGACCGAAGACTGGAGCACGCGTAGCTGCTGCGGCCGCTATGGTAGGAGCCATGGATACGAGGCCTTGGCCCACGGTGCTTAGGCCGTAGTCAACGGCGTCGCCTACGCCATGTATGTCTCGGAGGCTGTGTACACGGGGAGCGTACGCCTGAGCTTCCTGCTGACGTAGCAGTGCGGTGTCTCGTAGCTTAGCGGCGTTGGCTGCTCCGGCGCTCTCTGCGTTGAGCGCGTCGTTAGCGAAGCTGCCTGACGTTATACCCTTAGCACCCGTGACGACACCTCGGTAGAACTGGTTGTCGCCGATCAGCTGTTGTTGTAGCTGCTCCGGACTAGGGGGCAGCATGTCACGGAGGGTAGGTGCTGGCATAGGTTACTTCTTAGTGGCTTCTTGTTTCAGTCTCTCTATTCTAGCCTGTCTCTCGAGTTCCTGCTGCATAGCACGTTGCTGATGGAGTGCACTTACCTTACTGGCGTTCTTACCGTTACTAATAACGGAGCTATCGTCATTTGTCAGGTCATTGAGGGGTACTGTCTGACCTATACTTGTATCCTGGACTTTACCAGCGTCTGCACCTATTACAGCCGCGCCACGACGCCATATTTGGCTCCATGGCAAGCTGCCTTGACCCCAGTAGTCTCCGAACTCGACGGGGCGGGGTGCGCCCTTTGGAAGCACAGTATCTAAGCTTGTAGTGCCGCGTAGCGACGAAGAGCCGCGAGCATTAACCTTCTCGCGCGTCTCATACAGACGATCGATGGTGGCTAGAGCTTCTTCGCGCTCCGTAGCGTTACCCTTTGTGTACGCCGCTACGAGCTTAGGGTCCTGCTTAGCTATGAAGTTTGTATAGTCAATGGCTTTTTCGCCATCAGGGGAACCAGCTTTTTTCGCATCGGGGAAACGTCGCGATATTAGTTCGTTTACAGCGGCGGTACGGTCTCTAACGTTCTGTTCTTCACGCGCTGCGTCCTGTTGCTTCTGAGTGGCAGCGAACTGTGCCGCGTTCTGGCGTAGGGTGTCGTTGTGGAACTCGCGCCCTTGGTTCAAGGTCTGTTTATGACCTTCTAGGCTCAGGTCCTGGCCTCGTGCTTGTACCTGGTTGTTCGCCAGAGCGATCTGCATCTGCTGGTTCTGGCCACGTAGCGAGATGTTGTTGCGTGCGTCGGCCTCGAGAGCGTTGTTACGCTGTGTCTCGATCTCCAGCAGACGTTTGTTCTCGTTGCCCTTACCCTTGGCACTGTACGAGCCAGCCACTTTGTTCGCCATGGCGTCGAAGCGTGCGTTAATAGCACCGGAGTTACCCTGGCTAGCTTGCGCTTGACGCTGAGCCTCTTCCTTCTGAGCTGTAGCTATTTTGTCGGCAGCCAGGTCGCTCTGTAGCTTAGCTACAGCCTGGATGGTCTGTGGCGTCTCTTGACGGTTTGGGTCACCAGCGCCTACAAACGAGTCGACTCGTCCGCCAGGTTTAGACGACGTGCCGTATATGTTGTCCGGACCCAGGAACGAGCCTAGGTTCATGAACTTACCAGGCTCGGAGATGTTGCGTAAGCCGGTATTCTTAGTTACTACGCCGTTAGGGCCTGTGCCAACTATGTCTAGCTTAACTGGTGCGTTGGCTTGCGTAGCGGCGTCGACGCCTTGCTCCGCGAGGTAGCGGGCTTGCGCTAGGCTGCGTGGGCTCGCAGGGGCGTCGGTCGGCTTGCCGCCGGGGGGGTTGTTCGATAGCGAGATCGGCGGGCCGAAGTCCGCCCCGTTCGCTTGAGGCGTAGTGACTGGCTTAGCGGCTAGGAACTTATCGCGGGCGATGTCGTCGGCGAATCCTTCGCTAAACGTTCCTCCGTTCATAGCAGACGATATACCCTGGCCGAGCTTACTAGCGTAACCAGCGGTTATAGTGTTGCCTATGTTCCCCGCGACACGTAAAGCGTCCTTCCCGAGTTGGTCTACGACCGGGCCGAATATGGACGGATCTGTGGTTATACTGTCGTTGAACTTCTCGCGATACCCGTTGTCGAGGTCGCTTAACGATTGCACAACTCCTGCAATAGCGCCTGGGGCGAAGGCAGAAGCGCCGAAGCCACCACGTGTGCCTAGCTGGCCACGAAGAGTAGTGGGCTTAGCGGCGGGGGGTGCGCCTGTTGCCGGACGCGGCCCTACACGTTCGTAATCCATAGCGCCTGCGGCACGGGGAGCTGTGGCAGCTGGAGATGGTTGTGGCGTAGGCTGCGCAGCGGGTACGAGCGAAGTGCCAGTTTGTGGGATAGGTGTTGCGGTCTGGCCAGGTATGGTTGCGAGGCGCTGACCAATAGGTACGCTCGTACCGTTCGTACGTGGGATGCCGTCTGCACCGATCTCGATGACTCCGCCCATAGCAAGCTTACGCAGCCCGCTGTGACGCTCACCACGCTCCTCGGCACCCTTCGGTGGCTTACCGTCGTTCGTCTGTTGTACTAGCTCATCGAGCTCCTCAGGGCCACCTAGCTTCTGCACTGTCTTTGCTGGGAGTACGTACTCACCGTTCGACAGCATTGCGGGAACCTTGTCCTCACGTGGGCCACCTGGGCCACGCACGTGTCCGCCCTCGGCGAGACCTAGCAGAGTGCGTAGCATACCCTTCTTCGGAGCCATACCTACAGCCGCGCGAGCGGCGGCGTCACCTTGTGGGGCTGGTGCGGGGGCTGGTGCGGGGGCTGGTGCTGGCTTCGTAGCTATCGGCGATGGTTTGCCAGCCTCGGCAGCGTCGATCACAGCGGCTCGGGAGCCGAGGTCTGTCTTAGCCTTGTCCACCAGACCGCCATCGGCCATACGGATGCGACGTAGCGCGGACTTCTTCTCGAATGCTTTTTGGATATTGCTGCTCATTACTAGTTACCTTCATAATTGTAGTTCTCATTACGCGACTCGGAGTGCGTAGTGGAGTTGTTGTCGCTGATAGAGCCAGCTGCGTTGACGTTGCCGCCACCAGATAGCGACGCACCTACGTTTACGCCAGCCATAGCACCAGCGGCTAGTGTAGCTGACAGCTGACCTGCGGACTTGAGCGACTCGACTATGAGAGCCACCTTGCGGATCATCTGCTCCATCTCCGCCGTGTATGCCGCAACCTTCGCTTGGTAGAACGCGATAGCGTTGCGCGACGAGGCCTCGTTAGCCGACACGACTACGCCAGCCTTAGCTGTCTCTGCTTGAGCCTCAGCAACGAAACGCTGAGTGTTAGCGTTGTACGCAGCTGCTGCTTGCTGTATGACGCTAAGTTGCGTCTGCATGTTGAGTTTGTCGAGCTCTACAGCGGCGCTGAAAGCTTCGATGTTCTGACGGTTGCGCTGGATGACAAGGTCGGCACGCTTAACGCTTATGTCTGACTCAGCCACTTTACCTTGTATGAGTGCGGCATACGCGCGAGCTTGGCTCTCTACGATACCAGCCTTTGACGCTTCGCCCTTGACACGGGAGTCGTACGCGTCGAAGCGCACCTTGTCTGCGTTGATGCGCTCGGCATATGCTTGTACGTCCGCTTTGTATGCTTCGATCTTTGAACGAATGACATCGGACTGCACTGACGCGCCCTGCATCTGGGCCTTGTACACCTCGACGACCGCGAGCGCGCCCTCGATCTGAGCCTTGTAAGCGTTAACGCGCTGCGTGTTCAGCTCGCCTTTTGCCACCTCGGCTTGTATCTGTGCCTTGAATACCTCGATCTTCGACAACTCAGCTTTGACGCGTATGTCGAACACCTCAGCTGCTACGCGGTAAGCGGTCTGGCGGGCATTGAACAGGGCCACCTGGGCGTTGTAGACTTCAATCTGTGACGACACCTGGAAGCGAGCGGCTTCGAACATACGCTGTGCGGCATTTGTGAACAGACCTACGAAAACATTCTCCGCAGCGATGGCCTGCTGGATGCCGAAGCGGACATTCTCCACCTGCCACTCAGCTATCTTGATGGTAAGATCACGGTGTAGACCGAGCTTCTTAACCATACCCTCCTGGCGGATCATGTCGATGCGTGCCGACATATACCCAGGTGGCATAGTGAAACCGCGCAGCGAGAATTCTTCGTTGGCTGCGTAGACGTTGCGGTTGACTTCCATGTCTTCGCGCGACGCAGCGCGGTCGTACATAGCTTGCTCAACAGCTTGGGGGATACCGGAGCCACCGGCGAACAGGCGGCGGACCTGTGTCATGGCTTCGTCAAGAATCTCTACAGCGTATGATGGCTCGGTCCACGAGAACAGGGCCGGGATAGCCGAGCCTACGAACTCCGGCGATGTGGCGTCGAATGTGGGGATGACAGGGAACGAGAACGACGGGATGGTCAGGCTCTCTAGCGTAGGGGCGCTAGGGAGTGCTACGCTCGGGCTAGCGGGGATATCCACTGTGCCATAGTCGCCCCGTTCGGGGGCGTTGATCGGTGCCGAAGCAGCTGGGGCTTCGGGGATATTAAGCGACGTTACACTAGGGGCAAACGTCGGTATGTCTATAGTGGCTAGCGACGGGGTGGATTCCAGCGACGGGAGGGCGCGTCCAGTAGCAGTTATTGTGCCGAAGTCAGTAGCTTCGACGGGGTTAATAGTGAGGCCGGCGTTGAGCGTGTTGCCAAGCACCGGTGCTTCAGGTACTCCACCCGCGTTTGTAGCGAAGTTAATTTGGCTCAACGAGGTGATGGCACTTTGTGCTGTAGCTTGCAGCGAGGCTGCGGTAGCGACGGCCGAGCTTATACGGTCAGTTACGACCTGCTCTACATCGGTTACTACAGCGTACGCTTGTTGGAAAACATCGGCGGCCATGTCTAAATCCTACGTTGTGAAACTGCCACGTCGATAGCGGCGTCATTAAGCTCGAAGCGCGAGCCATCTTTGTTCTTGACAGTTATGCGCCAATGTCTGCTGCTCAGTCCTTTTCCTAGCTTAACTCGGTTGTTACGGGGGGCAAGCGCAGTACGTTGCTCTATCTCATATGTCTGCTTAGCGTGCCCAGAGCCATAAGTCTCCACGTCAACAACGACTGGACCGTCGCTAGTATACCCGAAATACAACGAGCCTGCATGTTTTGTGTGCTGCTCCCCTAGGTCATCGAAGCCCGAAACCGCCTCTGCACGTATGTGCGCACCCTCGTCGTCGTTCCCCTCTAGCACATAGATACCGTCCAGACAGGCTGCGTACACCTTACCATCGACGTATGCAAGCGAGTTGAACGCGAAGTTGTTGTACTGACTAAGCGCTGCCGTCTCTGTGTTCATCACCCAGGCTATATCATTAGGGTCGCGGAACAATGCGGAACTATTCGAACTACCTAGCGACTGTGCATATACCGTGCGAGCGACCTGCATGACAGTAGTGCTGCTCGCGTATCCAGAACTCTCGAGCGCGTTGACGAACGACACAGCGGAGTAGGCGCCGGTGATACTATCCGTAGCGGCACCGGTGGATGTCAGCGAGGTGTTCAGCGTGCGAATTGGCGTCACTGTAGAGATAGTTGCCGACGCAGATAGGGCGGTCTCTACGAGGCCACGTATGACGGACGACGAAGCGTCACCGGTGGCTACGAGTAGGAGTGTCGGCGTGTTCCCTGGCGTAGCTGAACTGACGGCGTTAGCTGCCGAGCGTAGCAGATTGACGACGCTACCATCTACAGCCGATGTTCCGTTTGACGCGGATAGGGCCGTGTTTGTGTATGCTGCTATAGTCGTAGACGCGCCATTGGACAGCGACGACAGCGTCTTTGCTACGCTGGTAGACGGTGTAGCGGTGGGGGTGGCGGTTGCTCCGGATACGAGGCTTGCGAACGCATATGGCGTCACCGTGGACGTCGACACCCCGACCTCCATGTAGGTCTTGGTGAACCCGAGAATTACTGACGGGGCAGCCGCGCCAACTTCGGCGTACATAACAACGGTAACGAACGGCGCTGTTGGCGCAGCGTTCGCTGTCGATGTGACTGTTTCGTCGTAGCTAGCCATTGCCGTTTACACCTATGAAAGTTGGGTTGTCAGAACCCCCTATTGTAACCGGAGAGACCCCTTTAAACAATTGCTCACCGTACCCTGTGAAATCGGTCTCGTAGACAAGCGCGTCTGCACCTAGAGTACTGTGCGACGCCTTTATGTGGTGTATTTCCAGAGTGTCGGGGTCTGGAGACGGTCGCTCCCAGGCTACGAAATCTGTGTACTTCATCTGTATCTCCAGAGTGCCACCATATCCAGGGGTCACTAGGGATAACAGAGCTTCTGTCTTAGGCCCTTTGTTTACAGACGAGCCGCCGCCCACTCGCACCGGTGCGACACCGGTACATAAGGACTCTATGTTCTGGCACTCAGTGAGCCATAGCCCGTGATCGGCCAGCTCGTAGCAGGTGTTGGGCCCTCCGCTAAACACCCATGGGCCGGAACCAGAGGCGTCATACGCTAAGCATATGATGCGGCGATCTGTATGCGTAGTCCCGCATACCAAGTGGTTCGCTATGCAGTCTGCTGGTATTGGCGGCGTAGAAATCTGTACGAACTTCCTCCAGCCAAAACCTATATTTGGGTCCTGCACATAGTAGTACGCTTTTATGGTATCTATTGAGTTTGTAAGCGATGACTCCCCATATGCGTAGTAGTACGCGCTGCGGCTGTATTGGGGGATCGCTATGACGGAACGTATGCTGTCTCCGCTCTGTCGAGTTATCGTAGTGGTGTTTTCGAACACGCGGTTCCTTGCCACCTGGCAGTATTCTGGCGCTTCTATGAAGTCGGAGAAATATGGTGGATCGTACCCAAGGTCCTTTGATACTATGTGTGTCTTGACCGTAGACTCCTGGAGGGTACGCCGCTGATCTATGTCGTTCGTGTACATCATCCTTGGGAAGCTACGCATACCAGACGTCTGCAGAATGTCCCAGCTGCCAGCTAGTAAGCACTCACCTGGGTAGCGTGGGTCGTCTATCGAGTTGTAGGCGTCGGTATCGGGGTTGTAGTAGAACTTCACTGCCTTGAGGTCGTCGCCTACGAAGGACACAAACACAGTCGTGTCGCACAGCGGCGGGGCGACAGGGTTCTTTGGGGACGCGTCGTGCGATAGCAGACCGCCGATGAGCGGCTCGTGCGGCTTGAACGGTAGGTATTTGGCTAACTTACCAGCCCCCCACAGGTTACCTTTTGACTGGATGATGAGGTTCGCGGAGCCGATACCTATAGGTGTACCGGCGGTGCGTGTCTTATTCTCTGCGCCTATGGTTATATTGATCTGGTAGTGGTAGCCTGTTTGTACGTCCGCCCCGTCTTCATACCCATACGCAGTGTTGTGGGCTTCGTTCCCAGACGCCCCGAAGGCCCACCCTAGCGCTGTGCTGTATGGGGACTTCGTATAGAACGGGGCTAGCGCGCTCGGCTCCATAAGTCGTATGATGTCGCCCCTGGCCAGCAGACGATTGAACTCCGCAGGGGTATTTGGGAACGCCTCTCCAGACGGTATGCAGTTCAGTTCTTCGAACACAGCCTTGAGATCTTCGTCCTGACGTAGCTCCAGGGAGTCTGCGAACCCTGGCTGCAGAGAGCGAGGTAGCGCTGGGAGCGGGCGTGCCACGACACCGCGATTTACGCCAATTTCGATGAGCCACGCACGACCGTCGGGTCCCATGTAGATGCCGTGGGTACGGTGCCACTTATAGTCATACCGCACCTGGACGCCTTTGGCCTTCACGTCGCGGAGGTATTTTGAGAGGTCCTTATCCTGCCGGTATAGGCGCGGGTCTGCCATCTTTGAGATATCTATACGGCCTAACCCCATAACGGCGGAGACAGCTTTGGCCATCTTGCCTGTGTACATGGACGGCTTAAGGCCTGCGTACTGTGAGAATCCATCCGAACTAGATTCGGAGTTACCTGACCATGTCGTTACAGCTAACCGCCCGTTCGGCGCTTTCCCGGCAGAGAGTTTGGGGAAAATCTTCCGGCACTGCGCAGTGGGGGCGAACTCATACATAGCGGAACCGACTAGCTGACCGCCTATGACTACGCCGCTTAGCATGTCTGGGAAGTTGTGGCCGAGTACCTCCACCGGTGGTTCTTCCGCACGGTCTGGCGTAGTCGGGTTTGCGGAGACGATTATGCGGTTGACGCCGTTGGCTGTGAGGGCGTACATGTAGCCCTCCTCGGTGCGCTGTGTCATGCCGAACGTGCTTACACCAGCGTTGGCTGCCACGCTCTGTGTCTTAGCTAATAGTAGCTTCGCATCTGGTATTTGTGCCAAAGCTTTGGCTTTGTCCCCCTCAAGCTTAATGAGGGGGGTGCCGTCATAAAGCGGCATCTGCTTCTTACGACGATGTCAGCTGGATACGGTACGCCAGGTTGAATACGTCGGTGTTATACAGCGTGCGGGTCGAGGCGAACTTCGTTGCCGATGCGATCGTCCCGGTGACGGCGCCTTTGGTGGCGTCGCTCGTGAGGGCTGCTCCATTGACTGTAAGCGAGCTTGCTGTAACGATAGTAAACGTAGCCTTAGACGCCACGTTATCAACGATGTTGGAAGCAGGGGCTGAGGCAGTCCAGGTGCGTCGCGTAGATTCTGAATATCCTTCGGAACCGGAGGTAATTTCACCCGCAGTAGCCGGATACGAGGCTGCGGTGAGACCCGCGACAGGAGTGTAGTTACCAGAGTAGAGGGAGAGGTACCACGTTGTGATTTTCGTGCCATTATAAAAACCCGTAGTAAGCAGGTACATCAGACCTTCGTCTGGCAGGATATTGGGGTCAGAGCGCTCGTCCATACCGTTTACGTCGTGAACGTAGGTACCGGACGCGAAAACATTAGCCTTCGGGAAAAGGATTCGGCCGTCTTCGGTTTTCTCGAACTGGCTATTTGCCAGATAACGGCGAAACTCACCGGCGTGTTTTTGTAGATCAGACATGAGATGAGTCTCCATTAAAGATTGGTATATTTTAGCATAAACTACGCAATAACGGAATCGATTGATTGTCCAGACGAGTCGCGCTGCGTACTAACGAGAGTAAGCACCTGCTTTCGCCCCTTGCGTATAGCGAACGTCGTCGCTCCTGTTTGAGAAATAGGCACGCGCACGAAATCAGCGTTGAGTTCTATAACCGTGCCCTCTGATGTACCAACTGCATAGCCAGATGTGCACAGCCACACAGCCACGGGGAGCTGTGTGTTCACAACCTTGGGGTTGAAGTGCTCGTTGGGAACTATTAAGCTTGTGCCTGGTATTGCTCTGCATCCAGAGACGCGTTTAAGCACAAATTTCGTCGGGTCTCCGCCGTCTAGGAACCACACACCACGCGTGTCTCCAACATAAATCCCCCCCTGTACCGCTTCAACGAAGCTGATTGTTCCGCTAAATTGAACGAAGTTAGTGCTTGTTTGCGTAAGATGCGGGGTAAATGGGTCTGAGTACCAGAGGGTATCGTCGCTAGCCACATACAGACGACCGTTGTGCCACCGGATGATGTGCCCCCCTGGTAGCGTGGACATATATGCTGTTCGTATCGGAGACCCTTGTGGGGTTGCGCTTATTAGATGTGTAGTGAACGTCGCCGGTGCCTGTGTGTACTCATATAGGATGTCGCCGTTCGTTGTGGTCGCGAATATGGCTACCTTACCACCGGTGACTATCGGCAAACCAGAGAGCTGTATACCACCGTCTGCAGTGAGTGTGACGACCTGCGGCGCTGTGGAGCCGGACTCCTCACCAGCTGCGTTGATCGTAGATATTGCGACAGCATACTTCCCAGCAACCAGGCCACCGTTAGGCGAGGCTGATACTGTGGGTGGTTGTGGGGCCGCTGTGCCACATCGGGATGCGGTCGACGACCCACTAGGTATGGTGAACACGCCGCCTGCGTTGACTGCGTATATGTTGCCGTTGTACTCACAGTAGTTGATTATCGTCTGGCTACCGGTGTTAATGAGCGCTGTGGCAGCTCCGGTTGTTGTGTTTATGCTGTATAGCGTGCCGTTCTTCGCAGCAAGCATAACCCCGCGTTGTAGTGCGTACCACAGGCTGTAGTACTCACCGGTGGCTATGCGGGCAAACCCTTCGCGAACGCTCATTTGTCCGGCCCGTGACACGTCGATGTTCGTGATAGTGCGCCACGCGCCTTGTGGGATGGACGTCTCGTCGGACAGCTTATCCATGCCGAGTTTAGGTAGCTTAAATTGAACTGTTTGCATTACTATCCTTAAACTACCTGTCCTGATGTACCGACGGAAGCCATGTTTGTGCCCACCGGCGCTATCGTTCTATTCTTATGCGACACCATACCGGTGCCCCACCTCGTAGCAGATAACCCCACCGGTAACACATGTGGGTTTCGTAGCGTGACACGCATACGGTAGTTGAACCCGTACAGCGTGTTCGCCGACAAGAACATCTCGTTACCGACTGGGTGGACAAAGCGGTTGCGGTACTCAACACGAGGCACACCCCACTCAGTAGCTACGTAGCCCTGTATCTCCGGCCTACGAGTATAACCCATAAGTGGGGTTCCCCACAAGTCGGACGTGACGCTAATTGGGTAAACCTGGCGATTCTTGAGCATGATGTCGACGTTAGCCGTGGGCTCTGGTGTTATGCCCGCTGGTGCTATCGTTGGGGTGACGTACACAGGGGGGAAGCCGAGGAGCGGCGTTCCGCACGCAAAGCTTGTGCCGATTGAGGCATCCACGATCTCCTGCGGACCGTTGGTGCCTGGGACACCGGCGCGGAAGCTACGTATCGTCACTGGGTATATGTAGCGCAAACGTAGGTCAACGCGCCCGTCTCCAAACAGCGTCTTTGCGATTGGTAAATCAAGCTCGTTCCATATCGGGTACACGTGGCGGTTCTTGTTCTCTATGCGCGCGACACCAAAATGATATGGGTATGACGCCCATAGGTCTGAGTCAATTATGTGTGGCGGCGCACTTGGGTGATTGTTCTTAGCTTGTGTTGTTGCCTGGTCGGCGCTTGGCGCGTATATAGTGTGTGGCGACACTCTTGGCTTGGTGGTGAACTTGTCGGACTCACCCTGTCCTGGCTCACCGGGATAAGGTAGCTGTCGTGGGTATATGTACTGTGTGCCTATCAATCGTGGGGTCCCGACGTAGTCGTCAAAAATCCACATGTACGTGATGGCGTTTGTCTTTACGACAGCGGTGCCGTAACCACTGCTGTTAATCCCCGTTGGGAACAGTGTAAGGTAGCTCATCGTCGGAGCACCAAGTTGTAACGAGCTAGGCCCAAACCCAAAAACAACGATGTTCTGCTGCCCTGGTGGGTCCGGTATCACGTTGCGCACTTGGTCGAACGTAGACACAGAGTAGGACGAGAACGACGCTGGGGATACACTGCGGCGCGAGTCGGCTATCTGCGTAGGCCCGAACAGCGACGTATCGCCGAGAGTAGGTGTGACGTACCGTATGTAGTTCTGTATATCCTGCACACCGAAGGTAGTCTGCTCGTACGCATACGGAGCTATAGTCTTGTTTCGGTTCTGGGCGTACGGCTCACCTATGGCTGGGTTAGACGGCACATTTACCGAGTGCGGTGCGATGATGTTGAAGTGTATGCTTACATCAGGCACGCCGGTACGATATGAGTCAATACCCGCAGGGGTGAACGGGTGTGGGTTAAAGCGCACCTCTGGGAACGCCGCTGGTATGTCGTTGAATGGGAACGGCCCCACATAGCGTATGCGATACGCTACAAACGCGGTGCCGAATTCACCACCCTCATACGGGGTGTACTGGCTAACAGTGCGATTCCTATTGAATATCGTGGCTGCGCCAAGTGCCCCTGGAGCCACGCCGGTTGTGGTTAGTACGCGCGCGTTGTTGTATACGACACCATACGGGCCACTTAGAAAGGCGTCGAACCCTTGCGTAGGTAACTGGCGGTTGCGGTA
>OFQZ01000492.1_pt1 | contig 13412 bp, 25 predicted proteins | sample 1543011 | NCBI WGS metagenome assembly OFQZ01 (sample SAMN07774216, study PRJEB24372) | wastewater metagenome | isolation source: Exp Tend NO 0WW | collected 2016-02 | reverse complement strand
TATTTTATTTTTAAATTAATTTGATTACCTTTACAAAAAAAAGATATGTCCACAAAAAAAAGAGGTAGGAAATCAATCCCGAAAAAGGAAAAGAAAGTAGTAGTATATACTATGGTAAAGTTGAAGGATAAACCCCAGGCGCAAAAGGATATAGATGAGATCGGAGATAAATACAACAGAATAATAGAAGGGTATCAGTATTAGCCGCTAACGAACAGGGCTTGGCGAAGTGCAGATATTTGAAAGACAAAAGATCAGGATATAGGGGCAGATGATTAGCGATATGAGTTTTACCGAAGCCTGCATTTTGCCAAACCCCATGTTCTATGCTGTGGGTTGTGCGATGTTCGGAAGATGCTATGAAAAAGTATTGCCGGGTTTGTATTTGTTTTTGTGTGCGGAGCAATGTATTAAAAATGTATAATTATGATAGACTTTACAAAGTATGTTACACCAGTTGATTTTAATTCATCGAAAGTTAAAAAGCAAATGAAAAAGGTGAAAGAAGAAATTAAAAAAGTAATGGACGGTCAAAAAATTGACACATCAAAACTTCATATAAAATTCAACCAATGTTAACAGAAGAAGCTAAAACAAAATGGTTAGATTATTTCGCCATACAAGCGAAAGAATTAGATATACCCGTTGAACAAAGAAACGTTTTTATACAAGCCGGTTTATTTGGAATACATCGTTACTCTTTGATGCTGATGAAAAGGCTTGCTCAATATGGCGATGACCTTATGAATAATCTGGATGGCGATAATTGGATTACGGATTCTTCTATTAGAATGTTTATGCAACATTTGGAACCGGAAGAAGCGCAGGCAAAAACAAATACAAATGATATGTCGTTGAATGATGAACTGTCAGCCCCATAGCATAGAACGAACAGGGCTTGGCGATGGTTTGGAATTTGGAAATCGTCAGCCCGGAACCGAAGATAATTAGAATTACAAATGTTTAAAATTTATTCAAATGCTCAATAAAGATTCAAATGCCGAAACCGCTGCTGATAGTAGCACTTCCGATGAAATAACAACGTCAGCCAAACTATTGCCAAACCCTGTTTGTTACCTGCTGGTGCGGTTAATTTAGCAGGATGCTTAATTGGAACACTAAAGAAATTTAAAATAAAAGCCTTGGGCGGCTTAGTAAAACCCACATATAAATAAAATGGAAAATACAACAGAAGCAAAAAAGTGGTTAGCAATAGCCATAAGAAGGCATGAACGCCACATGAAAGGCACAGAGCCAACAGGTGAAACAAGCCAGAAACTAATGATGGAAGAAATGAAGTATGCTCAAAAAGCATTAGTTGATGGTTATGTTGTGACCACTTCATGGTATGATGTAAATATTGGCACATACCCAGACAAACCATCATCAGGCGGAATGTAATCACAGGTGCGGTGGGGCTTTTATTTTAAATTTCTAACGGAATGTTCAATAGAAGCTCCACAGTAGCACTTGCAGGTAACGGCAGGGCTTACTGCTGTTGTGGGATTTGGAAAACTTCTGCTCGGTACAACTGCTCAATTTTATTTACAAGTTCAAAATATATTCAAATGCAAAATAGTAATTCGTCTGCCGGGGCTGCTGCTAATAGTAGTACAAATGTTGAAGTTTCAACGTCCAGCCACAATAGCAGTAAACCCAATGTTGTAGGCGGTTTAGTCAACCCACACGATAGGTTTAAAAATGCAGCTTTATTTCTTTGTGGTTATTTAAAATATGCAGAAGATAAAGTTGATGATGTTGCAAGTCAAATAAGGCGTTACGCTGCATTGAATGAGCCTTACGAATTATGTACTTGTCAAAAATGCAAACAAGTAGTTGAGTTGCAATTTTATGAAGGTGATGATGAAGAATGCAGCCATCCACATTATACTTGCCCATCCTCTCAATGCCGAGCTATTTATTACGACAAGTCGGGCAAAGAAAGATGGGAAGAACTTGAAGCACATTATGAAGATATTGAAGAACGATATAGAGAGCAACTTGAAGATAGCTACGATACCGATGAATGGTAGTCGTCAAATTGCCTACAACTCGCTTATTTTCGCAATTCAAAAAAGTGAACCATGTCTAAAGAACTATTAATCAACACAATACTTACCCATTTAGGAGAAAGGATAGACAAAGGAGAATTATCTAACAACGATATGGTTCAACTTATTGAATTTGCCGGACAATTCCTTAACCTGAAAACTATACCTTGCTATGCCAAAGACAATAATTTAAGCTACAATGGTGTAAAAAAACACAGGGAGATAAAAACAATATTCAACGTACAATTTGTAATTGATAATGAATAAGCAAAAAAAATACTTAGCAGCACTAACCAGGAGGGCGAAGGATAATGATAAAGTGAAAACTAAAATAAAGGAAATTAAAATCAGAGAAAAAAAATTTAACTGGTTAGCACAATAATCAAATACTTTATATAACTTTACAATATGGCTAAAGTAGGCAGACCTTTGATGTATGAAACTCCTGAAGAATTAGAACAAGCTATACAGGGTTACTTTGATATACAAATATTAGAGAAGCAACCTATAACCATAACAGGTTTAGCTTATTTCTTAGGATTTACAGATCGGCAAAGCATTTATGACTACAAAGAAAAGGAACAATTTACTTGCATAATTAAAAAAGCTACATTTTTTGTCGAATCGCAATATGAAAACAAATTGCACTCTACTACACCAACAGGAGCAATCTTTGCCTTAAAAAATATGGGTTGGAGGGATAAGGTAGAAACAGGTTTCACTAATAAAGAAGGTCAAGATATTCCAATTATTACCGGAACAATAGTAACATAATGAAAAGGATAATAGTATTTATTTTTATTAGCTGTCTTTTAATTTCGTGTAAAAAGGTATCACAGTGCTATACCTGTACTTACGGAGCCAGTAATGGATATGTTAGGCCGCCTGATACATATTGCGGCCCGATGCCTTACCAAGCTAAAGATAACTTAGGGAATAACATAAACACCACTTGTGTTTTAAAATAAATTATGGTACACGATATAGTGCCTTACAGTTTAGATAAGAATTTAGGTAAAGCGTATAATGATGCTATGGCTTTAGTACCTGATGGCGATCATATTTGTTTTAGAGATGGCGATACCTGTTGGCTAACCCCTGATTATGGAATACACTTAGCTGAGTACGTTAAAATGTACCCTAATGTAATTTTAACCTGTTGGACTAATCGAATACATGAAAAATCAGAGCAACAGATGCCTGTAATAAGGGATAATGCAAATATGCGGGAACACCTGGTTATAGCAGAAACACAATTATCAATGCTCTACGGAGTAACACAATTACAGGGCTTTGTTTCAGGTTTTTGTATGGTAGTACCTAAATCAATATGGGTTAATCATAAATTTGCAGAAAAACAGGTGTATGAAGATAGGGGGCCGTTTAATCTATTAGGTGTTGATAATGACTTTACTAATAGGGTACGGGCAACCGGTGTACCAGTCCTAAGAATGGATGGGTTATACCTTTGGCATACATACCGACTATTAACAGGATCTAAACAGCATTTATTTTGATACTAAATACAGAAGATATTTTCAATGTTTTGAAATTAGGTAGGCCGGTATCTATAATAAGAGCTGGTGATGGAGAAAAGATAGTGTTAGAATCTAATAAAGATTTAGCTGCTTATCAATTATGTATTCAGTCGGTGATGAAAAGGCAAATGGGGTATGAACCTATTATGAGTGAAGTAGAAGAGGTTAGGAAGAATCTTATAATAGCTTATAGCGGTGCTGATATAGTAGGCTTACCTATGCAGAAAAATTTGGGGGAATTAAATAAACACTGGATTAATGTTGAAAATGTTGTAAAGCCACTAACTAAGACAAACAAGTTTACCAGTACAGATATAGGATATGATCTTCTTTACTCAGGTAAATTGGATAAATGGCTTAACGGTAAAAAACAAATTAACTACATATCATGCAGGAACATTGACGATCAGATACGGGCTAAGTACAGCACTATTATCATTAATAGCTATATCATTGCTCCGGAGGCTAAATTTACATCTACTTACAAGGAAGGGGATAAGCATTACCCCGATCAGTTTAATAAAATAGAATGGTGGTTAGATGCTGCTAATTGTAGTGGTGTACCATGTTTAGTCGGTGCAGGTGTAATAGGTAAGATATATTGTAACTGGATGCGGGATCGTGGAGGTGTGGCTATTGACTTAGGGGCTGTCTTTGATTTGTGGGCTGGATTTTCTACAAGGGGGCCTAATAGAGGGTTAGATGCTAAAGATGAAACTTATAAACTATAAATACTATGTCGCAAGAATTAACAATTTACAATTCAAAAGAAACTAATAAATTAGAAATGCTTTATGAAGAAGAAGATGGGGATGAAGTTTTTATTAATATTACTGATAAAGAAATAGATGACAAATTTGAATCTATTACAATATCAAAACAAGAGGCTAAAACGGTAGCGGCGTTTTTAAATTCAATCTTATGAATATCTATTCAAAAATAGATCCTACTGTTCTGCTGCATATCATTAACCGTAAAAGGGATATACAGTTAGGGAGGATTGATTTAGTAGATACAGATAATTTTATTCAATGTGCTGCAATAAAACAAAACAAAGCTACTACCTACTTACCTCACAGGCATTTAATGCAGATGCGATCAGCACAGGTTTATATCCCGCAGGAATCGTGGGTAGTGGTATCAGGGTTGGTACAGGTAACTTTATATGACTTGAATAACGAAGTAGTACATACAGATATACTTGAGCCTGGGGATTGCTCAATTACTTTACAAGGGGGCCACAATTACTTATTTATGTCCGATGATACTATTGTTTACGAGTTTAAAACAGGCCCTTACAAAGGTCAGCAGTCAGATAAAGTAATGATATGAAAATAGTATGTACAACTTCAGATAAGTATTTACATTTAATGCCGGTATTCGTTTACTTGTTTAATAAATATTGGCCTAACCAACAGTGCGAAGTGGTAGGGTATCAAAAGCCTAATAACCTACCCGATAATTTTACCTTTCATTCAATGGGTGTTCAAGGTAATGTATCGGAGTGGAGCAATGATCTAAGAAAGTATTTTAGTAAGCAGCCTGAATGGTTTATATGGCTTATGGAAGATACATTCTTTAAAGCACCTGTAAAAGAATACAGTATATCTTTTGTTGGTAAAGTAGGCAGGGTTGATTTAACCGGCGATATACAGCACAGGGAGTTTAATATGGGGAAAGAGGGATTAATTTACGCTTCACCTACTTCAAGATATAGATTATCAACACAACCTTCAGCATGGAATAGAGATTATCTTTTAACCTACTTACTGCCTAATATGGATCCCTGGACTTTTGAAACACAGGATCCAAAGAATGACGGATGGGATATAATCGGGTTCCTGCATCCTCCCGTTAAACATAATGAAGGAGTACGAAGGTTCGATCCGCATAAACTTAACTTATCAGGGATGATGGACGAAGATATTGAAATGATTAAACTATTAACTAATGGTTAAGCTACATTTAGGGTGCGGCAAAAGGGATTTTGGTATTGATTGGATTAATATTGATAGTCAGCGGTTGCCACATATCCAATACCATGATGTTACTAAGCTGCCTTTTGAAGATAATACAGTTGGTTATATTTATGCCAGTCATTTGATTGCTTATTTTGATAGGGAGGAGATAATACCGATACTAAAGGAATGGCGGCGGGTTATGGAACCAATGGGTAAATTGAGAATAGCTACACCTGATTGGGGTGTACTTCGCCGGATGGCTTCACCTTTACTTGGCCCGTTGTACGGTAAGATGAATGAACCGGCTATATATCATAAAACAGTTTATGATTATAACGGGCTAAAGGATTTACTTGAATTGTGTGGGTTTAATAGTATAGGATTTTACGATCATAAGAAAACGGAACATGCTGCCTTTGACGATCATTCGGCAGCTTACTATAAAGATATTTTAATATCACTAAACGTACAATGCTATGCTTAACTGGATTGTTAAAGGTAAAACTTTAGAAAACTATTTACAAGCCTGTAAAGATGCCTGTAATAACATTAATACGTTTAAAAGTGATGCCAGGTTGCACCCTATTTTTGAGCATTGCCCTAAATCAATAGCTGATGAATACTTTAATGTAATACCTGAAAAACTATTGAATTTCAATTTTACCAATGATTTTTATGGTAGCCCAATTAAACACCTTTTTGGCAATAAATTATATAGTACATCAACAATGCAGTACATAGGTGTATTATCGAATTTAATTACTAACTTTGGTTCTCTTCATGGTTTTGATATAGTAGAGATCGGTGGCGGTTATGGAGGCCAATGCAGAACGATAACAGATTACTTTGATGTTGAGAGTTACGATATTATAGACTTACCGGAAGTTACTAAATTGCAGGAGAAATATTGTAGTGCTGATTGTTTCACAGAGCCAACAGGGAAGAAGTATGATTTAGTTATCAGTAATTATGCTTTAAGTGAAATAAAAGATAATGATGTTTATATTAATGAAGTGTTAAAGAAGTCTAAGCATGGTTATATAACTTGCAATACTGATTTTGTTAATTTAGATTTTCCACATTCCCGAATACCTGATATAACAGGCGAAAGGGAAACAAACTATATATTGATATGGTAAATTGGGATACCGTTACAGAGTTTGAAAAGAAGATAGCTGATTTCTTTGGTGCGCCTTATGCCGTTGCAGTTGATAGCTGTACGCATGGGTTGGAGTTGTGTTTGAGGTATAGGCTATCAATGAAATGGATAACACAGATTGACTGCCCTAAAAAAACATATTTATCAGTACCTATGTTGGCGGATAAGTTGGGCATCCAGCTTGAGTGGCATGATTGGGAATGGCAAAATTATTACCCAGTAGCTACTGGTATTGCAGATGCAGCAGTTATGTGGGGTAGAAATACTTACATTGAGGGTGATTTTAATGGGCTTATGTGTCTTTCCTTTCAATACCAAAAGCATTTATCTTTAGGCAGGGGGGGGATGATACTTTGCCCTGATGAAACAAGCTACAACCAATTAAAGAAAATGAGTTATGATGGTAGGTTGCCTAGTATAGCGTGGAGGGATCAAGATATTGATACAATGGGTTATCATTATTACATGACACCGGAAACAGCACAATTAGGATTGGATAAATTACAGGCAGCTATTGATACACCTCCTAGAATATGGAGCCATGCAGATTACCCGGATTTAACACAGATGAAAATATTTAAAACTACATAATATGGCAGAGATAATTATTAAAGTATCAACTCATAAAACAGTATGGTATTATTTGTGTAGTTTTTTACTTTATTTTTTAAAGCTGTTACAAGAAAAAACTATACTTAAAGTATATGTAGCCGGAAAATTGTCATCAGTAATTAAGGCAAAAGAAATATTTAAAGATGCAGAATAAAGTAGCTTTTATAACCGGAATAAGTGGTCAAGATGGGGCTAACTTATCTGAATACCTATTATCATTAAACTATGAAGTGCATGGTATTATTAGACGGCACTCTACAAGTGAATCACAGGATATAAGGCTGCAAGGATTAAACGTACAAACTTACTATGGTGATCTGTTAGATCAGGGAGGGTTGGAAAAGTTACTTAAACAGATACAACCGGATGAAATATATAACTTAGCAGCACAAAGCCATGTTAGGGTATCTTTTGGTATACCTCAGTTTACTTGTGAGGTAAATTCAATAGGTGTTTTAAATATGTTAGAGGCTTTTAGAACGTCATGCCCTAAAGCAAAGTTTTATCAAGCATCTAGTAGTGAGATGTTTGGTAGTAGTGTTGATGAAGATGGATACCAAAGGGAAACAACACCTATGCACCCTGTTAGCCCTTATGGCTGTGCGAAGTTAATGGCTTATCATTTAGTAAGAACTTACAGAGCATCCTATAAATTACATTGCAGTAATGGTATTCTGTTTAATCATAGCGGGTATAGAAGAGGTGAGGCATTTGTTGAACAAAAGATATGCAAGGCGGCGGTTAGGATAAAGTTAGGTTTGCAGGACTTTTTAGAATTAGGTAATTTATTATCTTATCGGGATATAGGCAACAGTAAAGATTATGTAAGGGCTATGCACTTAATGCTTCAACAGCCGGAGCCTGGTGATTGGGTAGTAAGTACAGGATCTACAAGTAGTATTAACCAGATAGCTAATTATGTTTTTAATAAACTTGATATTAGTATTGTCAGGATAAAGACTTTCAATAGTGAAAAATATAACCGGCCACAGGAACTGAATTACTTAAAAGGCGATAGTAGTAAGATAAGGGCTTTAGGGTGGGTTCCTGAATATACAACAGAGCAAACTTTAGACGAAATGATAGATCACTGGATGAATGTGTATCAAACAAAAGAATTTAACCCGTTATTTCATGAGCAAACAAAATAAGGTATGTTATACGGCGATATTCGGCGATTATGAGGAATTAAAAACACCGGCTATTGTTAGTGAAGGATGGGATTATATATGTTTTACAGATCAGTCTTTAGAATCTGATGTTTGGAAGATAGTTAAAATGGATGTTATTGATACGCCTCAACGTACTGCCAGGTGGGTAAAAATAATGGGTTGGATTGATTGGGAGTATTCAATGTGGATAGATGCCAGTTTTCAGATTAATATTGATTTGAATGATTGGTGGACTTTAAGATATAAAACAGATTTTAATTGTGCTAAACACCCGTTAAGAAATTCAATATACCATGAGTGCAGATCGTGCAATGCAAACGGTAGAGGCGATGGCGGTAAGGTAGATGAGCAATGGAAAAGATATATTGCTTTGGATGTACCGGAATACGGCTGTAAATTAATAACCAGTGGTATATTGTTAAGGAAAAATACAGATGAAAATATAAAGCTGCATGAGGCATGGTGGAAGGAGTTAAGTAGTCAGTCGGTAAGGGATCAGTTGGCTTTTGCTTTTGTTTCCAAAGATGTAAACTTTATAAATATGTACCTTTGGGATTATAGCCAATCTAAGGAATTTAAATATATCAAACATAAACATTTAAGGCACTAATGGGAAAAAAATCAAGTTTAAAAAAGATATTAAGGCTATGCCGCAAACTACCAAGTATTGAAAAGGTTATACATGAATATCACATTGTTAAAGGGGTAGATTTGATTGCTGAGTATGGTACTAATATCCTACCGGATGAAACTATAATAGATCCTAATAAAACGTATAAGGTTCCAATGCCGGTAATTTCTGAAATAAATCACAAAAAAAATATAAAGTATATTTACAGTAAAGGTGGCGCGGTAGGTGCTGCTGTTTACATTGATTCTATTATTGAGCATATAAAGAATAAAAATGATAACTAACCACACTCAGCTACTTAATGCTTTGGCATTAAAATATAACCTTAACAAATATCTTGAAATAGGCGTTTACAATAAGGCTAACAACTACAATAAAATAATCTGCAAAAATAAAGTAGGGGTAGATCCTGATGTTAATGATAGCGAAATAAGGGGTATGACTTCAGATGATTACTTTAAAGAAGTATTAGGTAAGGTAGAGTTTGATTTGATTTTCATTGATGGGTTACACCATGCCGACCAGGTGCAAAGGGATTTTGAAAACAGTTTAAAATGTTTATCTGATAATGGCTTTATTGTTATACACGATGTGTTGCCGGAGAATGAAGCTGGTACTATTGTTCCACGAGAAACAAGGCAATGGTGGGGTGATGTGTATAAGTGGGCTATGCGGGTTTGTGATTATATAAACATAGGTTATAAAACCTGTAATATAGATAATGGCTGTATGATTATTTGGAAGGAACAAGGGTTCACTGGTACTGATAATTATAAAGCGGTAAAATTATATAACTGGAATGATTATAAATCATTTGGTTATACATTAATGAACGTAACTGATGACACTACCATTTAAGACACATGGAAACGATAAGCAAAAGGATTGTGCAAAAGCGTGGGTAGATGATAGCATTACTGATATTTATTATGGCGGGGCAAAGGGAGGGGCTAAATCATTTACAGGCGTTAATCTTATCTTCGGTGATGCACTTGCTTACCCTGATACCCGTTACTTCATTGCCCGTAAAAAATTAAACGATCTTAGAAAGTTTACTCTACCTACTATTAGTAAAGTATTTCAATCGTGGGGAATAAAACAAGATGATTACTGTAAGTTTAACGGGCAGGATAATTTCTTTGAGTTTAAAAATGGCAGTAAGGTGCTTTTTTTAGAAGCTAGTTATATGCCATCAGATCCCCTTTATGAAAGATTTGGTAGTATGGAATTTACAAGAGGCTTTATCGAAGAAGCAGGGGAGTTTGATTTACCGGCTAAAAACAACTTAGCAGCTTCAATAGGTAGATGGAAAAACGATTACTATAATCTTAAAAGGAAACTATTACAGACAGGGAATCCATCTAAAAACTACACTTACAGGGATTACTATTTACCTTTTAGAAACGGGACTTTAAAACCTAACCAAAGATTTATACAGGCTTTTATCCAAGATAATAAAATGATTGATAAGGGTTACTTTGAGCAATTAGATCAGTCATTAAGTAAGAATGAAAAAGAAAGGTTATTATTCGGGAATTGGGAGTATGATGATGATCCGTCAGCTTTAATACAATATGATAAGATACTTGATGTGTTTACTAATACCCATGTAACTGAAGGTGAAAAATATATAACCGCCGATATTGCACGTTTAGGAGGTGATAAGATTGTAATTATAGAATGGAACGGCTGGAGGGGTAAAGTAAAGTATTATACTAAACAGACTTTAGATGTTACTACAACTTACATAGCCGCAGCAATGCAACGAAATCAAACCGGAAGAAGTAATACCTTACTTGATAGCGATGGTATGGGTGGTGGGCCTGTTGATATGTTAGGCGTTAAAGGTTTTGTAAATAATGCAAGAGCTTTACCTATACCAGGTGGTGAGTATGATGCTAAAGGAAATGCTATACCTGAAAACTTTGATAACCTTAAAAGTCAATGCTATTTTAAAATTTCAGAAAGAATAAATAAAAACGGTTTATATTTACAATGTGAAACTGAAGAAATTAAGCAGTGGATTATAGAAGAATTAGAACAAGTTAAGCAAAAGGCATTGGATAGTGATATGAAAAAAGGTGTAGTGCCTAAAGATAAAATTAAAGAAATGATAGGGAGATCACCGGATTTTTCAGATACTATTATGATGAGAGAATACTTTGAACTAAAGCCACAGGCTAAATTTAGAGCCGCAATATATTAAATTTAAAATTATGGATATTTTTGGAATAAAGGCTCTAAGAAAAAATAATCTTCAGTTAATTGAAACGGTTAAATCACTACAAAATTTTAATATAGGTACGGCGGTACAGAATATCCGCACAATGATATTTCCTAACTGGCAATCAGTTAAAGAAATAGATGCCTACAATATTTTCGATGATGTTTATTCAGTAGTATCCAGGTTGGCCACAGCATCAGCACAGATACCTTTATGCGGGATTAATGATCTTACAGAAGAAGATTTACCTGCAACGGATCCACTTAATCAATATTTAAAAACACTTACTTTTGAAGATAAAGAAACCTTATATACTTTTTTAGGGCTATGCGGTGAGGTTTTTATGTATAAAGAAGTTTTACAGTTGGGCCCTAATAAGGGTAAGTTAAAGACTTACTTTTTGCACCCGTCATTTATGACAGTTATTTTAGGTGCTGTTTTCCCTAACCCGATTATTGGATATAGGTATCAAGATACCCAAACTACATTTGAATTAAGAGCCGATGAAGTTATTTATATAAAGTATTTTAATCCTACAACAAGATACAACGAGAAGCATAGGGGTATGAGTCCTATTAAGGCTTTAGCACAAAGATTAACAAGGTTACAGGCTAATATGAGTGCATCAGTTTCTCAGATGCAAAACGGTGGTGTACCTTCTATTGTATTCGATAAAACGCCTGGTATTGATTCGGTAAGGGGAAGCGGTGGTGAAGCATTGAATAATGAAGTAACAATAATGGGGCAGCATAAAGAGAACTTTGGTAGGTTTTTAAGGAATAGTGATAATAAAGGTGCGCCGTACTTTGCTGCCGGTGAAATGGGTGTTATTCAGTTAGGATTAAGTTTAGTTGAACTGGATGCGCTTGTTATGAGTGATGTTGACTTTGACAAGATATGTAATGCCTTTAGTATATCATCTACTTTGTTTAACAATAAAAAAGCATCTACTGAAAGCAATGTAAAAGAGATGCGAAAGGATATGTATAGCAATGCTATCATCCCTAATATTATAAGAGTATGTGATGGTATTACCAAAGGGACTAAACTAATCTTTGGTGATAACAAAAGCGTCAGGGCTGATTTTGATGATGTAAAAGAGTTACAGGATGATAAAAAATTAAATGCAGAAGCATGGGCAGCTATGCCTTTTATCGTTCCAAATGAAATGCGTATATCAATGGGTATGGATACCTTAACAGATCCCCAAGCAGATAAACTTTATTCTAAAAGCGGATATACTTTACTGGATGATTTGAATATTGATGTTGCACCTTTAGACAACCAAGCGAATGATTATGGACAAACAAATCAAGCGGATAGTTGAGGAAGCAATACCTTTAAACCCTACTTGCGAAGTTGAAAGGAAGCGGGAGATAGAGAGGAGGGCTAAATTAAGGATTGATATTGAATCATTATTAAGGGTGGTGGTACACTTTGACCCTAGAACAGAGATAAAATGACTAATGAAGAGCAAAATAAATACTGGTTAGATTTTCATAGGTTCCAAATGAGGCAGGAAATTATCTATACGCCTAAGATAAATAAGGTATTAAAAGCACAGGTACAAAAGTATATAGAAACAAAAGATACCATCTATATAAGATCATCAGAACTTTACGGGCTATTAAAAGAACTTCATACAAACGTGGGTGTAGCATGGGCTTGGAAAACTAGAAGCCAAATGAAAAAAGACGGTGGTCAAATGGGTTTTAGTGAAAGGATAGTTAGTTTTATGCGAAGATATTTTTACGGCGGGTTATTAAATGACGCTGAAAATATTACGCAAACAACCATAAGAACAATACAGGAGGTATTAAGTGAAGCAGCTTTAACAGGATGGAGTTTTGATGAAATAGTTAAAAGGCTTGTTAGCCCTGACTTCACAGCTATTAGGGCTAAATTAATAGCAAGGACAGAAACTGTTGCTGCGGCTAATGGCGGTTCAATGGCTAACGCTACTGCTACCGGATTACCATTAAATAAGATATGGATAGCGGCGAGGGATAGTAGAACAAGGTTACACCATAAGGAAATAAATCAAACGGTAGTTGCTAAGGAGGC
>OFQZ01000488.1_pt1 | contig 13449 bp, 14 predicted proteins | sample 1543011 | NCBI WGS metagenome assembly OFQZ01 (sample SAMN07774216, study PRJEB24372) | wastewater metagenome | isolation source: Exp Tend NO 0WW | collected 2016-02 | reverse complement strand
TGCCCAAGCACGTCCTGCAACTTCCCGGCCGCGCTGAGATAGCGGATCTGCTCAATCGGCAGGCCCGTCTGCTGAGAGATCTGAGGAAGGCTTGCCTCGATCTGCTGGCGCTGCTGCTGTTGAAGCGACATCTGACGAAGCTTGGCGATCTCCCCCAGCTTCCCCTCGATTCCGCCACTTTGCAGCCCTTGGGCCATCAGCTGTTGCTGTTGGCCGGGAGGAGCAAAGGAGCTTGCAATCAGCGTTAGCGCGCGCTGCCACCCCTCCTGCTTCTGCAATTGCTCTACAACCGACGCGTCCACTCCATATGCCTGCGCCAGCATCTGGGATTGGGACGGGCCACCGCCGCCTTGTGCGCTTCCACCGGCCATCTATGAACTCCTTATCCCAAAAGCGACAGGGGGTCGCGACCACGACGGCGCGGCGCCAATAGGCCCTCTGCCGCTGCCCGCCGTTGTTGAGCAAGCTGCATGTAGCCAGCCCCTTCGCCCTTGGGCTGGTTGACGACCGGAGCAGGCATGTTTAGCCGAGGGGGCTCCGCTTTGGCCCCGCCGCCACCACCCCCCAGTGAACTGGCGAGCAGCCCTAAGCTCTTCACCCAATCTATGCCGCTGCCGCCGCTACCACCTGTCGGGGTGAGACCCTTCATGTCGAACTGCGGCGCATCGGGTCGAGAGAAAGACGGCAGGCTCGAATTCATGCCCTGGTTAATTTCCATCTGGGCGTTCTGTCTCTGGAAGCCACCAAGGCCAAAACCGCCCGATCCCATGCCGTTTCCGCCGCCACTGAAGCCACTTGTCCCGTAACCACCGCCACTGTTAGAAGGGCCCACGCCTCCATAGAACCCGAGCCCAGCCCCACTATCGGATGGGGCAAGGAGGCCGCCCTGAGGGATACCTTGCTGGGCGGCCATTGATGGGAGCGACCCAACGCGACCCTGATTGATTTCCATCGGGGCATTCTGAGCCAGGAGCCCGCCCGTTCCCGCCATGGATGGCTGGCGAAGATCGCCAAGGACACCGACGAACGCCCCGGCCGACATGTCCGGCGTGCCGCCATGCTGCCGAACGAAATCACCGGCCTTGTTCTTGTCGTTGAGGAAGGTCGGGGCCAGCGCATCAATAACGTTCGTGTCAGGGTTGCTCCCGAGAGCCACCGCCTTGCCCGTGTCGAACTTCCGCGCAAGCCCTATATCCGCGTCTGTCGCATCTCGCCCGAGACCGCGACCGAGGTTGCGGCGGAAATTGATGTCGTCTTCGCTTTCGCCGGAAGTCGGGACCGTCCCGCTGATGCCGAACGACAGCAGCCCAGGGCCTGCACCTGTCATGCCGCGCGTCGGATCAACCGTTGCCCCCGGCTCAGCGGCATATCTCTGCGCCCAGTGGTTGAAAAACTGGCCGTTGTTCCAGTCTTCTCGCCCGCCGTTTTGCAAAACAGCCTGGCGCCCGACCGTATCCACTGCTCGCCCGTTCGGGTTCGACAGGATCTTTGTTGCACCCGCCGCGCCTTGCTGGTGCGCCAGGTAAAGCTCCGCCTCTGTCGGCTCGCGCCCTAAGGATCTGCGTAGATGTGCCTGATTATCGCGGGCGAGTTGCGCGGCCACATCAGCGTTTGCCGCGGGGTCATAAGGGTTAGTGAGACCGTATTGCCGACCCGTGCTGGGGATGACTTGATAAAGACCAGCCGCCCCCGACTTGTTATATGCGTTCGGGTCGAAGCGGCTTTCAATACCCGCCGTCCGCATCATAAAGCCGAGGGGGACGCCACGACGTTCCGCGGATTGGCGAATAATATCGCGAATGTCTGCCATCACGCCGCCTTCTTGAGCTTTGGCTTATGCTTTTTTGGCTTCGTCGCTCGCTCTGGAGCGCCGCGAGCCAGCAGGCCGCGTGGCGCAGCCTTGCTATAGTCCACAGCCCTCATCCCGTCTTTACCCGGCAGAGTCGTAACCGCGCCCGGGTTCTCTTTTTCGACCTCAGAGGCCATCAGACCTACCGATTTCGGGTAGGACTTTGGGTCGCCGCGATAGCGGAATGCGTAAAGGCCCAATCCTTCATCCGTTTCACCAACTTTCTGCACATCTGTCTTCAAGCGATCGTCAGATGAGAGCAGGTTCCCGGCCAGCGAACCGCCGCCGGAGACCGGCAATGATCCAATGCCGAGGGCGAGGCCAAGCGGGTTGAACCCCTGCTGCGACGTTTTCTGTGTGCTCGTCCCGTACCCGGTTGTCGTTGACCCGTACGGCGACATGCCAAGGGCAGATTGCAGTACACCGAGGCGCTCAAGGTCGTAATTCTGCGCCTGCATGTATTGCGAATATGCGTCATCGAGATAACGCTGGTTTTGATCTTGCTGAAGCGCGCCCTGGTTGAGCAGCAGGGAATAATCCCGCGTGAAGGCGTCTTGTCCAGCGCCGGCCACCTGCGCGCCGCCGAGAGCGGACTGAATCAGTTGCTGGTTGGCGTTGAGGCCCGCGTTCTGGTTCGCCAGTGCCGCCTGCATGTAGGCGTCCTGGTTGGCCATGCCAGCCTGGAGGCCATACTGGGCATTCTGAAGCCCAGCACTCTGGTTCGCGAGAGCCGCTTGCAGGGCAGCATTCTGGTTCATGCCTTGGGCCTGGAGGCCATAATACGCATTTTGCAGCCCGGCATTCTGGTTCGCCAAGCCGGCCTGCAGCGCAGAGCTCTGGTTCGACTGTGCCGCTTGGAGTGCCGCGTTTTGGTTCGCGATACCAGCCTGTAGACCATATTGCGAGGCCTGTAGACCAGCCCCCTGGTTCGCCATCGCGGCCCTGAGGGCGGCATCCTGGTTCATCCCCTGTGCCTGCAAGCCAAGGCCCGCATTCTGGAGCCCTGCCTGCTGGTTCGCCTGCGAGGCAGCGAGGGCATTGGAGGCGTTCGCCATGCCTGCCTGCAGTCCGTACTGTGACGCCTGCAAGCCTGCGGCTTGGTTCGCCTGAGCCGCCTGCAAGGCCCGGTTCTGGTCGCCTTGGATCAGGCCAGCAGCATTGTTGTAGGCATCCGCCCGAAGCTGTGCCGATAGATCACCCGATGCTCGGGCCGTCTCTGCTGCCTGCACACCCTCAAGGATCGCCTGCCGAGAGCCACCATACGACTTAGCCGCCGCTGCTGCGTCACCGATCTGGTTCGTGGCGATCTGGCGAGACCGCTCCAGATTGTCGATCGCACGGTTCTCGACATTCTGGATATACGGGTTCATATAGTCGTCGATATTGGCGTCGGTGAACTTCTGCGCCGCAATCTGCTCAGGCGTATAGTTGTAGGAAACCCGCTCCGCTGAGATATCTTTCGGGTTATAAGTGTAGTTGACCTGCTGCGCCTGCACCTTGTCGGGTGTATAGTTGTAGCCGACCTGCTGCGCGGAAATCTGTTGCGCCGAGACGTTCTGCGGGCTGTAGCTGTAATTGACTTGCTGCGCAGAAACGTTCTGTGGAGTGTAGGTATAATTCAGGTATGGTGACTGGACCTGTTGCGGCTGATACGTGCCGGCCTGATAGAGGCCCTGCAGCGCAGTGTCATAGACTGGCTGGTACGCGCCCGTGTTGGCTCGCAAGTAGTCCTGAGCGGCATTTTGATCCGGCGTAAAGCCCGCCACACGCTGACCTTCATACGGCGTGTATGGCTTATTCGCGATATCCTTGGCCAGGTTGTAATTCGACTGAGAGGCGCCCTCCACCCACGCGGGCAATTGCGTGGTGTTCACCTGATACGTGGAGCCAGAGGACTTAGATCCACCACCGCTCATGCTAGATCCTTTACGAATATACGTTGAGACGGCTTCCAGCCGAGAGATTTGGCCGTGGGCTCCCAACCGGGGCGGCCATAGGCGCGAACAAAATCGGCCCCGATCGCGCGCCCGAATGCCTCCACCTGATCGCGGAGCGCGGGCACGTCTTCGAGACGACCGACGAGAAAAAGGACTTCGAGAACTCGCTTCCGGGGGAACTCGGCTACTTGGGTGACTGCCCAACTATCCCCCGCCACGAAGGACTGCATTGAACCTGACTGGATCGCGTCGAGGATGTCCTGGAGCTCATGCGTGCCTCCCCCGATCCGGAGAAGCTTTTCAACCTTCCGGGTCCAGTCAGCAGCAATGTCAGGCATTAGCGTTCTTTGATCGTCCCGGTGTTCTGTGCCACCACAAGCGCGCCGGCATTATCGACCGTGACGTTCCAGGACTTGCCGTCCGGGGACAGGAGGATGACGCGCGGCGCCGCCTCCTCGGTGGAGACAACGAAGGTCAGGCGCTGCTTGAGATAGGAGAGGAGGCCCGTAAAGAACGAGCGATCGTATTTCTCGCTCGGAGATTGGAAATTGACAATCATCGCCGACCTGCCTGTGTGACTTCGGCCCGTGTCAGGCCCGCCGTCCAAGGGCCGTCCATGTTCGCGGACAGACGAAAGCGCACGTCACGGCCTTTGGCGCGCGTTGAAACATACCCATTCGGCTGAGATACATAGGGACCGAACGTTCTTTCAGCGCCCTCATTGGCCTGGCGCGAATAGATCGTCAGCGTTGTTGATCCAGCACCTTGTTGATTTGCGAGGAGAACGCGGGTGATCAATGCATCCCGGGCCGTCTGATCAAGACCGATGACCGAAGTTTCCGCCCATACGCTTCCAACCCGCGACAGCGTGCCATCCAACCAGCCGTTCTCGTGCTCGTAGATATGACCGTCTACGCCTGCCATGTACGGGGATGGCTTTGGTCCGCCCGGGAACATTGCGGACCTCGACAACTCGCCTTCCGTCCATGTGTAGTCATTCACATTGACCGCGACATAGCGGTTGCACTCGGTGTTGCCCACGGATGGATAAAACAGCCACGCCTCCGGGAACACGCCGTTGGCCTGCATGAACGCGCGATATGGGCCATAGGTCGGGTCGATATCATTCAGGATGTCCTGGGATACGGGGGATGGCAGACCAGCCATGCCGCCGTTCCATATCTGGAAACCCGTCCGCGACAGCCAGGCGCACCGCCCGTCAACTGCGGTCAGGGTGTTCGGGCCGTAAAGGGTCGTGTAGCCCTTGCGTTCAGCCTTGTAGATGTAAGGCGAACCAATGAAGCTGACGAGAAAGACCTCGGAATCCGACCATATCAGCGTGCCTTCCACGACACGACGGCCCGTCACAAGTGCCGACACAGTGTCGATCGGCAGGAAGCCAGCGAGCTTCGTCGTGTCCGCGAAGTTCCACTCCTCCGCGTCCTCGCGATCGGACCATGCGATATCGCGTGGGTTCGACCCGTAGCCTATGAGCATCACGTGACGCTCCGGCGTGACCACCACGGCCCTGTTGCCAATCGGGGCATTGGGAACCGCCGCGAAATCAACCGGCGGGCTCTCAGACGGCGACCAGCGCAGCAAGCGACCATCTGCCGAGGAAACCGCTAGAAGATCCTCACCGAATGTGTCTATGGTCCAGATCGGTGCGCGGGCAAGGACGGGGCCGTTATAGGGGACGGACCGCTCTGTGCCGTAGTCTTCCTCGTTGTAGTCGCCGGCCGAATAGCCGAAGCCCTGCGTTGTGACGGAGGAAAACGACACAAGGTCACTTGGCGCATAGTCAATGAACCCGCCGCCCGGGTTGATGAACATCTCGCCATCGGTGAAGGCGGCGATATGCGGGACGTCGGCGTTGTCGCGCCAAACATGCAGTGCCCGGACAGGAGAGCCGAACGGGGTGTTGGTAATGCGCTGCCACCCACCGACCGCGCGCAGCCGCCCGTCAACCCACCGTACCAGATTGGCTCGCCACCACCGACCCGGAAGGTCAAGCGGAGACGCCCCGCGAGAGATTCCCGCAGGGATGTTGATAGGAGCTAGCGATTTCATGCGATGAGGGATGTCCTCAGATACAAAAAAGCCGCCTCGGAGGGCGGCGGGTGCGCTGGTTGGCTCGATCGTCAGACGGTGACGAGGAAACCCTGGCACTGCGTGAAGCCGGCGGGCGCCATCGACGTCCAACCTGTCGTGGCATTTGAGTTGTTGCTGTACGAGAGACGGCCCGTCCCCCCGGCGTAGTATTTGCTCCAGGCGGCGACGTACGCCACCGCGAACATGTTGTTGGAGCCCGCGCTCGTGATGGTCTGGGAATACCAGTTACTACCGGTGGGATTGCTGGTTTTTGCAAATTTCCCGCTACTTCCGACAGCGGCCATGTCGTTTGTGGGTGGATCGAAGTAGTCGTTAATCTGGGTGGTAAAGCCGGTGTCGGTGGTGCTCGCCGAGATGAGGGTCCAGTTCGTCGTCGCGGCCGAAGCCTTCGCGCGCCAGTACATGTTGCCGTTAGAGCAGCCGCAATAGAAGTTGGCGCCGTCGTAGTAGAGCGCCGTGCCACCGTGGCTTGTCATCGTCGGGCTTCTTGTCGTGAAGGCGCCGCCGACCGACGTAGCCACACGGATGATGCCGGCCGTCGCCGAGCTGTAGCCCGCGATAACGGTCTTGCCGTCGCCCATGCACACGGCGACGATCGGGAAGGCTCCAACGCCTGACGTCCATGCTGTCCAGGTGCCGGCGGGATCAGTTGCGTACTGAATGTTCCCCGTTTCGCCAACAGCAACAACCGTCGTGCCATCGGTGGCGATATCGCGGATGCCGAAACCGAGGCTCTTGAAGGTCCAGCCGGCGAGCGGATTTGTCGTGTAATAGATGCCAGGAACCGTGCCGCCTGATGCGACCGCCTTATTGGGTGCAGCGACGTATACGCCGCTGGACATCTGGATAATGCGGCCCAGCCCGGAATCTGTCGGCAAGCCAGGCGGCCGCCCCTTGCTGACGAAGGTGGCGCCGTCTGTGCAAAGGAAGGCTTCGCCTGTTCCGCCGTCGACGAAATAGATCGACGGGGCGGTCAGCGTTTCCACCCCGCCCAGGGCGTAGGGATTGATGATCAGGCTCATGTCATATATCTATGTTCATGGTTTATCCTATAGCGATAGCAATCATTTCTTACACCACATACGCCTAACTCCATTCGATGCGAAAGAGAGCGCCACCGCCGTTGGAACCAGCAACATAGCTGCTATTCCTGCCGGCTCCTCCACCGCCGCCGTATGGGTTTCCGGTGGTAGATGGCGAGCTAATAGTCGCACCATCGCCGCCATCCCCACCAGGTGGATTGCTGGAGGTTGTGCTTCCATTCCCAGTGAGCCCGGCAGCGCCGCCACCGTCACCCCCGCTATCGTTGCTCTTGCCGTTTCCGCCGCTGTATTTCGTCGTTCCCGTACCGCTCGTCACCTGTCCCCCGGCCCCGCCTATTACGGTGCTACCTCCGTTGCTGTTTCCGCCTTTTCCGCCGTTCTGAGCGGCACAGATTATTGTTCCGCTACCGTCGTTCAACCGGATGCCTGTAAGGCCGCCAGTCGCAGTGTCGATGTACAGATAGAGACCTGACACGCCTGACAGGCTGTAGCTGGTGATGATTGAACTTGCGCCGCCCCCGCCGCCACTACCGCCTTTCGTGCCTCCTGATGCCCAGTTCCCGCCTTTTCCGCCTTGACCTATGATGAATATGTTTGCCTCTATGGCGCCTGCCGGGACGGTAACCGTCTGATTCCAATTGCTCGATTTCCAGGCCGGCGTCTCGTCCTGGGTGAACGCCGAAAAGCCGCCAAAGACATACGGATTAATGATCAGGCTCATGACTGATTGCCTATCAGTTCGACGATGAGGCCCTTGGCCCCAGCGTCGCCCACTTGATCAATGTCGATCGTCACCTCGTCATCGGCGAGGAAGGCGGCGGAGGAGATTACGGCGGGCGTTGCGGCCGTGGCCGAGGTCTTCTCGGTGTTGTCGACGGTGAGCTTCGTCGAGAGCACCGACGTGCCGTTCTTGTTGATGTCGACAGTGAAGATGCTCCCCGAGGCCTGCGCGGTCATGAGCGAGGCTTTGACGGCCGTGAGGGTGAAGCCATAGGGCATCCGGAAATAGGCCTTTCCCGTGCCGGCTGCGAGCGCCGTGGTGAGGTCGCTGCAGGCAAGGATGAACGATTCCGGCTTCGTCCGGATAGCAGACCTCACCGCTTTTTGCGTCGGCAGCCTCGTGTCGCTGTCCGCAGTCATCGAGCTATCGGTATCGATGATGTTGGACGCGAAATTCGTCGTCGAAAGGTTCGATACCGTGTTGTTGCTGGCGCTAATCGTTTTGTTCGTCAGCGTCGCCGTCGCTGAATTCTTCGTTGAATCGGACGTGTTGTCGACATTGCCCAGCCCCACATCGCCCTTCACCAGTCCGGTCGGGGATGAAATCGCCGGGGCCGTCAGGGTCTTGTTGGTGAGCGTCTGGGTGTCAGTCGTGCCGACGATAACGCCGGAGGGGAACGCTTTGCCGCTATCCTTGAGAAGTTTCCCCGTCGTGCCGTCAAATGCAGCTGCACGGCTATCCGTGACAGATGCCGGCCCAATAACCGCCCCGTCCAGGTTGGACTGCACGATCACCCAGTTTGCGCCAACCGTCGCATGGTCGCCAGACGCGGAACCGTCCGTCATGCAATAGAGCGTGTCGCCAATTTCGACGTTCGGGCCTGAGGCGCCGCCAATCTTACCGGCAACGCTGACACGGTAGACATGCCCCGCCGAAGCGGCGGGATAGTTCGGGTTCGTCGAGCAGTCGATCGCCCCCTTAAACACCATCGCGTCATTGGCAGCGAGAAGGGCATCGACATATGTCTTCACAGCCTTCTGCGTGGCGATCTTGGTGTCACTGTTCGCGGTGAGAGTGCCATCCGCGTCAACCACGCCAGAGGCGAACATGCCCATCGAGAGGTTCGTGATCGTGTTGCTCGCGCCGCTGATGGTCTTGCCGGTCAGGGTCGCAGTGGCAGTCCATTTGGTTGCGTCGGAGGTGTTGTCGACATTGCCGAGGCCAACCGCTGTGCGTTGGTCAGCTGTCGATGAAGCCGCAAGGAATGTCCGCGCCTGTGATGTGAGCGCAGTCGTCGACATCAGGTCCGTACCGGTGAAGTACGGCAGCGTGTTCGCGCCATTGGTCAGAGCGGCAAAAGCCGTCAACGTGGCATCGAGTGCCTGCTTTCCGGCTACCGCGGTATCGATGATATCCGCGTTCCCGTTGAGGACACCACCCCATGTATTGGCGGTGGACACATCGCCCGGGACCGGCTTTTCAAGGTTCAGGTTCGGGGTGAAGGTGCTCATGCCGCCTCCAGAGCTTCGACGCGCCCAGCCAGTTCCTTCACGGCCTCGATGAGGACCCCAGTGAGCATGTTGTAGGCAACGCCTAGCCTGTCTCCGGAGCCATCGTCGAAGACAGCTTCCGGCACGACGGCCTGGACTTCCTGCGCTATGACGCCAGTGGCCGGACGGCCATCGGCGACCCACTTGAAGGTCACGCCGCGCAATTGCTTGAGCTTCGACAGGGCGCCTCCGATGGTCTCGATATCGGTCTTAAGGCGCTCGTCTGAGGAATCGATCCATGACCCGCCAGCCGGGCACGACGCGTTACCTGTGGCGTTGCTGAAGGTCCAACTCTTCGACGGGACATTGAGAAATCCGACGCCGCCGGAACCGGTGCTATAAGCGATTGACAGATAGGCGTTGGTGGCGCCGCCCCGGACTTCCGATGCCATAATGACGCCACCGAAGGTGCCGCCTGCAATAGGCATCTTGAGCGCATCGGCGGCATCGACGTACGCTTTTGTCGCCGGATGCATCGAACTTGTCGGGCTGGCCGCGAGAGTAACGTTTCCGGTAAATGCACCGCCGCCTTTTGGCATGGCGGCGTTCGCCGTCGACAGCGCCGTGTTGGCCGTGGTGTTCGCTGTGCTCGCCGTGCTCTGCGCCGTCGCGAGCTGGGTGCCGATAGTCGAAAATGTTGGGTTTAATGCCGCTATGGACGCGTCAACGTACTGCTTCGGAGCAGAGTGGAGATTGTTCGCCGGGTTCCCGACCAAAGTCAGGAAGCCGGTCATCGTATCGCCGGCTTTAGCTATATAGTTGGCGGTGTTCGGGATCTGGGCTTGAACGGCCTGGACCTTGTTGTCCGTGTAGAGCCGTGAATTCGCGTCGCCTTGGTCGACATATCCCTGGGTTACGCCGCCGCCCGTACCCGCATTCGCAGCTACAGTATCGTCAACGTACTTCTTAGTCGCCGCCTGAAGATCGTTCGCAGGAGGCCCCGGCAAGACAACCTGCCCGGTGAACGTGCCGCCAGACTTCGGCATCAGGTTGCTGTCGGCCGTGTCCACATACTGCTTCGTGGCAGCATGCATGTTGCTGCTGGGGTTGCCTGAGAGGGCTAGCGGCCCCGTCATCGTGCTGCCAGCCTTCGCGACAGCCGCGTTCGCCGTCGATTGCGCCGACGCGGCAGCCGTCTCGTTGGCCTTCATCTGGGAGTCGATAACGTTCATATTCACGTTGAGCTTCACGCCCCACGTGTCCGTAGACGAGCCCGGCTCCGGCTTCGTCAAATTATAATTTGAAGTATAGGAATCGGCCATCGACTAGGTGACCCTTTGCTGAACCCAAATGTCGGTGTCTGAATCGACAGGCGCGGGCTCCCAGAGCTTCCGCCCATTGACGCCAAGCTGCCCCCGGCCTTCGATCGCGATCTGTCCCGCGATCTGGTACCCGCCCAGTGCGCTCAGAACGCCCCGCCCAGTGATGTCAATCCGCGATGTGGCTACGCGCGTCGCATCGATCTGCACGCTACCGCTGGCCTTGATGTGAACCGTCGCAGGCAGGTTGACGAGAACGGTTCCCGTCCCTTCGATCTCGACCTTGCCGCCATGGACGAACCGCCCGTCTACCGAGATAGCGCCCGCGCCGGCAATATTGACAACCCCGCCACGGATAACTGTCGCATTTATCGCAACAGTGCCGGCGCCCGTGATATCCAGGCGCGCGCCATCTATCGCCCTGAGCTGAACAGTCCCGGTGCCTTCGATGGCAATTGCGCCATCGACGCGGGTCCAGACGCCAAACAGGCCTTTTCCGAAAACCCCGCCGCCGAAATAGTCCATTGAGCGGGCTAGTCGAGCGTGAAGGTGAAGTCGCCGACGCCGAGACGAAACACATCGCCGGTCGCGATGGTCTTCGGGGTTGCGAGCGCGCCTGACGCCAGAATGTTGCCGGATGAAGCGGCGTCATAGACCGCCCCGAACGTCACAGTGCCCCAACCCGATGCCGCCGTGTCCCATTCGATCAGGGCGTTGTTCGAAGCGACATTGTTCGACCGGGTGAAAGTGATCTCCTGACGCGCATAGGCAGTGCCAGAGGTCGATACTTCAGTTCCCGAACCGGCCTCGCCGGGGTCGGAAGTGAACAACGCGACATAGAAGTTCGTCGGAGGCGTGAAGGCTTCGCCGGTAAAGACGTAGCCCACCATCTTGCCCTCAAGATAATTGGAAATGCTCATTTATTTCACTCCGAGTGCCCGTCTTGGCCGGGCAATCAGCCCTGACCCGCTTTGCATTGCCTTAGTTGACGCGGACGTGAGCGCATCCATGGCTTCGGACATTGCCGTTGCCCACGTGGTCACGCGCTCGTCATTGACGCCGTACAACTCGGCATTCATCAGGGAGCCGAACAGGTAGACGTCCGGCGCTTCGCCGAGAAGCCAGTTCGTTTGGTTGCTGCCCGAAAGAGACGGGATCTTTTCGTAATAGACCATCTCGATTTCAGTTGTTCCGACCGGCGTCGGGACCAACTCAATGGTGTTGGCAACGATCGTGTAGTACCGGAGTTGCCCCGATGACGTCGATCTACGGATCTCATCGAGGAAATCCATCGCCTTGTATTCGAGAGGCTGCGGATCCGTCGCGTTGACCTGCACATTGATGGCTTCAAGCCAACCAACTGGGAGCGGAACGAACTGATCCTCGACAAGGGCCGTGGCTCGCTTGACCATCAGTCGGTGGCGAAGCTTGCGATTGGCCCGAACCTCGAACATCTGAATGAAGGTCGGAACGCGCGCCTCGAAATCCGCCACGCCGGCCTCGACAAGCCAAGCGGCTATCTCTTCCTTGAGGCCGTCGTAGGAATCGAGGGCCATCAGATCCGCTCCAGTCCCATTTCAGGCGCTTCCGGGGCCGGCCGCTGGTCGCCATAGGCGATTTCCCAGCCCTCTTTTGTGCCGTGTGCCGCCCCTACGATTTCCATGGTGTATTCGAACTGACCGAGGTGCCCGGTTTCCTGTGAGAGGTCATGCTCGACCCACACGTCGTACCCAAGCCCAATGGCCTTGTTGCAGAAATAGATGTCTTCACCGACATAGAAGTCAGTGTTGGGATTGTACCCAACGATGAACCAGGGCTTCGGCATCTTGCGAAGCACGTCCATCTTCACGAGCATGGCGCCCATTCCGATGGAATTGATCTTCTGGAGACCCGTCTTGCCGAAGGAATTGATCCATCCATCGGTCGTGGACCTGTCGAAGGCCACGGTCCCGATATCCTCTTGCCGCCGGGTGGAGTAGTTGGCGGCTATGATGTCCTTGTCGTGCGCCAGAAGCCTCGCCAGGAGATCGGGCGGGAACACCATGTCGCTATCAAGCCACAGGATGGCATCCGCACCCTCTGCCAAGGCGTTATTCGCCAGGGTATTGCGCGATGTCTCGATCAACGTTCCCGCGGCGATCCGGATATCGAGGCAATCGCCCGGGGAATGCTCCCGGTGCCACCGCTGGAGCGCGCAGACACGGATCATGAACCGCGAATGGAGGAGATCTCCACACGGGATGCAGACGGCAATTTTCATGAAGCCTCAGAATGTGCCGGGCTTGACCCGAAAGTGTCGATTGTCGCTGTCGTTCAGGAACTTGGTGATCTCTTTCATCACCTCGTCGTGGTCGATCGCCTCGCCTGTCGCGCTGTCGATCAGGTTCCTGTTGACGAGGCTGAAATACAGGCTGAGCGGGATATCGCCCACGTGCTCCATGTCGCCGCGGACATGGCGGTCGTTGTCGTTGTAGAGCTTTTTGTTCCGCTCGATCAGGCCGGAGACGTCCTGCTGTGTGACGATCTCCATCTGATCCGTCGCGGGGTCGTAGCCGAAAAACCGCTTGATGCGCTGCTCTTCGTTTTCACTGAATGGAATGAAGTCCATGGTATACCTCAAATGAGAAGGGGCAGCCGAAGCCGCCCCTCTCGTTGTCGTTACGCCGTGGTGAGATCCGCGACGATGCCGTGCGCGGCCTCGTTGTGGACCTTCAGGCCACCCTCGTAGATGAGCTGCTTGCGCACCGCGTCACCCGTGCGGGCGAGGTCGATGGTGCGATAGCCACGCAGCGTCGATCGCGTCACCTTCGACGGGTCAACCGTGAACACGACGCCCTGCGGCTGGAGCCGCGACGGCACGAAGGTAAGCTTGCCCCACTGCGACCAGTAGACCGAAGCCGCACCGATGATGGTCGTCGGACCGGTCGGAGCGTTGAACTGCTGGGACGCGATGCCAGGGAACTTGGCCGCCTCACCGG
>OFQZ01000484.1_pt1 | contig 13568 bp, 14 predicted proteins | sample 1543011 | NCBI WGS metagenome assembly OFQZ01 (sample SAMN07774216, study PRJEB24372) | wastewater metagenome | isolation source: Exp Tend NO 0WW | collected 2016-02 | reverse complement strand
TACACCGGCCAGCACACGGGCCGCTCGCCCAAGGACAAGTTCATCGTCCGCGACGCCTCCACCGAGGCGCATGTCTGGTGGGACAACAACAAGCCGATGACGCCGGCGCAGTTCGCCGCGCTGCACGCCGACATCTCGGCTGCGATCGGGCTCGGGAACTTACGATCGCTCGACAAGGTACTCGCAAAACGTAAGGTCCTTCGCGATCACTACAATAAATTCTTTCGCGTTCAGTGTCACGCTTGGCTTTGCATCGACTTCACGAAGAAGGGAGAGCAGCATCATTACCGTAACGACAAGTATACGATCTTCAAACAGTTCAAGAATGATTGCCCGGTCATGGATCAGCTTGAAAATAAGTGGCGGCTTCTTCCCTACCATCATGGCGTTAGCATCGCGGATGCAGATAAGGCAATATGGTCATGCAAATAGCAATCATTGGGTACGGAGTCGTCGGGGTTGGCATGGAAGAGCTTTTTGCTCCCATTGCTGATCGATATATCTACGATCCGGCGAAATTTCCTCAGAATTCGAAAGAAGAGGTCAACAAATGCGATATGGCGGTGATCTGCGTGTCTACTCCGATGGGAGAAGGTGGCGCGGCGGACATTTCGATCGTCGAAGACGTTGTTTCATGGGTAACAACCCCTTTGATTCTCATCAAAAGCACGATTCCACCGGGGACTTGCGCGTATTTGAGTGAGAAGTATGGCAAAAAGGTCAATTTCTCGCCGGAATACATGGGCGAGAGCACCTATTTCACCCCTTTTTGGAAGTATCCTGACCCAGAGAGGGCCGAAACTCATACATTCGTCATAGTAGGCGGCCCGGATGCTTCGCGCATTCTGGGGGCATTTATGGAGGTTATGAGCGTAGATACGCGGTATATGGCAGTCTCCGCAGAGGAAGCGGAGCTTACAAAGTACATGGAGAACGCCTTTTTCGCGACAAAAGTGACGTTTTGTAATGAATTCTTCGAGATCGCGAAGCGATACGGTGTCGATTACAAGAAACTGCGCGAGCTTTGGCTTCTCGATCCCCGGATCAACCCGAATCACACCCTTGTGTTCGAAGATCGAAGAGGTTTCGGCGGCAAATGTCTCCCAAAGGATCTCAGGGCAATTATCAGCGCGGCCGAGTCGAAGGGCTATAGCCCAACACTACTCAAGGCCGTTATCCAATCAAACAATGAAAGAAAAAGCCAAAAAGAAAGTAGTAGTAAGTAAGAAGTCAGTATCAGGATACAAGTCAGTCGAAATCGAGAGCTCATATCGTGAGAATGATCTCGGAAAAACCTTATACGACATCGTCATGGAACTTCGTCCGAAGACGATCATCGAATTCGGGACACTGAACGGCTATTCTGCAATAGCAATGGCGCAAGCACTTCGCGATATCGGCTCAGGCCATCTCATCTCATACGACCTGTGGGATTATTATAAATTTAAGCATGGGAAAATGAATGTTGTTCAGCAGACGATTGATGAACTCGGACTTACTGAGTATATCTCGCTCGCGCAAGGAGATCTGAAACAATGGCAAGGCGTAGCAGATCTTGTTCATGTAGATATTTCGAACGATGGCGAAGTATTACGCATGATCGCGAATAAACATATTGGTGGCATGGTCATCTTCGAAGGTGGTACACAGGAGCGTGATAAAGTGCAGTGGATGACGAGGTACAATAAAATGCCGATGAGATCGAGTGGTGTTCGTTATGATGTTATTGATCCGCGGTTTCCCGGGATATCGAAACTTATATGAAAAAAATAGCAGTAGTTGTATCTGGTTGGCACTTCCCGCTTCATTTTTATGAATCGATGCTGAAGCAGATCCGACCGGAAGGATGGGAGGTTGATTACTTTGTTGTTGCACATCGAGATCCGAAGTTTGCGGAAGCGGAAAAGAAAGATCATGTCTTTGCTGACGATCTGCGCGGACGGCTTGATCGTCAGCTTTACAGTGGCATTCCGTCGGCACGGTTGATCTCTGAGCTCGGATGGAACTATAAAGAGTATCCGAACACGATCGGAGATTGGGGCAATACGAATCAATGGCTCGAAGATTGGATATATGAGGAATACGACCTATTTCTTTTCACTCACGACGACAATCTCATCCTTCATGACCGGCTTTTCGCTGATACGATCGAGGATGCGAACTTTCCCGAGTGGGACATTATGACAAATTCTCCCGGTATGCCGCCCGGATCGATCCGAGGTTCGTTTGAGTTCTTTAAGCCGAAGGTGCTTAAGCTTTTGGGTGGAAAGTTTGATCTTTCCGATACGACACTCACTCGTGAGGGGATTACAACCGCAACGAATGATATCGCGGAGCTTTATGACTGGAATACGACAGTATACCCGCTTCAAAGGTTTATTGCTGAGAAAGAATTGAAGATCGCATACCTTTCGCCGGCATATCGTGTCTCGGCATATTGCATTGAAGGTGAGAGGGGGTACATATCGCGTACACATGGTCAAAATACGCAATATGAGGATGCCGGACTTAAATATTTACAAGATAACGGCGTCATATGATAACAGTTTATACAGTCATCACGGGTGGAAAAGACGGCATGCGTGAGATGCCGGAGATAAGAGAAAAGTCGGAAGCGAAGTTCGTCGCTTTCCTCAGTAACGAAATGTCATCCGTGACATGGAACACGCGACCCGCATATGATCGCTTCGTCGATCCGCGGCGGAACTCTCGCATTCAAAAGATCCTCGCGCATCAATATATCGACACTGAATACAGCATCTACATCGACGGCAACATCACACTTCTTACGACTCCGGAAGAGCTCGTAAAAAAGTATCTCGGCGACTATGACATCGCCGTCTTTACGCATCCAAACCGCGACTGCATCTATGCCGAAGCGATACAGTGTGCAAAGCGCGGCCTCGACAACGCGGAAACGATTATCGAGCAAGCGAAGATGTACGAAGATTCCGGGTACGCGAAGCATAAAGGACTCTGTGAGTGCGGCATCATTCTTCGCCGGCACACTCCGCAAGTAGCTGCGCTCAATAATGCCTGGTGGAGTGAATTTTGTCGTCATTCAAAACGCGATCAGATCTCTTTCATGTACGCAGTCGATCGTGTCGGAATTCCGGTCAACATGGTCAATATTCCCTTTATGGCATCGAATCGGGTCATCGATGGACAACTTTGTCAGATCGGAATTCGTGATGGAGATTTTGAAATTATTCCTCATAAAAAATGGTCATGAATATTTTAATGCATTTGGCCGATACTGAGTACACTCCACAAAGGAAGAAGCTCAATACTTATGGCCCGCTCGGTTATTATCGTATTTTAAAACCTTCGCAGCAGATCAAGGGTCATGAAGTGAAAGTCGTCGGACAAGAATTGAAGTCGTATGGGATGGATCTTATAAGTCAGTGGCAAAATATCTTTTTTGAGCATGATGTGTTTTGGACGGGATACTTTAATGACGAGAAAGTCGCGACCGCCGTGTTTTTCTTTGCGCAGCAATCAGGAAAAAAAGTCGTCATTGATGTTGACGATAACTATCTCGACATTCCTGAAGGAAATAATCTTTATGAAAAGTTCAAGAGCGGCAAGCGCGATCGTGCACTACTCGGCTCCGTGCTCTCTCTCGCTGACGCGCTGACCGTATCAACATATCCGCTTAAGGAGCGGCTACAGGCGCATATCAAACTCATTCATGGCATCGATAAGCCGATCTATGTGATACCGAACATGAACGATTATAAGGACTGGATTGCTCCGATCGCAAAGAAAGAACCGAATAAGATCACGATCGGTTATTCTGCTTCGAATTCACATCAAGAAGATATTCAAATGATCGCGCCGGCACTGCGTAACATCATGAAGAAACACAAAAATGTACATCTTCAGTTTATCGGTACGATCGAGAAAGAAAAACTTCCTCTTTACTTTAAGGGGTTCGACGATGAGATGCTTATGCGTATTGAGCTCGGCGCTGCAGAATCCGTTTTCAAGGAATATCCGAAGCTTCTCGGTCGCACCGGATGGGATATCGGGATCGCTCCGCTCGTTGATACGCCGTTCACGCGATCGAAGTCGCACATTAAATGGCTTGAGTACAGCATGTTCGAGATACCCACTGTGGCATCGCGTGTATATCCGTACTTCATGTCGATCAAAGGTAAGAAAACGATCGAAGATGGCGTTACCGGACTGTTGACCCGGTCGAATGAATGGGAAAAGAATCTCGAGCGCATGATCCTCGACAAAGAGCTTCGTGAACGTATCGGGCGCAATGCGAAAGAGTTCGTCACTCGTGAATGGCAGTACGAAGATTCTATGATCGGAGATACGATCAATGAAATGCTTGACCGATTAGGTGGTGAGATGAAAATATAAAAATATTGCAATAAGGCCGTCTTTTGTGCGACTGGTGTCCGCCTTTGGGCGGCTTTTTGCATATACGTCATACTGTCAACATGCCCGCATCGTGGACAACTGCGAACAAGAGTACTCCGAATGGAGCAACTATTCAGATCGGGAATCCGATCGGGTTATTGCTTGTACTTACTTACGCAGAGCAACATATTTCAACACTTACGTGGACGCCTCAAACAAAAAATTCTTCGACTTTTACTAATCAAGCTAAAAATTAATTATGGCTGACAATGTACCAATAACAGCGGGGACAGGAACATCAATTGCCGCGGATGATGTAAGTAGCGTTTTTTATCAAAAAGTAAAGATCGATGGAGGAGGAGATGGGGTAACAGTGCCGATGGTTGCCGGCCGCAGTGCTGATGCTGCTTCTTTTCCTGTCGCACTCTCGACCGAAGACGTCGCGCTTGTCGGTGCGCTCACTGAAACAGCACCGGGAACTGATACTGCATCATCGGGATTGAATGGTCGTCTTCAAAGGATCGCGCAGCGATTAACATCAATGATCGCGCAGATTCCGACAGCACTTGGAGCGACGACAATGTCCGCATCGATGTCCGTTACGATCGCGACTGATGATGCGCGTATTGGTATCGTGACTGAAACAGCACCGGGGACGGATACTGCTTCAAGTGGACTCAATGGTCGCTTGCAGCGCATTGCTCAGCGGCTTACAACGCTCCTCGCTGTGTTTCCCGCTACGATTGATACCAATTCAGGAAATAAAAGTGCATCGACTCTTCGCGTTGTGCTTGCAACCGATCAGCCGGCACTTACAAACAAACTGCTCGTTACTCCCGATTCCGTAGCACTCCCCGCAAATCAGTCTGTGAATGTCGCACAGGTGAACGGCACAACAACGGTCAATGGTGGATCTGCCGCCGGAATCATGGCAGTAGGTGGCCCGAACGCAACCAATGTCGCGATTACCGGTAATCCTACCAATCTTGGTGCACAAGCAGTTTCCGCTGAAAACACCGCAGTTACCGCGAATCGTCTCGCTCAGCTCGTGACTGATCTTGTCGGCAAATTGATCGTACTTCCTTATGCAAATCCTGAGAACTTTGTATCAGGTGCAATTACTTCAGCAATGACGGGCACGACTTCGACATCGCTTATCGCAGCTCCGGCCTCCGGACTTCGTAATTACATTACACAAATTACAGTTTCAAATTCTCATGCGACCGTGGGTACGGATATCATCATTCAGGATGGGTCAGGGGGCACAACACTTTATACGATTCCGGCTGCGGCAGTCTATGGTGGCGCTGTGGTCGTATTTCCGACTCCACTTCGTCAGCCAACGACAGCAACCGCAATTTATTGCGCGAATGTGACGACCGGTGCAAGTACAAAAGTATCAGCAAGCGGGTATAAGGGAGCATAAAAAATGGATCAAGAAACAAACACAATTACCGCGATAGATACTCTTGTACAAGGCAAGAATGCGTTTGAAATTCCTGATATCAAGGCGACCCAGGTATTAAAATATTCAATCGTAGGAACGAAAGTGCTTGATGATACTACTGTCAATATTCTTTCTATTGAAAAAATCCCCAGTGGTGTCGTTGTTTATGTGCAAGCGAATAAAAGTGGTCAGAAAATAGGATTCGGTGATGGTACGGTAGAAATAGAAAAATTTACCATCATTAATCCCCCTACATGTGTTGATGATCCGATGGGAAACATTCAAATTCCTTACACGGACTTTAATGGAAAACCGCAAGTGCGCCTGTTGCGTGAAGACCCTGTGCAAGCCCTCAACGAAACGCTCTATACTGCGATCAGAAAAACGGCTTCGGTGTCGGATACTGTGATACCTGGTAAAGTCGGTAAATCAACGCTTATCGTTTTTCCTTCCAGTGATCTAGCTTGCGAAGCCGATGGGGCTTCATGGGCACTCGCCCATGCGAAAGTGACAGCCGACCTCACCTACACCACTCATGGGTATGTCATGGGACGTGGTGATTCAGGTGGAGTCATCGTCCGCTATTATATTAATTTTGACACCTCTGCATTGACCTCAGGAGCAACTATTTCGGCAGTTAATCTTGGTATGTGGGGACAAGACAAAGCGGCAAATGGGACTGTCGCACGATCCTATAATGTCTATCAGTCAACAGCCGCAGATACTATCACTAGTGCGGACATGGATTCATGCAATGTACTGAGTTCAGACACAAAATTCTGTGCTACAGACATTACGGAAGCGAATTTTAAAACAGACAGTTCAACTGAAATGGACTTCGCCTTCAATGCGACAGGAATCGCAGCGATCTCTAAGACAGGCATTACAAAAATTGTACATCGGGAAGTGCAGTATGATGCAGGGAATGTTGATCCCGCAAGTTCAGTTGGTTTCCCTTATGGAGATTATCTGACCAGTACAGCGACAGGCACCTCTCACGATCCCACCCTCACCGTCACATATACAACGGGGGGCGCAATCGTATTACCACGTAAAGCTTTAACCGGCGTAGGCCAATAAATATTATGCAATTATCAGACATAGCACTCGGACAAGGAATAATTCAAGAAATCGACTTCAATTGCGATACCGACGCGACATTGTTTCCTGTTGCGCAAAAAGTTCGAAGCGTGAATCGTTGGTATGACAAAGCTGTATCGATCATCCTCGATTCTGACGGAAGATGGCAGTTTGACGATACGAATGCAACAGATCTTCCGATCGCGACCACGACACTTGTTTCCGGTCAGCAAGACTATACTCTCGACACAACTTTTCTTCGCATCCTTCGTGTTGAAGTCTTGAATGTGAATGGTATCTGGACGAAACTCGATCCGCTCGATCAGGCTGATATTTACAATCAAGGACTTGTCGAATTTTTGAAGACGGCGGGACTGCCAAAATTCTATGATGTACAGGGGCAATCGATCTTCCTTTATCCGAAACCCGATGCCGGGATTTCGGTGACTCTTGCTGCGGGACTCAAGGTTTATACGCAGCGTAATGTTTCCTACTTCGTTGCCGGCGACACGACAAAAGTTCCGGGCTTTGCTTCGCTCTATCATCGCTACCTTGCGCTCGGCCCGTCGTACGACTGGTGCGTGAAGAAGCAACTTCCGCAAAAAAATGACATCAAGGCGCAACTCGACACGATGGAAGAAGACATGCGCAACTTTTTTTCTACCCGAAACAAAGACGAGAAAATCCAGTTACGAGCTAAAAAACATTCTTTCCGATGAAAAAGATCCTCTCACTTACTGCGAAGGAATTGCTCTCCGGACTCAACGCCGGCGGTTACTTCAATGAATCCGGAGGACTTTGGCAAACAGCGCTTGGACTTAATGGTTTCATTCAGGACGATGCACTCGCTGCGCTTGTTGCGGGATGTTCAGCTGCTGCTGAGCCTGGTTCTGGAGTCGTCACTGATACAATCTGGGCCGGCGGAGCTCGCGTCACCGGTTCGAATACCGGCTTACTTTACCTGTGGGGTAACGGCGGGAAGATCTATTATGTAGATCTCTCCGGAGATAATGTCGTCACAGATACCGGACATGCAGCAGTAGGATCTCCGGCCGCAGGAGCGGGAGTATTTCAAGTCGGGGCAGAGAATCCGTATTTCTACTATATGCAAATGACGAAGATAGGCAGACTTGATCTTGTCGCGAATACTTATTCCGATTCTTGGAATTCGTCACTTCAATCGACGACACATCATCCTGTACACTCTTTCCTCGATCGCATGTTTTTCGGCAATGGCTATTATATCGGACATATCTATGACGCGGCCGGTACTTCAACGGCGAATCTGACCGCGCTCGACTTCCCGCCGGACTTCACTGTTACATGTCTCTCAGACGACGGACAGTATCTTGTCGCCGGGATCACAAAGAACAAAGATACCGGTTCGAATCCCGCGGGACTTTTCAATGAAACGAAGATCATCTTCTGGGATACTAATTCTGGAACATGGCAGAAAGAATACGATATGCCGTTTTCGTCTTCGATCGCGGCACTCAAAAAAGTAGGATCTACTATCTATGCAATTTGCCCAGAAGGTATTTATGCATTCAATTTCGGTTCATACCCCGTGCTTGTCCGCGAACTTTCAAATAGCAATGGCGTTCGCTTCGGTTTTCCGGCAGCGATCGATCAGTATCGCGATGGCGTGATATTCGGGAATGAGCTCTTAACGATCGGAAAGCCAGGATCTTACGCGCAACGAGGCGCATACAATCCATTCCTTAATCCGGCCGGCACGTCTGGCGATATTGGTTTCATTTGGACGAACCCCCGCGTGAATCGTATTTTTGTTTCCACTCTTAATAGTAAATTCTATCGGATTTTAACGAACACGAACGGAGCACCTTCGAAAGCATGGAAAACAAAATTACTTGATCTCGGCGGTCGTTTTAAGATTCAGCAACTCGAATTCTTTCTCGGCGCAGCGACCGCCTCCGGAGATGCGATCACAGTATCCGTTGTCGATGAAAAACTTACTGCCACGACATTCAAACCAATTTCTTACGCAAATGATCCGGGAGTCGTACGCATAAAAACTGTCCCTGATACTTCAACCCCTACCGCAGCACCCGAAACCGAACTACTCGGGCTCACACTCACTGTGACCGGGGGTGTTCCGCTTATCAGAAAGATTAATGTATGGGGTGAACCCGTAGTACAGACATGAACGAAGAAGATCCATTAATTGAAGTGAATATCTCTGAAACTCCCAGTGTTCCACCCAATGAACCAATCGATTTTTTTGATATTTCAGGAGGGTTTATTGATACGGTAAACGTAGTGCCGACCAATATTCCGAAAAAACTCGCTGAACAGATCCTGATTTATTCAAATGGAGGTACATATAGACTTTATATATATGACACGGTTAATAACGCATGGCGTTACGCAACACTGACATGAATGACATCGAACAAAAAAAGGAATTTCATATGCGCGACATCGCCGGCCGGATTGATACGATCACGGCTGTTCCCGTATATGATCCGAAGATCCTTAAAGAGCAAGTCAAAATATTGAAACCGCCAAGTAATAGTACTATCGCTCATGCTGCCGGTGCGATTGTCGATCATGTTTATCTTGATTATGGAGACGATCTTTGGCCATACAACATTACCGGACAAGCAATTACTTCAAACTCGACCGGCGCAATGCCACCACCTCTTTCTGCGGGCACGACATATTATATTATCCGTATCGGAAATGCTGAATGCGAACTTGCATCATCATATGCGAACGCTCTTGCGGGAACTCCGATACACATTCTTTCTTCTGAAACCGGTATCTGGACGATCGTCGCGACAGGCGCACCGGTTCCGTCGTTATATTTTTTCGATACTATTAATAAGGCGTGGAAATACGCAACTTTAAATTAATCATATGGCACTTTCAAACGAACAACTTACGAATCTTGCAACGACTCCGCTTTCATACGATCAGGGACAATATCTCGTGAAGCAATATGCCGCTACCCCTGATCAACTTGCGAAGCTCAAAATCGCACCGCAGTTATCACCTGCGGTTACTGCTACGCCGCCGACAGCACCGAACACGACGATGAATGCCGCCGGAATTTCCGGAAGCACAACGAAGCCGGCCGGCGTCACTCTTCCTCCGCCCCCGCAAAACACCAACGATTATAACGGTGTAACGAATTCGATTCCTACCATCGAATCGATTGTCGCTCCCACAACACCGTCTGCGACGGAAACAGAACAGACCGGCATTATTTCATCATTGAAGGATCTATATGCGAAAATGACCGGAAAGGCGACTGCGCAAACGAATGCAGAAAATGCCGCGGGCATTCCTCAGTTCAATACTCAGCTCAATGACATTAATTCGCAGATCAAACAACTTCAATCGGATGCAACTTCTGCAACAATCCGCAGCGAAGATCGTCTCGCGCCATCATTTGCGATTCAGGGTGAGCAGACAAAAATCGAGCATGAACGTGCGATCAAGGCACTGGGACTTAACGCAATCGCATCGACACTTCAGGGAAATATTGCACTCGCGCAGCAACAAGCTGATCGTGCTGTCGCGACTGAGTTCGGCCCGATACAAGAGCAAATCGATTACGCGCAGAAAGTATTCGATCTCAATAAGGAAACGCTTACACGCGAGGATTCGAAGAAAGCTCTTCTTGTTCAGGCACAGCTTGATGAACGACAGCGTCTTCTTAATAATCAAAAAGAAGACAAGAAGACAATCATCGGATGGGCTGCCGAAGCATCGAAGAATGGAGCTTCATCACTACTTATCAATAAAGCACTTACGGAAACAGATCCGCAAGCTGCGCTTTCTATGCTTTCCGGCTTTCTCGCTGATCCCGTGGCAAAGCAGCAAGCTCTCGCAGATCTCGCACAAACTCGCGCACAGACGGCGCTTACGAACGCGAATATCAAGAAGTTAAACGAGAAAACAGTTGAAACCGTATCCGGAGTGTTTAAGGATATCGTCGGTGCAGATGGAAAAACTCATAGCCTTCTCGTGAATCCGAAGACAGGAGAGACAATCAAGGACTATGGCGCGACACCACTCACTGCTGAAGAGAAGAAGGCAGAAGATCAAAAGATCCAAACAGCAAAAACTCAGATTCCAGTTCTTACTGACAAACTCAGCGTGATTAAAGATGTTCAAAATAGTCCATATCTCAATGATATTGTCGGCCCTAATTCAGCAAGTCGTATGTCATGGACAAATATTTTGACCGGTGGCAAATCTAATCTTTTGGGTAAGATAAATCAACTTACTTCACAAGCGACACTCGATCAGCTCCTTGCGATTAAGAATGCCGGCGGGACGTTTGGAGCACTATCTGAGAAGGAGCTGGGCATTCTAAAGGATTCATCGACAGCACTCAATGGCGTTGCGCTTCACGAAGATGCAAGTAATCCGGAGAGAATTACCGGGTTCAAAGCATCAGAGGATTATGTGAATGCTGAGCTCAAGAAACTCTATGACAGCACGAACAATCTGAAAACTCAGATGGAGCAGCTTTCGGGTGGTTCAACTGCTTCTTCTGATGACACTCAAACCGTAAACGGCGTGACCTACAAGAAAGGCCCGGATGGACTCTATTATCCGGTAACAAAATAAGGATATGGCACAAGGATTAACATTACAGCAACTTCAAGCGATGGGCGCGAAGCCGGCCGCACCCGCGGGAGGCGGTCTTACGCTTGCGCAGATTCAATCGATGCAAGGTACGCACGCACCACTCGACGGATTCTCCACTGTGGATTCTTCCATGAACCCGATCAAGAAAGCCGCAACAAAAACTGTCGGCAATATCGTCGAAGATCTAAGCTCGGCCGGCAAAGAGATCGTGGCAAACAGTGAGCAGTACGGAGCGAAGCCCGGACAGTCATTTCTTGAGCGTGCGAAGAATCTCGCGCTCAATGTTTCGCACAATGTCGGGGCTTTTGCCGGCGGAGTAGTGAAAGCAGCGTCCGAACCTTTCAAAACAGCAATTACTTCGGCAACAGATCCGATAATAAAGAAGATCAGTGATTCAAAAGCAGTGCAAAATTTTGCGACCAACGATCCGATCATTCAGTCAAATGCCGCACTCTACAATGATCTTGGAAACAGAATCAAAGTATGGACTGACGCGCATCCGGAAACGACGCGCACTGCGGGAGACGCAGCAAATCTTTTGCAATTTCTCGCACTTGGACTCGTGAAGAGCCCAGACGTGAAAGATATTCATCCGATCGGAGCGACGAAGGAAGCAGCCGGCATCATCGGCGGCGATATCAAGAACGCTGCCGGCGCAGTTACAGACACGGCGAGTTCTGCCGCAGATACCGTCGCCGCGGGAGCAAAGAAATTCTCAGGATATGATCGTTACGTCAATGCTCAAGCAGAAACTCGAGCAAAAGCGGCTGAAGCAATCGTCAGCGGTAATACTGCCGACTCTAATGCGGCGAAATTCACTCTTGCGGACGACAGAGTCGCAAAGATCGCGAAAGATATCTCGAGCTCGGATTCGACGAAACTTTTTGAAGATGCGATTAAGGAAGGAGCACTCAAGAAAGAAGATGTATATGCAAGTGGAGATGTGCTTACGAAGGGCGCGGCAAAAGGACGTATCGATGATGTCGCCGGTAAGCTCGATCAAGTCAAAGAAGGACTCGGTAGTGAATATCGTGCACGCATCGCCGGCAAGCCGCTCACGATGAAGAACATCGTCGACGAGGGCCATGCAACACTTGCGAGCGCAATCAAAGAAGATCTCGCGATCGATCCTGTGGCGAAAGAAGCGATTAAGCAGGGTATCGATGAGGGCGACGTCGCGTTAATTAAATCTTCAAGCGCCGCAGATAAAGCGAAGATGAAACAAATGCTCGATATCACAGAGAAAGCTAAGACTGATAAGACAGTGCTCGAGCGGTCGACAGATGTCTCCGGGAAGACATTCGCGGATCCTGCGCGGCATATCAAGCAAGTGAACACCGAAGCGGGAGCGCAGCTCGATGAGGTAGCGAAGACTGAGCTTACCGGACAGAAAGTAGATCTCTCAACTGCGTTCGATAAATACATCGCCGATCTCGAAAAACGCGGCGTTACGATCGCGGATGATGGTTCGCTCGACTTTGCGAATTCTGACTTCGATGGACTTGATTCAGTGCAAAAAACGCTCGAGCGGATGAATAAGAAATTCCAGTCACTTGAATCCGGAGACGCATATGAGGCGCACCAAGTGAAACGCTTTATTGATGAACAAGTCGATTACGGCAAACAAGCCGAGGGCCTTACTGGCGGCGCAGAAAGGATCGTGAAGAACTTCCGTCATAATGTCGATGACGCGCTTGATACGAAGTTCCCGGCATACAATGAGGTCAATACCAAATTCGCGGAAACGCGCAACTATCTCGACGAACTTCAGCGTTTGCTCGGCAAGAATACTCCGATCGCCGACGAGCTCGCACCGGCCAAAGCCGGCACACTCATGCGTCGCGTGCTTTCGAATGCCGGCAGCCGCACCGATGTCATGCGTCTGATCGCGAACACTGAAGAGCTCGCGAAGAAGTACGGCTTCACGATGGACGAAAGCATCCTTCATCAAGTGCTTTTTGCGGACACGATCGAGAAGATGCTCGGCACTGAAGCTCCGACGTCGATCATGGGTCAAGTGGAGCGTGGTGTGAAGGCGGCCGGC
>OFQZ01000483.1_pt1 | contig 13598 bp, 12 predicted proteins | sample 1543011 | NCBI WGS metagenome assembly OFQZ01 (sample SAMN07774216, study PRJEB24372) | wastewater metagenome | isolation source: Exp Tend NO 0WW | collected 2016-02 | reverse complement strand
GTGTGCGCCGGGTCTGGCGAGTAAATCCCTCGCATGCCGAGCACGTAACACGCCGCATAGCGCGTCCCCATGTTGCGCCAGAGCCCGTAGACGTATTGTGAGTCGGCCTTGCTTGCCCCAGCAATCGGGCGGAAGTTAGACGAGTTGTAGAAATGAACTTCCTGTCCCTGTTCCTGCAACAGTTTCCACAGCCTGCCAACGTTTTGATTCTCGGCCGCGTAGTAGTCGTTGCGATCTGTCGAATACCACATGTCGTCGTTCATCACGACCGCGACGGGAAGCCGATCCGTGATGTGGGTCGTCTGGTACCCGATCGACTGTAACGGCGTCAGGGCAGCCAGCGCAGTCGCCGACATGCCAAACATCAACGCGAGAACACTCACTACGATCTTGCGCATGTTCAGTTCGCCTTCGCCACAAGCGAGATGTTCAGGTTGTGCAGGTTGGTCGCTGCCGCAGCAGCACCAAGCGAACGATTTACGATGTAGAATCCGATGATGTCGGCTTGGAGGTCGGTCCCCTGGCGCGTGGCGAGAGGAAAACTAACGTTGTAGATCGCGAGCGATCCGCCCACGGATCCCACGCGGTTGATGCGGTTCGGGATGTGGATGTCGAACTTCCCGCCGGTCTGGGCAAACGCGCTGTTGACGTTGCCCACGCAGTAGCCGACAAACGCCGTATCGGAGTTCGCTGTCCCGGTCACCCCGTAGTCCAACTTCATGTAGTGGTCGAACCCATCCGCAGTTTGGCTGATCTTCCCCACCGGGAAGATTTCAAACACCGTGGAGTCAATGGTCGCTGAAACCTTCGCGGAATCGGTCCAGCTCACCTGCAATTGCAACTTATGGAACGGAGAGACGGGGTAGAACCCGGAGAGGAACCCGTTTCCAGCGTTGAGCGTAACGTTCGACACTACCCAAAACGTCGTATTCAGGCCCCAGGCCGGAGACGTTTCGCTTGTCAACAAGCAGCCATCGCTCGTCATCGAGAACGCCCGGCTCGAGGTGTCGGCGCGGTAGATCCCGCCCACCAGCGACGGCGTGCCTGGGATGCGCGCCGGGTAGACGATCACCGCCGAGTCCACCCTGCCAGCGGTCGTTCCGGTGGAGTCCACCGAACGGCGGGTCCAGTGGACCACGCCCGAGGCGGGAGGATTCAGCTTCTGGCCATCGGCCACCTGCGTTTCGGCGCGGGCAATGTCCACAGAAGCGAACACGGCCAGCGCGACGGCCACCAGCAGCGGCCAGCTTCTGCGGTTCATCGGGTACCTCCGGGGTTGAGTGCATCGGGCTGCGCGGATTGCGATCCGAGCAGGTTCAACAGGTTGAGGATCAGGCGCGGCGTTTGCCGTTCGGCCACGCGCCCCGCGGGGGAAGTCAGGCCCAGCGCCACGCGCGAAGCCACGGCCGGATTGCTCAGGGCGCGGTCGGCGCCGAGTCCGAGCAGGCCGCCAATCGCCGCCCCCTCGGGGCCGTGCGCAGCCGTGCCAAGCAACGCGCCGGCTGCGGGAGCGCCGGCGTGCATGTACCACGGCACGCCGGGACCGCCCGTGCCCGACTCCATGCGCAACTCGGCGTTGCTGATCGCATCGCCGAGCGGATGCAGGCTGGACAGGCGCGTGTTGGCTTCTTCGATCAGGTTGCCGAGCGTCTTGCCCGGGATGTGCGAAGGCGCAGCGATCGAGTTGAGGTGCCGACGTCCAGCCGTCGCCAGCGCCGCGTCGAACCGTGCATTGAGCGCGGCCAGCTCGTCAGGCTTGCCACCCTCCACGCCCTTCCAGTAGGAGGTCGCCTGGTCCTGCCACGTGCGCACCTGGTCCTGCAACTCCTGCGGGCTCAGGCGAACGTCCTTGCCGATCCCGGTCTTGGCCGGCTGGCGGTACTGCGCCAGCGTCTCGCCCCACATCTTGTCAATCGCTGCGATCTTCGCCGCGGCGCGCGTTTCGTGGCGCACCTCGTCTTTCAACGCCGTGATGCCATCGGCCAGCGCGCGGATCGGCGTCGTGTGTCCGGAGATCCCGGCCGCCTGCAACGCATCGTCCAGTTGCGCATTGGACGGAGCGCGCAGCCGGGCCATCTTCTCGCCGCCCGTGCCCGTGAGCCCGCGTCCGATCGGCAGACGTTCGAGCAATCCCTGCTTCGCCACGCTGGCCACGTCGGGCGCCACGGGCTGCCCGGCGATGCGCGAAGCCGTCTCGGTGGCCGAGTTGGCGATCGCCTTGCCCGGGCGCAGCGCGTTGCGGTACATGGTCTGGGCCACGCCCTGCCCCATGCCGAGCAAGCCTTCGCCCGCTCCCTGCGCCACCATCTCGCCCACGCCACGCGTGGCCGCCTGCCCCAGATTGATCGGCTGCCCCGTCGCGCCCTGCGCACCCACGTCACCCGCCGCACCGCCCGCTCCAGCCGCGAGGGAACGCAGCAGCCACGCCACGGGCGCCGCCTCGGGCACGAGCATGCTGGCGCCAATGGCCGCAGCAGACGGACCAATCGTGCGGATCGCCTGCTTGCCAATGTCGGCGCTGACCGCACGATTGCGCTGCTCCGGCGTCATCCCGGCGTAAGGATCGGGCGTCGTGTCCGTGGTGATCTGGCGCCGCGGCCCACTTCCGGGCGCGCCCGTCGGCGACACTCCACCCGGAACAACCTCAACCGCTCCCGGAGGAACCCACTCAGCCATTACTGGACCTCCCTGTAGCCGCGCCTGCGGGCATCGTCGGCGTGCTTGGAGTCGAACTCATAGACCTTGCCGTTCGGCGCCTGCATGCGAACCTTGCGAGCCACGGTGGGCATGGCGTTGGGAACGGCCGGGCCGGTGCCGCTGGCCGGATTGGTTCCAAGTCGCTGCTGCGGACCGCCCATCGGATTCTGCGGCCCCGGCACCGGCTGGTAGGGATTGGAAGGTGTCACGGATCCCGTCGAGGCGATCGACTGCTGGAAAGAGTGCGTCGCCTCGTCAGCACCCAGGAAGCCACCGCGCGCCACCTCGGGCGAAGCAGCAGCGTCGTACTGGGCGAGATTGTCCTCGATGGCTTCCTTCTCGGGCTTGTTACCACCCGCCTGAAGGAACGCCTGCTCGGTGGCCAGCTTGCGCGCGAGCACGCGATACTCGGCGATGACTCCTGACGCCTTTCGCCCAAACGCCCGCGCAACCATCTGTCCGCCCACGTTGACCAAGCGAACATCGTTGTTCTTGAGCTTGTCGTACAGGCCACCACTTCTCTCGCCCGTTTCGGGATTGATGGGGCCAGCCAGCTTCTCCAGCAACAGCGGGATCGTCTCGGCCGCCTGGCGCATACGAAGCTGGGGCGTCGAGTTGGCCGCAGACAAGCCGCGAATCTCGCCACGCCATGAAAGTTGCAGCTGGTGAATGTCCGCCCCACTCTTGTTGAGCAGGTCGCTGACAATCGGCAGGCGCGGATCTCGCAACGACATCTCGGAACGGAAATCGGGGCTGCGGCGACCCTCAAGAATCGCACGCGCGTATTCCTCGGCGCTGGCGTGGATCTCCTCTGGGCTGCCATTGAAAATGCCCATCGTGCCGCCACCCGTCTGCTTCATCCCCGAACGCGCCGAAAGCAGTGCCGACCTCGGCACCATGTCGCCCGGCTTGCCTCCCAGGTACTTGGCCAGCGCGGGCTCGTTCGGAATCGGCACCATGTCGCGCTCACCACCCGGCGATGAGGTGGGGCGCGTCGCCGCCCGGAACACCTCGGATGCCGGAACCGCCTTTCCACGCATGCCAGCCAGCGCCGGGTAGCGCGAAACGAGGTCGGCGCCCACCACCACGTTCCCGGAATCGTCCAGGTACTTCTTGTACTTGATCTTCCACGATTCCAGCGCGTTGGCGTAGTTGCGGTCCGCCGCCGTCTTGTCCGACGCCGCCTTGGCCGCCACGTTCTTCTCACGCACGCCCATGTCGAGCAGCCGGCCACCGCCAAAGCCGCGTGCCGCCCCCGAGGCGAGTCCGCGCACCAGCGCCGAGCCGCCCGACTCGTAGGGCACGGGCGAGTAGCCGGGCGTGCTGGCCAGCCCGGCAGCGGCGCGATCGAGGAATCCGGGCCGGGGCAATACCGTTGCAGGCGGTGCCTCGTAGGTAGGAGCTTCAGGCGGCCCGGAGGCTTCGCCGGTCGCCCCCAGCAAGCCCGCCGACGGCCCGGCAAGCCCGGAGGGCGCACCCGGCCCCGTCAGCAGCGCACGGGCCGTTTCCGGGTCCGTGGCGAGAAGCCGCATCAGCAGGGGATATGCGCTCACTCGTCCTCCCTGCGCCTACCAGACAGATATGCACCTCCTAGCGTCCCGCCAAGACTGGCAAGCTCACCGATCCACGCGTTTTTATTAGCCGCTCGGATCGACATCTCGCGCAACTTTTCTTCTAGACGCGCCATGTGCTCCTGCCAGCCTTGCGCGTCCTGCGTTGCAACCCGCTGCGCGCCAAGCAGCTGGAGGCCGTGCGCCGCGTCCGACTGGCCACCGAGCAGGGCGGCGAGACTCGCGTAGGCCGCGGCCGAAGGGTCGTTCGGCGCGGCGTTCTGCGCCGACAGCCTTGCCCCGCGCACCCGGCCCGAGGCGTCGCCCAGGTAGGCCGCACGGGCCGCGTCCAGCACCGGATCTCCCGTCGAGCCGAACGAGCCCGCCGCGTGGGATGCGCCCCAGCCCGTATCGGTGGGCGCAGGGCCGCCAGCTCCGGGAACGTCCCAGCTGGAAGTGGGGGCTCCCTGCGCCACCATGGCCCGGCGCCGGCCAGCCGCAGGGCTCGGGGGATCCCAGCTGTTCGTGCTTGTCCAGTTCATCGGCGCTCTCCTTACGCTTCCACCGAAGCGCGATCCTCAACGTCCACGAGCAGCGCCGAGACTTCTGCTCCCGAACCGCTGCCATCATCCGAAATCTTGAGCGCGAGCGCAATGCGCTTCGCCGCTGCGGCGGGTGGCAACTGCAACACCGACCGCCCGAACGCATCCGGCCCGCTGCTCGGCACGTCCAGCGTGTCCCACGCCGCCTCGTCGGGCTCCTTCTCGGGCGCGCGCGTCATCGCCACCTCGAGCCCCGTGCCTGCCTTGGTCGAAACGACACGCGCCGCGGTCGGCTGGATCTTCTGCAACCCCTCGGCCATGTGCAGCCCCGTGTAGGCGACCGGGCGGATGCGATCGCCGTCGTCGTCCGATCCCGTGTCGAACTCCACGAACACGCCATCCGGATCGCCACCGCCCACCGTCGAATCCACGATCGCATAGCGGTGAACCTCGCCATCGGCCTGCGCCATCTTGGCCACGCACGAGAGCCGCAGCGTAAGCGGCGCGCTCCACGGGTACGGCTTACCGTTCCCCTGCAACACCTCCAGCGGACCGGCGCGCCCCACGCCCGCCGAGAAGTCGTAGCGGATCTGGCGGTCGAAGTACGTGGCCGAGGCCGCCGAGTAGTAGTTGACCAGCAGCACGCCGTCGATCACGTCGGCGCTGATCTTGTAATCGTCCGAGTCCGAGTCGCTTGCTGCAATGCAGGCCTGGATCGCGTATTCCAACTGCCCGCGCTCGCCCACCGGGCGCTTGGCGTCGTAGAGGTCGAGCGACAGCAGCGTCTCGCCCTCGCCATCCATGCCGGTGACGAAGAAACCCTCGTCGGACAGGAAGATGACCCAGCGATTGCCCTGGCACAGCGCGTAGGGACTGCGCAGGCCGCGCGTCCACGAGGTCACGATCTTGTTGTAGTCCGCATCGGCGTGCGTCAGGCCCGTGCGCGTGTTCCACAGCCGCATCCGTCCGCGCGCATAGAAGTGGTGCTCCAGCGGCCCCAGGTCAGCAAGCCCCATCAGTTGCCCGAACGTCTCGGGACCACCGTGGCGGTTCGAGTACATCCACGTGTTGACGCCGTTCTGCGCATAGCCCGGACTCGCCGCTGTGAACGAAGCGTCCTGCACCGAGCCATCGAACCGGGCAAGGTAGTCACGGTTGAAGTAGCAGATCATCGGGAAGGCGTTGCCAAACGCGCGCACGAAGCCCGGCAGCAGGCCAAGCGTCGTATCTCCCGTGTCGTATCCGAAGTCAATGTCCGTCGTGCTGTGGGCATTCGCCGTGCTGGCCGCACTCACGGTCACGGTCGTACCGCTGGACGCGATCACGCGCGTGCCGGCAGGGAAGTCCGAGTCCACCACGAACATGCCGGGCGTGATGACCAGCGCATCGGCCGAGGTGACGGCCAGCGTCGTGTCCGCCACGCCGTAAGTCGCCGTCGCCGCATGATAGGTGCGCAGCAAGGAATCGCACGACTCGTCGGCGTCGGCCCCCGGAACTACCTGCGCCGCCCACAGGCTCGTCGTGCCATTGACCGGACGCTTGAAGTCGATCGAGATACCACCGGCACCAATGTTCGGCGAACTGGAGGCGGCGATCGAGTTGATGCCCAGCGAGTAGATGCCGCCCACGACGGGATAGATCGCCGTCACCACCGTCCCCTCGATAATGCCCGAGACGTAGACACGATCACCGACCTTGACGCCCGTGAACGCCGATCCGCGCACGATCGTGTGCGTGCCGCCCACGAAGGCGCACGTCGCCAGCGTCACCGTGATCACGCTGCCCGTCGCAAAGTCGGCGTTGATGTAGTCGCACAGCGACCGCAGCGTCAGTCCGGCGAGCGGGATCGTGATGTCGGTCGCCGATCCGCCCGTCACCGATCGCAGGTACAGTTGCGTCTCGGTCACCGCGACGAAGTAGCTGGTCGCCCCGTACAACGTCACGTCGTCAATCTGCGCGTTGAGTGTGGCATCCTTCCACGGCGCGATGATGATCGCAGCCGGGTTGGGCCGTTCGCACCCGCTCGTGATATGGCCGTCGAAACTGCCGATGTAGCGCGAACGGCGCGGCCACTGGAGGCCGCGGTCGATCATGTCGGTGAGCCGAGGATTGGGATCGCCAGAGAAGTCGCTGGCGTTCGTGTCCACGTACTCGTGCGTGCCCTGCGGAATGCGCGCCACGAGGAACAAGTCCTTGATCGCCGGCTGCGCAAGACGCGACGTATCCGCGATGTTGACCTTGTTCGACCTCAGCAGCCACTTGTAGCGCGTGCCCGGAGGCCCGTCCGCGATCAGCGAGTACACCACCGAGTCGAAGTAGTGCGTCGGATTGGCGGCATCGACCACCATGTAGCCGAACCCGAGGTATCCGCTCCAGGCGCTGCCCGGCGGGCGCGGGATCGTGTACAGGCTCAACTCGCCGCGATCGTTCTCGAACAGCAGCGAGTAGAAGAAACAATCGTGGCCCATCCACGGCCCCACCGTGCTGGCGCCCAGATCGTTGCCCGCCGTGCACACGGGAACCTTGAGCGGTGGGATCAGCCCCAGCGGGAATACGGTCGTGGCATCCGCGCTCACCGCGTCCTTGAACCGTCCGTCCCACTGGACCGGCAGCGAGCGGTAGCCGCCTGCCAGCACGCGACCCGCAGCGTGCAGCACGCTGCGCGAGCCCGCGAGCCAGTGGGCGCGGTCGTACTCCGTGTTGAGACGGTGCACCGTCAGGCCGTCCCACTCGTTCTCGTAGATCAGGTTGATGACGCGGTGCTGCGGCACGCCCGTGTCGGGATAGGTCGTGCCGTCGAACGCATCGCCCACCTGGTGCCACGCATCCGTTCCGTTGGTCGATTGCCACGCCAGCGTGGCAGCGTTGACGGACTCGTTGACGAACAGCACCAGCGGCGATGGGAAACCGTCCGCCACGCTCGGCAGTGAAGCCGGGATCATGCGGCGGGCGCGCTGCGAGTTGCTACCTTCCAACAACCCGATCAGGATCGTGTCGGTGCCGCCGCGCCGCTTGAGCTTCCCCCTGCCCACCAACCAGTCCACGCTCGGGCCCGTCATCGCGTCCAGCGGCACGTCCTGCCGCTTGACCGAATCCATGAAGCCCTTGACCGGCAGCGCGGACAGCTGGCGCTTCGCCATCAGGCGATCCGCTTGACCGTGAAGCCGAACGGAGTACCCGCATCGTCGGCACCACGGCGCACAATGTTCGACACCTTGGTCAACACGATCCAGCACTCGTACTCGATCGCGTCTCCAATGGTCGCGGGCAGCAACGCGGCAGACGAGGCGATCGGGTACAGGGTGCGCGGGTTGAGCAAATCGCCCACGTCCTCCCAATCCCCCGCGAGCGTCGAGAACACGTCCGCCTCGCCCGCCTTGTGAATCTCGATCGCCACCGTGTAGCCGCTCGCCACCGCCGTGGGCCACGCCACGCCGGCGTCGTCGGTCACGTCGAGCGCGAGATTGGTCACGGGATCGGTGGCCGATCCGCTCACGAGCCAAGTGCCCACGAACTTGCTCATGGGTCCACCGTCATGTCGAGCGTGTTCCAATCCGTGCCGTCCCAAACGCGGATGCGCTTGTTCGTGTTGTCCCAGTACATGATCCCGCCGGAGTTGGAAGCCTGAGTCGGACGCACGGGCCCAATGAATGACCCGTCCTCCGGCGGCAGGGCCTCGGCCATTGTGGGAGCCATCGCCAGAAGCCGCGACCCCGAGACGGCCCAAAGCGGGTAGGCGCACCCGTAGCCGTCGTTGTCGTAGACCTCCTGGTTGAGAATGTTCCCGGGCACGAAATGGTGGTCCGCTCCGCCTCCCTGCGGCGCACCCTGCACGCCGACGTAGCAGTGCCGGAACCATTGTGTGCCCACGTTGACGTGCCTCGTCTGGAAGAACTTGATTCCGACGTTCGTGGACTCGTCGCCACCCGACGACGTGCCGTCCGGGTGGCGACTCCAGTTACGCCACAGGTCAGCCGTCATGCCATCGAACGCCGTGTTGTAGAACAGTCCGCCCGAGGCGATGTCCACCGCATTGCAGGTCGTAATGTAGAGCCCGATGCGCGAGAAATAGTCGTTGGCGCTGTTGTACGCCACGCCGGATCGCGCTGCCCCGTCGAAGTTCTCGAAGTGATGCCCGCGCATCGTCACGTGATTACAACCGTACAGGTAACACTGGGCCTGAGCGTACACGTCCAGATTACTCGGGCTCGCGGCGTCGTCCGTGTCCTGCAACCGTCCGTTGCTCTCCCAGCCGCAGTTGTCGAACGAGACGCCTACGCCATTCAGGTACATGCCAGTTTTCTTGTTCAGCATGAAGATGCTGTCGCGGAAACTGGCCTGCGTCACGTCCTTGGCGTAAAACCCGCGCCCATAGCACGAGTGCACAAACACGCGGCGGCAGAACAACCCGACAATGGCCGAGTCAAGCGTGACGCTCGCCGCCTGCCCGAGATGGATGCCCGTCGCGCCAGTCTCGATCACGACCACGTTGTCGAGTTCGCACGTCTCCATCTTCTCGCCGTCAGCGCGCAACGAGTAGATGCCGTAACTCCCCGACCTCGCCTGCGTTGCACGCCCGTCGATCACGAGATTGTTGAGCCGCACCGACAGGTTGCTCTGACCACTCACCGCGCTGGCAGGATTCAGCACGATCACCGGCTGGTTCGCAGCGTCGGCATAGGACCGGATCACCGTACCCATGCGCAGGCGCGTGGCGTCGGCGTAGGTCACGTTGAAGTCGCTGGGCTGGCTCACACCCTCAATGGCGATGGACTTGGTGATCTGAAGCCCGCCCGAAGGGACGGTGAACGTGCCCGCGCCAAGGTAGAGCGTTCCGCCCACTGGCGTCGCGTCCACGGCCGCCTGCAAGTCGGCCAGCACATCCACGAGCACGACCCGCGCGCGTACCTGCATCAGCTTGCCCCCCACGCGCACAGCGCGTCATAGGACAGGTCCACGCCCTGCGCGCGCTTCAAGCGAATGATGGTCAACTGCTCCTCCTTCGCCAGCCGCATTCCCTCGGCCCGCCACGACGCCGCCACCTTCGGATTCAGGTCCAACTGCGTCAGCTTGTCATCGCCCAGCGTGTCGAAGATCGCCGCCGCCGTGAGCAGTTCCACCGCCCGCACCGCCGTCGTGGAAAACGGAATCGTCGGCGGAGTGCCCGCCCCCTGCGGCCAGGTGGTCGGCACCAGCGACACGCGCGCGTCGATCGCCTCCACCGCGCTCGGGTAACCCGGGAAGCTGACCACGATCCCCATCGCCGCATCGGGCGAGAGCGCGTAGCGGTACTGCCGCCCACTGGCCGCCTGATCCCCGGACTGCGCGCGCACGATCGTGTCATACGACACCTTGCCCAGCGTCCGCTTGTCCGAGGCGTAGCGCAGGGCCAGCACCGCGGCGTACTCGCTCGCCGTCGAAAGCGTGTAGTCGCGCGTTGCCGTCGCGGTCGTGATCGCGGCCGACACCCACGTCTCACCCACGCCGATCAACTTGGCGACCAGCGCCACCTGCCGCACCACTGCCTGCCGGATACCGTCCTCCTTGACCACGTGCTCGAGTTCGGTGTCCTGCAAGATGCGCCACACCTCGTTGACGACCAGCGGGCCGGTGGTGCTCATGCCTTCGCCTCACGATTCTTCCAGTACGGCGCTTCGGAGTAGGCGCGCGTCCACAGCGAACGAATGCGCCCCGTGCTGGCGATGCGATCCACCTTCTCGGCCTTCTCCGGCAGCACCTCACGCACCCCTTCAGGCGTCTTGATCCTGACCATGCGCCGACTCGTGCGCGCCGAGAACTCGGCACCCATCTCGATCGACACCTTCCGCTGCGGGTGCCACATCTCGTACACCTTCGCATTCAGCGCCACGCGCTCCGCTTCATCCTTCGGCTTGGGGTAGTCGTAACCGACCACCTGGCCCTTCGCGTTACGCTTCGCCCCCGCCTCGCCGAACGTTCCGATCAGGTCGGACCACGAAGGAGCAGCGGCGCGTTTCTTCGCCGCTGCCTTCGTGGCCGCCACGGCGGCCTTCTGTACCTGTTCGTCAGGCGCCGCTGCGCGATCCATGTCCGAACCTCGGCTTGTCGCCCTTCGCCACGTTGACTTCGGCCGCGCCCGAAAGCAGCGCCTCCTTGATCGCTTCCGCCTTGCGCACGCCCGTGCTCTGCCGCGCCTGCACGCGCTCGGCGAACATCACCAGCTCGGGATGCTCGGCCGCGGGCGGGAACGCCGGGCAGATCGCCTTGAGGTCGTTGCGGTTCTGGTACTTCTCGCAGCGGCCGTGCGTGCAGTCGTTGCAGTTGGGATCGCGCACCGAGTGCAGCTTCTCCGATCCCTTGTACGTGTACTCGTCACCTTCACCGCCGATGATCGTGTACGACTCGAAGTTCTCGGCCGCCACGCTTTCCTTCTGCACCGTGTCGTAGCAGGGCGCGACGTAGACGCGCACCTTGCCGGCGCGGTTGACCTTGCGCACAACCTCGTTCTGCGGCCGCGTTCCGCGGTAGGAACGATCGCAAATCTCAAACACAGGACAAGACGCCGAACACGAGCGGATATTACGCATCTCCCGGTCATTCAAACCCAAAGCCCTCAACTCCTCCAACGAACCCACCGGATGTCCAATCTGCGGAGGGGCGTTGTCCTTCATCGAGACGCGCGCCATTTGGACCTCTTGGAATGGGCGGCGGGGGCGCATCGGCCCCCGCCCGTCCCCGTGTGTGCTACGCCGCCGTCTGCATATCCGCGGCGAACTCATCGAACTGCTCGCTGGAACCCCACTCCTCGGTGCCGATGATACGAACGTCCAGTTCCACCGGCTGCTCGGGGAGAACGTAGGCCTCCACGTTGAACGCGGTCACGAACGCATCCGGCAGGTACGCCAGGTTGTGCGTGATGCCGCCCGCCTGGTAGACGTTGCCCGACTCGTCGATGTTGGCGCCGAGGATCTGGCTGAACCAGCCGGACATCAGCGGGCTCTTGGCATCCCCGGTCACGGAAACCGCCGTGAAGTCGAACACCGACAGCGCGTTCTGCAACTGCGACGGATGCACCTTGATGTACCACGGCGTGACTCCCGGCTTGTACGCACGCTTCGCCGAGATCGCCAGCGCCATCTGCGTGGACAGCATCAGGCCCTTGTCGAAGATCGCCAGCGCCGATCCCTTGACGTTGGTGATCAGGCCCGTCGCCAGCAGCGCGTTGGCCTGGTCGCGGTACTCGGCCAGCCCGTACTTGATCATCATCCGGTAGTCGGACGAAGGATCGAAGTTCATCCGGCTGAACACCGGGGCCTCGATCTCGACCGCCGCCACGGACCGCTGCGGAGTGATGACCACTTCCTGCTGCGTACCGGCGGTGTACGTCAGACCAACACCCGTCGAGAACGCACCCGCCGCAATGCGCAGCATCTTCGGGATGTGGATCATGTTGTTAAGCTTCGCCACGCCCTTGGGCCGCGAGAACTGCTTGCCGACCACTTCCTCCTCGGTCGTCTCGTGAATCAGCCCATCCGTCCACGACTGCGGCAGAAACTTCGCAGCCGTGGTGGTGTTGGTGACTGCCATTTATGGCTCTCCGTTTCTCCTCGCGGCGGCGTGAAGCTCACTCGTAATCGACGATGAACTTCTTACCCCGTTCGGAAGTTGCCTTGTGCGGGTCCGCCTCCAGCATCTCCAGGAACCTGGAGCGCGGGATGTGCGGAATGCCTGAGGCCGCACCGTTCGCCTTCGATCCCCCACGAATGGGCGTCTCGGGCCGCGGGGACGGCCGCTTCAGTTCCTCGTTCTCTTTCCGCAGCCGCACGATCTCCTGCGCCTGCGTCTCGTGCTCGTCACCCTTCAAGAAACGAAGGGCAAGCGCCGGGGACTTGAGCGCCGGCGTCTTGGACATCAGCGCCTTGACCGCCTCGCGCCGCTCCACGGGCACGTCCATCATCTCCAGCCGGTAGACCTGCCGCATCTCGGATGCCAGCGATTCCTCGGCGGCGCGAATGTTCGCCCGCGTCGAGCGGTAGACCGCCTTCGCCGCCGCATCGCCACCATCGGCGAGCTGCTTGAGCCATGCCAGGCTCTCCTTTTCCTCGGCGATCTCGCGCTCGCGCGTCTCGAGGTCGTCGCGCGCAGGCGTGGCCTCGGAGCCGCGGTTGTCGGTGGTGGTCCGCGCCTCCCTCTCGGCCCGCAGGCGCTCGACTTCCGCCTCCAGTACGTTGACGCGCTCGGCCTTCGCCTTCCACGTCATCGCCAGCTTGCCGTCTACAGGCTTGATCTCACCTTCCGCCTCACCCGCTTCGCTGCCGTCCTGCGGCTCCGGCGTCCCAGCGTTTTCGCTGCCGTCCGGAGTTCCGTCAGGCGTCCCAGCCTCGGGATGCTCGGTGAACATGCGCTACCCTCCCATGCCCGCCATCGCCACCTGCGGCGGGGCGGCGGGCTGCCCGTTGGGTCCAACGCCACCGGCTGTCGGCGGCATCGAACCCTGAACCAACTCGTTGATCACCTCGGCGGGAACGTTCTTGTCCCGCAACGCGAACCGGATCAGCGACGGGGGCGCTCCCACCAATCCCTTCATCGCGTTCAGCTTGTCCACGTCCACCGCGTCCATGCTCGGCATCGCCGTCACCTTGAGGCGCCACGGCGGCATCATCCCCGAGTGGAACAGCCGGAACGCATTGGCCCCATCGGGACCGGCGAAGTCCACCCACTGCGCCTCGGTGCAGTAGGCCAGCCACAACTCGAAGCCGCGCGACAGGAACGGCTCCTCGTCCTCGCGCAGAATCTTGATCACCTCGTCCAGCGGCACGTCGCCCGTCTC
>OFQZ01000482.1_pt1 | contig 13610 bp, 19 predicted proteins | sample 1543011 | NCBI WGS metagenome assembly OFQZ01 (sample SAMN07774216, study PRJEB24372) | wastewater metagenome | isolation source: Exp Tend NO 0WW | collected 2016-02 | reverse complement strand
TGCACCACCACGCCGGAGCCTGAAGGCACGGTGCCCTGCTGGAATGATACACCTATAGCAAACGGCGCGTTTGTGACACCAGATGTAGATTTTGCAAATAAAATAGGAGGAGAAATTGCCACCGCCATAACTGCGGCGGGAGGACTACTACCAGGAGTGATAGCAACAACACCGGAAGCACCAACAGTTCCAGTTAAGGAAAGTTGATGACTCCGGCGAAGACGGAAATGCGTCATGTAAGTTGTAGTGACAAGTTAATTCCAGAAGAACTAACTTGAGTTGCCCCAGATGGAATCACATTATCAGAAACGTTAATATCCGCTCCAGAAGTACCTACAGTACCATTGATACGCACTGATCCACCACTTGTTTCCAAACGGAACAATGTAATAGTTCCAGCAGTTACAGTAGTGTCTGCGGTAATAGAGTTAGATGCTGCTACCGAAGGACTAGCGGTAGTTGCTGCCCCGAACGCCGTGGCATTAAGAGTTAAAGAAGCGAGAGTAGTAGGGCCAGTTGCTTGGAGAACAAAGTTTCCACCATTGAATAAAGCGGTTATACCATCGAGTGCCGCTTTCTTGCATTCGTTCGCTACTGTCAGTGCCATTTTCAGTATCCTCTGTAATTAAATTCTCTAATGGTAATGTACCTTCAAACGTAATTGTTTTTAGTAAATTACCATCTTTATCCCAACAATCGAATGAGCCGGTAATACCAATCTTACCTTGTAGCTCATGTTTGCTCTCCATTATGGATTACCTTCTGTAATCACAAAAGAAGATACTGATACTGGCTGTGCAGTAATGATGCTGGTAGTCGTCAGATTAAGGTCTGAGCCAGAAGCTGCTACGCTGCCATCCATAACGAATGTACCTGCTGAATCCACCACTCTGAACCAAGTAGCCGTACCTGTCGCATCAGCCGAGGAGTCTTGAGTTATACTAGCCGCAGTCAAAGTACCAGAACTAGCTGCTCCGAAGGAGGGGTCAGTAAAGGTCAAGGTAGCTAGGAGAGTAGTTGCTGATCCACCGGAAGCTGGTCTAGTACCATCATAAATACGTAGAAGACCTGCCCCTGACCCGCCATCTACTGCTGTAGTAATAGCATTTAGCCTGGAGTTTCTTAAAGTAGTTGTATATGCTAGTGCCATGATTACACCTTAAATCCAGCCATCTTGGCTCTAACTAAAGCATCCACCTTTTCAAACAATGCTTCTTGTGTAGCAGATGACACTTCAGATTCTGAGAGCACCTTACCATTGAAGGCACAAAAACGCACCTTAGCCTTGTGGCGATTACCTACTACAGTATGAAAGGTTTCCCAATAAGCTTTGTATTCAGTCCTAGGATAATCCCTGACTTGTGGACGATTGGTAGGTTGCCGAACCACGGCAACGGGAGGAGGAAGCGCCTCTTCAGGAACTTCCACCACCTCAGGTTTCTTTTTAAACCATTTAAACATGATTAAGATGCTGTTGGAATTTCAACATATTGAACTAGAACACCACATGCTGTAGCAGCAGAAGTGGTAACCTGTAATGCGGCATTGGCTGATGTCTCACACCAACCGTGCTCATTATAAGGTAGCACAATACCACCGTTAGCCCCAAGGGGCCACACTGGTGTGATATCCGTAGTACCATTTTCAAGATTGACGCTGTTGGCTGCTGTGGTCACAATAGCAAGTGAAACCACACGATACTTCTTACCGGCCACTGCCGCCACTAACGAAGTAGTAGTAGCAGTGGAAGGATTTGCAACAACGGTCTTGACAGGTGTAACTAGCGGAGAAGACCGAGTTACATTACCCATGATTAACGCTCAATAACAATACGGACGTAGTCGCATTGACCTTCTGTAGTCGCGGCAGAACCATTACGGAAACCAAAGAATGGCGCAAGTGCCACACCTGTTGGAATCGTAGTAGCCGTAGACACAGACTTCTGGCCATCCACATAACCATGAAGGCGAGAGCCATCATAGAAGATTGCCAAGGTATGCCAGGTTGCAGATACCAATGAAATGGTACCAGCAGCGACCGCCGTACCGGCATTTGACACATCGCTTAGGATTCCAGTAACAGCAGTGCCGTCTAGCACACCAAACGCTACCACATCCGTGGCAGTCGTAGTCCAAAGGTCTTCAGGATTGGTAGTCGCAGTAAGGGAAGTCAGACCAAACTGAACATCACTGTCGTCAGCAATCTCGGTCTTGAAACGCATCTCCATCCAGAACTTCTTTCCGGACGTGAGTTGCATTGTCTTTTCACCATAGATCGCAGCACCTTCAGTAGCGCCGTCAGAATCAAACAATAGAACGCCGGTAGCACTTGCAGCCGTAGTGTCAGTCACCACAGTGGCACCAGTGTCAATAACGGCAGCGTCCCAACCAATCGGAACGTTAGTTGTAACAGAATACAAAAAATCATCATGAAGTACCGCGAATTCAGCACTAGGCATCATGCCTGTGCCACCACGGTAATCATATTTCCCACCTAGTCCGATGGGAGAGTGCTTAATCGCACCAGTAAAAGCTGTTCCAGCCATATTAAATCTCCTGCATTAATATTTGTAAATAAGTGGGGCCTTTTAACGACCAGCCCCTCGTCGCACCTTTAGCTATTAAGCGCCAGGTGAGCCATAGATGGCACGGCGGTCAGTCCAGCCGAAGCTGTAACGTGCGCTGGCCTTGTACTTGGCATTCTCGGTATCAAAATCTTCGTCCATACCGAACTCATCACCCCGACGCTCGAAGTACTTCAGACCATTCTTGACATCAGTCAGAATGAACCAAGCATCCGTATCGGTTAGATAATGGTTGACTACGACTTCTGGGATCATGCCCATAGTCTTGATAGCATTCAGGGTGTTATCCGCTGAATACACTTGGCCTTCGGTCTTCAGGATACGAGTCGCCTCGAACATGAGTTCCTTGGGGATTACCAGTCGGCGGGGCCGAACAGCAATCTTCAGACCACGGTCATTAGTGAAGCTGGCAATGTCGATACATGCCTGCTCAAGAGCTGCTTCTGACAGGTCAGAGGCGGTAGCCACACCGTTGGTGTAGGTGCCACCAGACACGTTAGGAGCAGTTGAAGAACCACCACCACCAGCCGACGCTACGAGAGTCGCGCTATCACCACCAACATAGCTGGAGTTGAACGCACGGTTGTAAACGTTAGCAGCGATGATTTCCTTCGTCTGGCGCATAGAGAACGCCAGGCTCTGAGCCTTCATCTTACCCACCACATCATACTGGTCGTCTTCCACCGTTTCACGGGTGATGATGAAGCCTAGACCATAAACGACGTGTTGATAGCGGCTGGTGAAACCCTGCCGAGCTGAATCATATTCATAGGATTGACCCTCTGACTTGATGTTAGCTAGACCGAAGTAAGAACCACCGACATCCTCTTCAAAAGCCTTACGAGAAGTATTCTTCTCAAACAGCTTATCCCATTCCACTGGGTATTGTTTGTACTCATCACCGTACCACTGGTTAACACCAGGCCACAGTGCTTTCGCAAAACTGGAAGTTGTAATTGCACTCATTCTATATCTCCTTAGATACCAGTCGTACCGACTGACTTATACTGATGCACGTTGAAACGTACCTTCAGTTTCATCGAGGCACCTACTTCGTTATCGATGCGACGAACAGCACCCAGAATTTGGAAATTCAGGGTAGGGGTCGTGGCTTCTGTACCGAAGTCTAGAGTTGCGGGAGAAGTAACTGTTGACGATGTACGCGCACCATTTGCATGAGACACGTTCAGGCCGATATCAGTTACAGCAGGAGTACCGTTTGAGGTTTCTGCTTCTAGAACCACATCAGGGTCATCATTGACCAGGATGTAACCTGCACCTGACGCTGCGATTTGAGCAGCGGCGGGGAGGTCTAGTGCAACTGAGCCAGTAGTCATATTGCCCACTGGATCAAACTTGGAGTGTAGTACTGCTACTACAACACCACACGGAACATCAGATGCACCGCACAGATCAGCAGTAGGAACGCCGTTAGCGTCCGCTGTACCACCAAGCTTTACGATGTCACCCTTCAGAATCTCATCAGCCGCTGACGCGACACGATACAGACTCAGTTTACCCTGGTAACCACTACCAAGGTGATTAATGACTGAGAAGCCATTAGGACGAGAAGTATTGGCCATAGCCTAATCCTTTCAATAGAAGTTAATCTACGGCCAAAGAGAGATTAATGACGCCGGTCTTGCTCTACAAGGAGCTTGCCGTAGTCCGACCTATCTTTGCCCATAGTTCGTTCTAGTTCATCAATCTCTGCCTGTTTGACGGCTTGATCTTCTTTGTAATAATCCTCTTTTTGGCGCATTACAACAGCTTTCACACCTTGACCTACAGAGATAACAGAACTTGAACCTAACGAAGAAGCATTGTCCACTCGCTTATTACCGACAGCACCAACAGATTCTTTGGTGCAGATTTCATAACCTTGCTCTTGCAAAGTGGCTACGCGGTCATCTACGTCATTTACAATGCGGTATACATAACCAGCTTCCTTGTTCTTGATCTCTAGGCGATTACGCTTGGAGAGAGGGGAACGCCGGGGTCGCGCACTTGCGCTGGGGGAATTGGATTGTTTCGTCATATCATTCCTTGTTATTTCTGAGCCTTAATGGCTTTTAGATCAGCCAGGTATTGCTCTCTTGTAATATGGCCACCTCTGACCAATGTATTCATGATCATGCGTTCTTGCGCAGACAGGCCCTCTTCAGCTTTATCTGTTGAACCACCACCACGGCTGGTTTCAACATTAGGCGCAGCGGCCTTTCTAGGATTCACAAATTCATCCGGGAATTTCTTCCGGACATCTTGTTCTACCTTCTTAAGGACTTCCTGTGGGGTTAGTCCTTGTTTGTGATACTCTACACCGATATCGTCGGCGTATGCCTTCATGAACCGCTTCTTGTCATACCACTGATTACGCTCTTTCCAAGCTGTAAACTCAGGGGCTGGACTTGGTTCATCCTGGACAATGGGAGTATCTTTGTCCTTCTTTACTTGCTCGAATTGTGTTTCAACAAGTTTAATTTCTGCATCGATTGATTCAAATCGATCTCCCTCATTGTTCTCCAGAGCTTCCTTGCGGGCTGCCTTAAGGGCACCTAATGCACGGTTATACTCGGTTTCCTTTACTGAGGAGTAATGTGTCTTGAACTGCTCAAGAGCCTTACGAACTTGTTTTAGTTCTTTGGATGTGGCTTCAATCTTGTCAAAAAGAGGCTTGCGACGTACAAACTCTTTTGCATCAATGAAGTCATCTTCATCACCATCAAATTCTTCTTTGGGCCTCCAGCCCATTTCCATAGCACGGTTTTCAATCTCGCTAGGTTGTTTAACCTCTGGAGCTGCTGGCTTTACTTCCCCTTCGGGAGCTACCACTACATCTGGTTTAACTTCTTCAGTCATTATTCATCCTTAATGATGCATACTACATCTTCATCGTTGATAACTAGGTAGATTGTCTCATCCGTATCTTGGATGAACTTACCACCGAACTTGGCATAGCCAATCATATCACCAACCTTTACATGACCCACGTAATCCACATGGCAATTCTCACCAATCTGAATTACTGTGCCACGGTCAATATTAACTTCTTCTTTCCGTTTGGAAATTTCTGGAAGTTCCAGACCCATAGCTGCTGCGGCTTTCCACACTTTGTCATGTTCTTGAAGCGGAACTGGCTTTACTAAAAGCCGACATCCTGTTACTGTAATCATGCACTCTCCTCTGAGAATTCGATACCTGAGATATCAACTAAAGATTGAATATAACCTTGTGTGTACTTGAGGCGATCTTCCTCGACATATGCGAGAGATTCCATCGCTTCTGACCACTTATCGCGGATTGCGTTGAAGAAAGCTACTGTTACTTCTTCGGCTTTCCACTCGTCGAAGTCTTGTTTTGTGATAATTTGTTTGACTCCTTAGTCTGTTGCATCTTCTGTTGATGCTGCTGATCCTTCTGTTGAAGGGCTTGTTGGCCCTTCTGACGTTCAGTGCTTGCATAGACATTCGCCATTGCAATCTCAGAAGCTGCTTTATTCATGGTCTTTTCCTGCTCCATCTGCATATCCTGAGCATGTTTCTGTTGCTCCATCTGCATCTGCATAGCTTTCTCACGTCCCTTAAGTTCCATATCCATTTGTTTAGCTTGGATATCAACTTGAGCTTTACGTTGATCAGCTTCCACCTTAGCCTGAATTGCCATGAGTTTCGGATCAGGTGGGGGAGGAGGTAATTGTCCAGATTGCTGGACTTCTTGGGAAAACACCTTCTGCCAATTTGGCTGTTCTTGTGCTTCCAAGACTCTAGAAACTACTTCGATCAAATCAAACATCTGTGGGATTTGACCAACTAGTTCCATTAATCCTTGTGCCTTCAGTAGCTTCTCTGTCTGACTTACTGCCGTGGGGTCAGCCCCAGGCTTAATATCGCAAGTCGAACGGTCAAAGTCATCAGGACCAATTACAGTATCCACAACCTCAACATACTTGTTGGGGTCAAGGTACATCTTATTCAAATCGAATATCTTGTTGAATTCGCTACCCAGAGCACGGAAGAGTCTTTTGTAGACAGCCGTGAACACTTTCATGCCCTGTTCGATAGAGGCCATCGTCGTGGTAGCCGGTGTGTTTTGTCCGGGCATCTTTCCAACGAAGATTTCCGCCACACTCGCCAGCTCTTTTCCGGAAGTGATCAAGCTTCCCATTAGTTGGAAGAGAACATCGGATGGTTCCTTGGTAGGTAGGGGAACAATCTGCTTACGCAGATCATCACCATTACCAGGAACCATTTTCCATTCACCTGGCTGGAACTTACTATCGCCAGGCTTTAATCTAATACCTTTACCAATGAATCCAGACTGAAGTGTTGCTAGGTGTCCGCTGTCAATTTGGATATTAATAAGTGTATTAACAGACTCATTAAGAGGGCCAAGAAGCACACCAAACCCGATATCGTAAAAGCCGCCATCAGGATTCGGCACGAATCCGAACTTAGTATACATTTGGATGGGTTTGATTTTAACCACTGTCTTACCGTCGTCGGCGAGTGTAACATCATCCAGATGATAACGAGCTGCCACACGTAGAATCTTTCCAGACTCTTTCTCAAAAGTAACGATATAAGGTTCAGCATACCCATCACCATCTTTGTCAAAGAAGGTGTGTTGTTCAATTAGTGTATATGGAGTTGTCTCATCTTGGGCTGTTTGCTCTGAAGTAGCCGGAGCAACTGGAGTACCTAGATCAACATCCTTATAGATTTCCTGGCGAATACGCTCTTGCATCTTGCGCTGTGAAAGTTCAATAACTTCCGAGATACGCTCGCAATCATCAAGAGATTTAGTCCAATAGTTGACTACAATATTCTTAGGTAGGATCAAGCAAGACCTGATCTTATCCTCAGATTTGTCATACCAAGTCTTCTTGAACATGGTGCCAGTGATAGGAAGCATCATTAGCATCTTGTCCATGTCTTCTTCCCAACCAGTCATTTCATGGAATAGTTGGTAGGACATATAGGTGGAGACACGCTCTCCCTGTTCTAGCTTTTGCCCTGTAGGGTCTTTGCCAATCACTACTGATTTGACAATCTTGCCTGAGCTAGGTACAAGTGAAGGATAAGCCCGTGCTGCGAACTGCATCGCTGCGGTAGACAGTAATGGATACTTAACGTTGCTGGCATTTGGCCAGGGGTAGGACTTATCCTTCCGCACTTGTTTAGCTAGATCAATCCAATCTTCTAGGTCACGACACCAATCCTCACAAGATTTGAAGTCATTCTCATATCCAGCCGTGACTTGTGTCTGAAGCTCCATAACCTGGTCTTCATCCATCTCATCCAATAGATTCTTACCAAGAAGTTCAGCCTCAGGGCTCTCTTCCTTGGTGTAATCTTCGGACTCAGTATCCGGTGTATTCTGATCTTCCGGCATCATGGAGTCCGCTGGATTCAAGTTCATGTAGGTATTCATCCTCATCTAGTTCCATTTGGGTGGGTGCTTCAATTAGTGAGTCAAGCATCAAACCCACATACGCAAATGCATCTACTTGGTCATCTTTGGTACCACGAGGGAACTTGGTTAGTTCATCCTCAAATACAGGATACCAATCAGCATTCTTATTAAACTTTACAGCATGAGCCCGCACACGACCTTGGATTGAACGGGCTCTAGCTATCTTGTCCTTACCTCCATGTTTTAATGGAAGTAAATTAATAAATGTATTCGTTTTGAACATCTCTTCTCTAAGGAACGGTCCAATTGATTTGGACACCTGCATTTCCTCAATACCGAAGAGTTCTGGTAAATACGTCTTGTAGAGGGATAGGATCATGTCCACAATCTCTCTACCATCTAGACGCTCTCGAATAACATCCTTAATATAGATGATTCGATTCTCGTCTACACCAGCCACTACGAATACGCTGTAGTCTGCTGTCTCATCCTTGCTGATCGCTAAGTCAGCCGCTATGTAGAAATTCAAGGGCTTTTTGGAATCCTCCTGAGTCATGCCCAGAAAGTCAGCCTTCTTGAAATAAGCTACTGATTCATCAATAGGCTCATTCAAAATCTCTTGAGAGTACACATCAAGAATGCCGCGATCCATGTAATCCTGGCGCATTGTAAGGAAGATATCCTTCGTATACATCTGCGGCCACAAGATACCTTGGAAGTTATCTGTATGCGCGCGATACTTGATCGCTTTCCAAGTTGCCTTGGTATTCTTAGAGTAAATCTTTAAAGGCTCTACGACTGTGTACCGATCCCATTCTGAAGGCATCAAGTTGTTCAACATTGAGTCTTCATGTAGAATGGTACCTACAATCCGAATGATTCCGTTTGCTGAGAGGGATGGGAGCAATGCACCATACATCCATCTCTTGAATTTATCACGACGTTCCTTGTTCATCACAAGTTCGTCGTTTTCCATGTCGTCCCCAACAATTAGGTCAGGACGCTTCTTATCCCACTTCAAACCCCGTAGTTTCTGTTCTGAGCCCTTGGCTGCAATCCGAAACTGCTTACCATCGTTGAACGTAACAATTACGTCGTCTTCGGTATCCTTAGCTGAGAAATCCTTAACTCCGAAGAGTTCCCGGAGCTTCTCATTCTCTAGGAGTTCTTTCTTTATCTCTCCCAAAAATTGGGTGGCTTGAGTAATCGTATCGGATACGATAAGGACATATCTCCGTTGTCTGAATAATACGCAAGCCAACACATAAGCAAATGTGACTGCCGTGGATTTCGCATGTCTACGGGGTGCGGCGATTGCCACCTTTGGGTGGGAACTGGCGCACAGTCTCCACCATTCGTGATGGCACTCTGGAGATTCAACGGCCTCATCGTAGCTCTTATGGAGAAGTGAAGCCGAGAATCCGGAAATAATCTCGGCAGTTAATTCCATTAAACAGTTGGAACCTCAATCTTCAGGCACACAGGCGCAGCGGCTTGAGCCACAAGAGTATCCTTATGTTCTACTGCCAACTTACCAGCCATCTTGAAACAAGTAATTTGATCTGGAGCAGGGGCCACTAGTTGCGGAGGACGCTCTGGAGAGAGTAAGAACAAAATAGCTAGAATGTATTCGTATGGCATATTAGCACCCACAAGGTTCATGTGGAGGAACATCTTTAGGAAGATTCTTTTCAGCCTCTTCCTTCCGTCGCTTGAAAACTTCTTCTGGCGTCATGAAGCAGGTACTAACGCACAATTCGTAGAATCGATGTTGGTGCCCCATTCAGAAATAATACTGGTCACCGGAACATAACTTGCCCCAATGTTAATCACATTCTTGCGAATAGTCACACCGAGGAATGGACCTGGATTTTCATTGGGATAGGCGTATGCCTGAATACCTTGCGTGAAGCAATTAAATTCAATAATTGTATTACCATCAGAACCGAATACACCCGCCGGAACACCATTGGTTTGTTGAATGGTATTACGAGCGATATAGTTGTCGCGGCCACGATTGGTATTGGTAGTCCCATCACCCATCGTAAATGCTGCACCAGACGGCTCATCAATCTGGACATCAAAGGAGTTATTGGTCAACGTCACACGACTGACCTGGAAATTAGACACTACGTCGGAGTTGTATCCAGTACCAATGAAGTCATTAGAGTCAATTAGAGTCGGACCAATGTTGTAGTCATTCTCAATAGCATGACCTTCAAACTGAGTACCTAGCGTAAAGTCCCCAAATGTGTTGTATTGGATCGTAGTATTGGTGGCTGTATTGAGTAGAATTCCTCGGAAGGAAGCTCCAACACCGAACGCACAATTACGAATAACTGTACCAGTACCTTGCACTTGAATCGCTGATGCAGTAGTGGAAGTAAACTTACAATTCCTAATTAATACATTTTGTACGCCTAATGGAACGGTAATCTGAATACCTGATCCACTAAATTCTAGACCCTCAATTGTCTGGCCACTTGTAGCTGTAATAGGACTACTTACTGTAAAACTTGCAATCAGGGGTCCACGAGTTGTGGATGTTGGGGGAGGGGGCGGCGGAGGCGCTGGTGCTGCTGCAGTAATTACTGGACCTAGAGCATCATAAACTAATGGCTGACCAGTAGTAGGTGTTGCCGTTACCCGGCAAATCATCTGCGAACCAATATCTCCATTGTTTGTTGTGTATTCATCCGTGATTTGTTCAGGGAACATGAAACCACTGAAAGGACCCCCAGTAGACACATTGTCGTAATAACGCCAGGCAAATGTCTGAACTGTAGTTACATCTGTAGTTCCAGGAACACAAGTCATTACAGAACCTGCCGTAGTAGCAGCATACGTAATGGTTGGTAGTGTATTCCAAGTCGGATCAGTAACCGGAGTTGGTGGTGTTCCTGTAGGAGTGCCCACAGCATTCTGGGAGGCAATCCATAGATCAGTACCAATCTTTTCACATACAATGACAGAATACCTAGCCGTAGTCGTAACTGCTGCTGGGGATAAAAGAACTACAGTGCCACTAATAGGGGCCACTGTAACAGCTCCCGTACCTAGTTGAACTACTTTAAAAATAGTTCCAACCTTACAGGGAGCATTAGCTTCTGTAGGAATAGAAATTGTAAATGTAGAACCGCTATTCCCAAGAATAATGGTGGGTTCAGTTAGATAAGCACCCTCAATGGTGTATGCACCAGTTTTAACTAGAACCTGGACATTATCTTGTCCAATATGATTATCTCGGCTAGTAGCTACTCCAACCGCTTCAAGCGTAGCTGCTGTAATAGCGGCTGAGAGGTCTGTGGTAGCAGTCTGTACTGAGTCAAATGCCCGCAATCGATTTGCCATTAAGCGTCGCCCTCTCCCATTGTGATGCTAATACGCGAAGTATTAGCATTTGTAATTGTAGCCACATGGGTGGCTGTAGAAGATGATCCAGAACGTACTTGGGAGGTTTTGAAAAGCTCCACAGTGCCTGGTAGAACCGGCATTCCTGTAGAAACCGTCACCGTAACGTCTGAACTACCAAATTTTACATATACAGTCTCGCTACCAACGTTAACAATACGCATGGTAGGACCAGCATAACCTAGAGCAGTAGCTGCTGATGTGGTTGTAGCCACAGTAGATACCGTGGATGCAGGCCAAAATAGATGAATTGTCATTATTTACCTTGTAATTCTGTCTTACGAGCAGAACTCCAAGAGGTTCCCATCCAGAAACCCATAATTCCACCAAGAACACCAGACATTACTGCTGAAACTACCATAATTTTCACTTCTTGAGTGAAAACAGCAGCTCCAAACCATCCCATTACTGACCCAACTACCCCATAAACAAGGGGAAGTAGTAGAAATGTGATCCAGAATGCTGGCTGTTTAAGAAAATTCTCTGATTTTTGGGTAAAATCACGCGCTGCCTGGATACCACCAGTGTCCACACTGATTTCGTACCATACACTTTGTACTGCTGCCCGCACTTGTTCGATAATCAGAGGGTCTTTAGTCTCCAATTTCTCAACCAAGTCCTGTTCATTGACCGCACCAGTGGCAACCTTAGCTGCATTGACTACAATCTCAGCCGCTTTAGCGTTTTTCTCGGCTTGTGGGCTTGACCCGAAGATTCTAATCAGGTCAGGTACAGCCGCCACCAGTGAAGGCAAAACCGCTGCTAGTAATGGTAGGGGCATTTCAGGTCCTTTTATGGTAGGAGTTTCGACAGATTGACGAAATCGCCCGCCAGCTTGCTTGTAGACACTTAGGGCTTTTTCCAACTTCATAGTTGGTTGGCCGTAAGGGCTACCAGGAAGACTGGCCCACTCCTTATTACATTTTGTAATTGCTTGGGAAATATCCCCATTTAATACGTCTTCTAGTGCCCTACGCCCCTTGATAAGGGCTATGGCACCTAGGTCTTGATTCTGTGGACTGAAGTCAGTAAAGCCATACTGCTTTACCAATCCATCCCAGGTTCTACTCAGGAACTGGTAGGCGCCCGCGGCGGTACTGGTCCACTTTCCTGCTTTGATGACTTGTCGTGGGTGATCGGCAAAAGACTCGAAAGTGCTTCCACCATACATTGTCTGGTATCCAATATCTCCAACAGTGCCCTCACCGGTACGAATGACGTGCAGGAAGGCCAAGACATTTGGATTAGACAGGTACTCATTCATCTTTTCTTTCGTTCTCGTCTTGAGGTTTGCGACTTAACAGAGCTATCAGAATTGCGACTGAAACTGCGATTAGAGCTTGAAGGAACCACCCGAAGATTACTCTTGGAATTCCCACCACCCTTTGAAAGAGGAGTTTTGTGGTCAACATCCTTGCCATCTCCCTTATGGACTTTGCCCTGCTTTTCCATCTCACGGCGAGCAGCATTCTGCTCAGCACGCTTCTTCTTGACTTCAGGCTTACTCGTGTAGAGAGCCACTTCCCTCTTGTAGTCCCTCTTGCCGTTCTTCATAAATGGCATTGCTTGATTCCTTGTATTCGATTGTTTCGGCTTTCGCCTTTTCCTGGAGTTTGTTCATTTTGGCGAATTCCCTGGCTAACACAGCTAAGGTTTCCTTTACGGATTCCTTACGATTCACCAGCTTTTCAGCCAATTCCTCCATTTGGATTTGACGGGTAATGAGGTTGTTGGTTACAACAGCCGCATCCCGGAGGGACACCGGACGACGATTGATTTCTCCGGTTTTGTTGTTTAGTACAAAGTCTCCATTCTCCAGCCTATCTTGGACTACAGCAATTGATTGCTCGATAATCTCGGCGAGTTTGGTACCGGTCTTGGACCGTTTGATTTGTTTAATTTCATCAATTAATTCTGGCCACCATTCGGTTTTACGCCAGTCAAGGATGGTCTGGTAGGGCACATCCGTTTTCTCACAGACCAGCCGCATGTTGCCCAGTTGCATGAACAAGGTGGCAACCTCGACCTTCTGCTCCCAAGACCAGCGGTCTCGCCGCGTGCTTACTTCTGACAAGGACATCTCCTTTAACAAGACAAATTTATACTACCCCTATATTATACCACATTTTTAAGTAAAAGTCAAGAGATTTATTTAATTATTTTTACAAGGAATGTATTGACTTTTTTAAAGAAATGTGTATAA
>OFQZ01000481.1_pt1 | contig 13614 bp, 19 predicted proteins | sample 1543011 | NCBI WGS metagenome assembly OFQZ01 (sample SAMN07774216, study PRJEB24372) | wastewater metagenome | isolation source: Exp Tend NO 0WW | collected 2016-02 | reverse complement strand
CGTTATGCTCCAGTGATTCGAGCATGGGGACGGTCATATTGCAGACCGTCTCTCCCTGTGGGCCATAGATCATGGGGCCGGGCTTCATTCCGATATGCCATGGTCCCGGAGTATGCTGAAGTTTCATGATGTTTCTCCTCGCGGTGCATCGGCACCATGCAAGGCCCGAAGGCCCTGCCTGCTACTGATGGATAAACCAGCCATTTTCGGCAGCGTTCCAGTCCAACCCGTCAAAGGTGAGAAAATCGCCAGTGACGAGTCTCGCGCGGCGCGTTGCGGCTGCCATGGCGCGGGCTGAAATGTAGTAGGTCCCTTCTTTGGGGGTCGCACGAGGCCGCAGTGTGGCGGATTTGCTCGTGTCATAGCGCCCGTGGAGGGTAAGCGTGATGGATTTACTGGCGGTGTTCATATTTTCTCCCTCGGGGATGATGCCCCTACTTGGTTTTGTTCCTGTGCTTTGCGTGCCTAGATGATTCACGGTCGCAAGTCTTACAATCGCGCTTCTTGTTCTTCCGAACCCTCGTGTTCTCGGGGGTGTATTCGTGACCCTTGGGGCAGTGTGTCTTGGCTCCGTTCCAATGTCTTGAACCACTTGGATAGAGCCCATCCCTTGCTGCGTCAGCCTTGTTTTGGTTCTCTGTCCCCGGTGTTACATGGAGCGGGTTGACGCACCATGGATGGTTACATGAGTGCATGGCGATTTTCCCAGTAGGCCAATCCTCCCCGTGAAAAAGCATCCAAGAAAACCGATGGGCTTGAATTCGCCCCAGTGTTTCTGATAGCCAAAAAGTGCCATAACCATTGTTTTTGCAGGCTATCCAAGCCCAGCAATCAGAAGGACCGCCTCGTACAACTTTCGACCAAAAACGATCTTCTGTGGCTGGGTTCATATTTCCTCCGGTACCCCAAGGTATGCGTTCCGGGCTTAGTGTCAAGGATCTAGCCCAAAAGCCCCTTCCGGGGCGATTGGGGGATGGGTTAACGGTTGCCCTGGCGCTTCCACTCGCAAAGCATCTCGGGGAAGTCGCAGGTAGCGGAGAAAGATGGACCAAGTGCGGAAATAGCGAGCTTATTTAATTCGTTGAACCTAGCAGAATCGATCCCGAAGTGCTGGATATTCCATGCGTCGTTGAAAGATGGCGACTCGCGGAGCATCTTGCGCCAGGAACCGAACTCCCTAGCAGTAGGCTTTTTGACGGTGTTGCTCACGGCTTCTCCTTTATGAGTGGGGTGAGGACTAGCCTACAGTCTCGTAATCCTCGCCATCGCGACTCGCGAGGGAGCCCGCCGCGTGGACATACTGTACCCAGACGCAGGACCGATGCCGCCGAAACTGCGCCTTAGCCCGCATGGCAGATGGGAGACTCGCGTAGCGCCCCAACTCATGGCCGGGGGACGTGTTGGACGGTGCAGCCATCACGCGGTAATGGTCAACAGTGAGGTTCGTTTCCATGGCTTTCTCCCTTATGAGTGATAGGTGAGGACTGCTACCAGGGCATCTCACCAAACTGGATAGCTTCGCGCTGGGTGCGGCCCGTGAAACCGATAGTCCATCCCTCGACCATGAGAGCGCCGGCGGGAGCATTGAACATCCGTTCAGACAACAGGCCCATTCTCTGCATGTTTTCGGGGCCTTTGGATGCTACGAGGGACGCGATACCATCCCGGGACTTCCGCTTTGTATAGCCCATGAGGAGCCGGCGTCCGTCATTGTGGGACGCGACTACCTCGTATCGTGTCGGGTAGTTCTTGAGATTCTCAATACGGACGGCTGCGAGTGCTTCCATTTCAATCTCCCTTATGAGTGATGGGTGATGGGCTAGTTGATGGCCTCGCCGTATGCGATGGCGTAAAGCGGGCGATGGTTCGAGCTATCAATAATGACAATATTGTATTGGTCATCCTCAACGGCGACACGGCCCACGGATGATGCGGAAAGGTAGCCTTCAGAGCGAAGGAAGCGGAATAGCTTGCGCGGAGACAGGTCCGCAGTTCCGACAGGCACGGACGCGATTTTGTGCCAGTCATTCCATTGCCATCCATCGGCATCGGCCCAAGCATCAATCGAAAGTAGAGAAACGAGAGTGGTCATGGTTTTGCTCCCTTGTGTTGGGCGGTTGATCTTCCGCACTACCAATGTAGCACCTCGCAAGGGACACGCAAGTATTTATTTCACGCCTCCAGGCTCCACACTGATTCCAGTAGGCTTAGGCCCCAAAAAAGATTGTCGGGGAACGGCGGGAAGTCACGCAGGTTGTCTCATGAATACGGGGCCAGGCCCATCAAGGCCCAGCTTCCCTAGATGCCATGGCACTACAGACAGTAGGTAGTAGACCCCAAGCACTTGACCTGACACCAACCTGACAGTAACCTGACGGAACGGTCCTCTTAAGTAGCCTCGCTGTGAGTTACTGGATGAACATGTCCACTCTGAGCGCCACGGACCAAGCCAGCGCAGCTCCTAGGCCCATCACAGCCGCACCGCGGCCCGTCTAGCCTCGGCCCCGTACAGACCAAGGCCGTTCCGCCGGGGCCGCCAGGTTGGGTCAGCTCGCCAGGCCATTCCCTTACACTCACCCAAAAGGCCCTAGAAAGGCCTCACTCCGCCCTCGCCGCCGCGTTTCCACCAGACTTGTCCAGATATTTTATGCACCTATGCGCGCCAAACCCCGGGCTGAGACCCGTGGACCATGCATAAACCCTGATTTGTCCAGATATTCGGCTGACTTGGGCATCTGTGGGCTGGATGGGTGACATAATCACGGGGCTCCGGGATGTGACGTAGCGCGTCATGTGCAACACTGGTAGGGCATAGTGACGCAGCGCGGCATGGCTCGTGAGACGATGTGACGCAGCACGTCACCCCTGGGGAGTACCTTTCGCCACGCGAACGGGGGGAGTGCGGATCCGTAAGATGACCTCACCGCGCTCTTATTTTGCTACCTGACATCTACCTTACGCGAACCTGACAACCCGGAACCGGGTGCCGCCTTACAGCAACCTGGCAAAAGGCTGATAAGCCTGAAGGCGGTCCCGTAGCGTAAGAAAAAATGTGGCAACTGGTGGATAGAAAGTAGACACTGGGAGGCATGGGGTACATCAAGAGAAGTAACAAGGTCCAGACAGGGAGCCCGGCGCAGCGGAAGGCGCTGATACAGGATGTGGGGGATTTGCTGCCGAGCGATGCGGACATTGAGCGGATCGACCGGGAAGTGTTCACGAGTTGCGGGGTGGGTCAGGCGAACTTGGTGAAGCTGTGGAAGGACCAGATCCACGGGAGACTAGGGAAGGCTGATACGCATTCCAAGATGAAGGTGGCTCAGGACTGGCTGACCACGGCGTTCATGCACCCGGAGTTGCGGCGGGCGTTCTTGAGGAAGGCGTTTGAGGACCCGATTGCGGTAGCGAAGCTGGTGGTAGCGATGATGCCGAAGGAGTTGAATGTTGAGGTAAGCCAGCAGCAGGGAGTTGTGCTGGTGCCGATGAGGATGGAGAGTGTAGAGGACTGGGAGAAAAAGGTGTTGAGTGGGGAGTTGATGGGAGATTTGAGCGAGAAGCCTAGGGTTGGGAGTTGGGACGACATTGTTGCGGAGGGTGGCGATGATTCTGGCAAGTGAAGTGACAAGCGCCGTAGTCCAGGAGTACATACGAAGGTTGGCCAACTTTGCTACCGGAGGGATTTATAGTAGGGGTGAGCTTTACTGGATGGTTAAGAAGGCGTTGAATAAGTGGGGCAAGCCCATCAAGATGGAGTGGGATGTTCCAGATGAAGCCGGGGACCCGCGCTTTTGGGCGCAGTTTTGGGAGCCGACCGATGGAAGCGGCGATGACGGCGATAGTGGTGTTTCTGGTGCTGACGGTGTTGGTGGGGCTGTTGTTCGATGACCCAGACGAGGATTGACCCCGAGTGGAGCAATGACCCGCTGTACTTCGACCGGGGCGAGCCGCACTGGTTGAGACTAGTTAAGAAGGTTGGGCGGGAGCATTTCGATGGGCTATTCAGTCCGACAGAGATGGGGCAGATGGCGTTCAGGATGTCCAAAGAATGGAATCTACCTGTGCTAGAGCATGAAGGTCATGTACCGGAGGAGATTTACGAGCCTCGGTATTGGGTCAGATTTTGGGAGCCGAACCATGGGTAAGCGCTATAGGCTGTGTGGTATCCGCTATATGCCCTCAAGGTGGATCCGGGTGCGGAGCCGTGGTTTTGGGCTGAAAGACATTCAAGGGGCGCTTCGTGTGTGCTGGGCAGAGTGTTCGCCATACATGACCCCTGAGCGGGAGAAGGAGTTAGAGGAGTTGTATGGGTGAAGCGATTGGGCGTGAGGTATTCCGTCCCCATCCCAAGCAGTGGGAGTTCATCCAGTGTCCCTGTAGCGAGATTCTGTATGGCGGGGCGGCAGGTGGCGGCAAGTCGGCGGGGATCGTCTTTGACTGGATCGCCCAGCACGCCAAGTACAAGGGGAATGCGAAGGGACTGATCCTGCGCCGGACCAACTCAGAACTTGAGGACATGATCCGGTCCATGCAGAATATGTTCTATTCGATCCCTAACGCGCCTAGGTGGAAGGCTTCGGAAAGAATCTTCCAGTACAGTGATGGTGCCGTGCTGGAGATGGGGTACTTGGAGTCCTATGAGGATGTGGGCCGGTATGTGGGCCGTGAGTTCAACTGGATGGCGTGGGATGAACTGACGCTCTGGCCGGACGAAGAGGCTTATGCGTTCCTGATGACCCGTATGAGAAGCTCCAAGGGAGTGCCCCTGCGGGTGGTTTCGACTTCAAACCCCGGAGGTCCGGGCCATAGCTGGGTGATGCAACGGTTCCGGATTGATGAGTACCCGGGCGGGCACAAGGTGGAGCGGGTAGAGCAGACCATTAAAGGCAAGAAGCATACATGGTCCCGCGTGTTCATCCCGGCCAGGCTGTCGGACAATCCGAGTCTGGATGACGATGGCGTGTACCGGGCCAACCTGATGAACCAGCCCGAGGTCACGAGGAAGAAGCTGCTGGATGGCCGGTGGGATGTACTGGAAGGCGCGTTCTTTACCGAGTGGAACCATGAGGTTCATGTCATTCCTTGGCATCCTGTCCCTAAGACGGCGAAGCGGTGGATGGGGGCGGACTGGGGTACGGCGAAACCTTACTGCTTCCTGTGGGCCTATGAGACTCATAACGGCGAGGTCATTATCTATGATGAGCTTTATGGGTCTGAGGAAGCGTTCGGGCGGTCGAAGAAGCACAACACCGGGATTCGGCACAATCCTTCGTATGTGGCAGAGATGATCCGGGACATTGAGCGGAAACGGGGGGAGTACATCCGGGAACGGTACTTGGATATTGGGTGCTTCTCGGCCCAGCCTAATGAAGTGGCTGAGGCTCAGATTTTCCAGAAAAATGGAGTGACCTTCCAGAGATCGGTGAAAAAGGATAAGCGTGGTGGTATTGAGAACTTACGGGAATATCTTAAAGTGGTGAATGGGGTTAGCCGCCTCAAGATCATGGATAACTGCAAAAATCTCATTCGGACCCTCCCGAGGCTCCAATATGACCGGCACAACCCTGACCTGTATGACACGGATGGAGAGGACCACGCGACAGACGCGCTGCTTTATCTGGTGCGCAGGAACACCCCGACCGAGGAAGAGATCAAGAAAAAGTCGCGTGGTGGTCGGGCCAGCATGATTCTCAGCCAACAGATCGGACCCTACGGAATCTACTAGGAGACGCCATGAAAATGAACCTCATGCCCTTTATCCAGAAAGCGGCCAAAGGCCACAAGGAAAAGATGGAGCCCCGCCGCGAAGAGCGGAAGGAAGCCAAGATGAACCCCAAGAAGCGGAAGGCTTTTGAGAAGAAGGAGCGTGTGTGATGGCGATTAATCTTGGTGCAGACGACAATGGCGGGTTCGGCAATGCCTTCCAGCGGCAGTTCAAGCGGTCTATCGGCGTGGGCGGTGAGCCCAGCATGATCGAGCCCAAGCGGGTGACGCAGGACAATGGCCCGAATCCGCTCCGCAGGGAGTGGAATGGCTGGCAGGAACAGGGCGACCAGATGGAAGGTGGACCCTTTGGCGGTGCCGGTGGTCCCATGCCCATCCCTGAAGGTGGCCCGAACTGGCGCGGCAATCCCAAGGGGGTTGGTATGAACATGCCAAACGGAAAGGGTCCGGGCGGTTGGTTCAACCCGCCTGACGACATAGTTAGTGCCGGTGGTCCCATGCCTATCCCGGACGGCGGCCCGAACTGGCGCGGTACTACGGGTGGATTTGATCCCGTTGGCGGGAATGGTCTGGGTGGCCCTCAGCCTACCGACATCCCGAATGGCTCAGGTGCCGGTGGCCCGATGCCGATTCCTTGGCCCGCTGGCTCCAGCCCGGTCCCCGGCAATCCCAATGCCTACTACATGCAGAACCACCCCAACAACCCGAATAGCAAGTATGCCCAGTGGAAGGCTAGCCAGCAGCAGGCTCAGCCTGTTCCCGGCAATACTGGCATCGTCCCCCCGCACCGGCAGGACGGCAACGGCGGCAGGATCTTGGGAGGTCCGTTTGGTCCTCCGCACCCGCAGGGCGGGCCTCAGATTCCTCAGCAGCCCGGTGGGTTCAACTTCGCGGACAGGATGCAGGGCCTTCCCCAGAACGGCTGGAATTGGGGCGAGTTGGGCAATATCCGTAACCGGCGGTTCTAATGATCTCACCGGATGTCAATCCGCAGGCCGTCACGGACGCCATTCTCGAAAGCTGGAAACGGCTGAAGGATGAGCGTACCGAGAAAGAGAACATCTGGCAGGAATGCTGGCTGGCCTACAACTCCAAGTTCGGCAAGGGCTATACAGAAGTGTCGCAGTTTAAGTCTCGACGCTATCTGCCGTGGTCCTTCAAGGCGATTGAGAACGGGACGGCACAGGCGATTCAGGGGGTGATGCCCCATGACGACTGGTTCAAGATCCTAGGCCGGACGCCGGACGATGAAAAGTCTGCCGCTGTGATGACAAGCCTCATGAAGTGGCAGCACTACCGGACCAACTTCAAGCACAAGGCCACGATGGTCATCAAGCAGGCCCGGATCTTCGGGAACTGCCCGTGGGCTGTGAACTGGAAGCAGGACTATGTTTACAAGCCTGATCTAGACCAACACGCCGCAAACATGGCGGCCTACATGGTGGACAAGCAGAGCGGTATGGAGGCCATGAGCCCCCAAGTGCCCATGCAGGTTCACCGGAGTTATGACGGGCCAGAGCTTGAGGTAGGGAACATCTTCAACTATGTCCAAGAACGGCACCATCTGGACATCGGCTATCCCCTGCGGGTCATTCGCATGGTCTGCTCTAAGGCGTACTTGGATGAAGAGTCCATCCCCAACGCCTTTGGGTGGAGCAAGTACGAGAATGTCGAGAACATCCGGGACGAAAGCACCCAGAATGAGCGGTCTGACACCCTGATTCGTGGCGTGGACCAGCTTCTCGGGCTGAATGACATCCCGGTAGATGGGGTGGAACTTCTGATCGCCATGGGCGACATTAAACTTCGGTCAGACGGGGAGAACTCGACCCTGCGGAACCATGTGGCCGTCATCGCCAACCGCAGAACTCTGATCCGCTGCGAACCGAACCCCTATGCCCACGGCAAATGCCCGTGGAACATGTTTGTTCTGGTGCCTGATCCCCTTGAGTTGTACGGGAAGGGCGACCTTGAAAATGCTCTGGGGTTGCAGGACATCGCCAATGTGACGGCGAATCAGGTCATTGAGGCGGCCCACCGGATTCTGAACCCTGAGTTCACCGCTGTGCAGGATGGCGTGTTTGACGAGGACGACTTTGTTTCCCGGCCCGGCGCGGTTCATCTGGTCGGAACGGCGGGGAATCTCCAGATCCTCCACAAGCCGGACAATACCAACCTCGGGTTCAACCAGCTTCAGTTCCTCAGTGGGGAGTTTAACGAGGCGGCCAACGCCATGACCCATGTAGCCCCAGGGGATGACCCCTCGGCCACGCTGACGGCCCGGATTGCGCGGAATGAGGACGCCCGCACCGGGGACATGATCCAGCACATTTACAACACTTTCCTCATGCCTGCGCTTCAGATGGAAATCGACCTGAACCAGCAGTTTATGGATGAAGAGACATGGATTCGGGTCATTGAGCCCGCCCAGCAGCCTGCGATTGATCCCCTTAGCGGCCAGCCGTTGCCCTATGCGAAGTATGAAAGCATGGGTCCGGCACCGATGAAGATCGCCCCGGAGGACATTCAGGGGAATTTGGACATCTACCCCGTGGGTGCGGACTGGATTGCGAACCAGCAGCAGCAGGTGCAGCAGATGGCGCAGATTGGGCAGATGGCGGGTGCCATCCCACCGGCTGCGGAAGTGATTGATTGGGCGGAATACATCCGCGTCTGTGCCGAAAAGATGGGGATTCGGGACACAGATAGGTTCATCAAATCCCCCCAGAGGGTCGCTTATGAGCGATATCAACAGCAATTGGCTATGCAAGCTGAGCAGTCACAAGGCGGACAAGGCGGATCTGAAGGCTCTGGCTCACCTAAAGGAGTGCGAGGCACTCAGAGCGTGGCTGGCCAATCAGATGGTCCTAAAACTCCAGCCAATCCCGGTGGACAGTCCTCAATGGGAGGCCCGCAGACGACGGGATGATGCCCAGTTGGAAATATTGCGTGATCTATACTTGCTCCTTGAACTTCCCAGTGTATAAATAGTAGTCAACCCGCCAGCGGTGGCGTGAAACACCATAGGAGGCGAAAATGCCTGAAGAATTTGAAGCTGAAACCCAGGATTTGCAGGACGAGCAGACACCGGAAACCGTCGAGGCGGAACCCGAAACTCCTCCTGAGACAACCCCCGAAGCGAGGCATGTGCCTTTTGAGCGTTTTCAGGAAGTCTATGACGAACTGAAATCCTCGCGGCAGTCCCAACAGCAGATGCAATTCCAGATCATGCAGATGCAGCGGGATTTGCTTCAGGCCACTACCAAACCGAAGGCCCCTGAACCGCAGTTGGACCCGGAAGCCGATGAAGTCTTGGCTCCTTATATCCAGAAGCGGCTGGCACCCTACGAGCAAACGCTGGCGCAAATGCAGAAGCGTGAAGCTGCGATGTGGGCCGAGACAGAGGCACGAAACGCTTGGGAGTATGTCAAAACCGCAGTCCCAGACCTTGATGACCTAGCAACTGAAATGCAGTCCTATTTGGCTACGCTCCCACAGGCGCGGGCCAACAAAATCACCTCCGATCCTGACCTCGTGATCCAGACAGCAGAGCTTGTCCGGGCGATGAAGAGTGCAGGTAAGGCGGTAGGGACTCAGGTTGCCAGACAGGATCTTAAACAGCGGACCAAATCTGATGCGGGTACAGCGTCTCCAGCCCCTTCGACATCCAAAATCGACTGGAGCAACCTGTCCGATCAAGAGTTCGCCGCCATGGAAGCCAAAATAGAGGCTCAACGCAGGCGAGGTCGGTAATAGGGGCTCCTAACCGGAGAATCCCATGTCTGTGACGACCAGCAGCACCCTCACTGCGCTGACCAGCTACATCCAGCGCACCGGCCTTGAGCGGGCCAAGCCTAATCTTATCTATTCTGAGTACGGTCGGAAGGTTACGATCCCTCAGAAGAACAGCAAGACCATGAAGTTCCGCCGGTATGAGCGCATTTCTCCTACCACGGGCGCTCAGCTTGCTACCCTTCGGTCCCTTTCCGAAGGCGTGATCCCCAACAACACGACTCCTTCTTTCACGGACTACACCGCGACCGTGGCCCAGTACGGCCAGTGGTTCCAGTGGTCTGATATTGCTGAGTGGACGAACGAAGTCTCGGTTAACACCGAACTGATGGCCGTCAACTCGGAAAACATGGCGGACACTTCTGATTGCGTGGTCCGCGATAACATCATGGCGGGCACCAATGTGTTCCGTCTGACGGATGCTGTCGGTGGTATCTCTGGTTCGGCCCGCGTGAATGTCGCCGGTCCTATCAATGCCGCTGCGCTGAACAAGGCCATCCGCGTCCTGAAGGCTGCGGACACGAAGTACTGGAAGGACGGCGTTAACGCTTCTGCTAAGGTTGGCACCTCGGCGGTGCGTCCGTCCTATGTCATGCTGATCCACCCCTATGTCGAATACGATCTTGAGTCGGTCCCCGGCTACAAGGCTGTCTCTGACTACGGTAGCCAGGACGGTCTGCTCAAGGGCGAAGTGGGTGCGTACAAGAATATCCGCTTCGTGACCTCGACGCTGGCCAAGTACTTCCCCGATAGCGGCGCGACCAAGGCGGGTACTTGGTCCACGACCGGCACGGACTCCGATGTGTTCGCCTGCCTTCTGGTCGGCAAGGACGCCTATGCCGTGATTGATCTGGCCTCTACTTCGGATGTGATCTACAACCCGCAGAGCCAGAATGACAAGTCTGACCCGCTGAACCAGTTCGCCACGCTCGGGTGGAAGGCCATGCTGACCGCCCTGATCCTGAACGATAACTGGATTCTCCGCTTTGAATGTGTCGCTAACAACTGACCCTAACCGCCCCCCGGTGAAAGCTGGGGGGCTCACTCTGAAAGGAGACTCTGATGGCTGTCAGTGTTCTCACGAATGTCAAGAATGATCCGATCCAGGGCATTATGACGGCGACCCTTACCGCTGCTTCCAGCGAAGGCGCTTCGTCCATCTTCTGCGGCTTCAAGCCTCGGATTGTGAAGATGACCCAGACGGCTGGCACCCCTGATGCGACCTCCCGGTCCATGGGCGTCAGCACGATGACGGCTGCTTATGCCGTTCTTATTGCTGCGGCTGGCGACCTGACGATTCCGACCTCGAACGGTTATACCTTCTTGGACGGGACGGAAGTTGCCCCTGCTACTGCCATGACGGGTTCGCCCCTCTCGGCTGGTCCCGGCGTGACCGTTGGGACAGGCGTTATCGCCAACAGCATCGAGTATTTCATCGAGCTTTACCGCTAAGGAGACTCTTATGAGTCAGGAAGAAATCAAGGTCGATTCCGAATCGACTCCCCAGAAGCGCGGTCCCGGTCGCCCCAAGAAAGAGGCTCTCATCCCCAAGGTGCGTAAACCCTACGGTATGAAGGACTCTGAGGTATTTGAGGGCAAGACCCCCAAGGCGAGTTCCGGCAAGCAGTACCGTGGGTTCTGCGGCCAGTGTGTGAAGATCAAGATCCCGAGCAACAACGGAGAACCCCGCTTCCCGTCCATCTTGGATGTGAAGCTGGGGGATCTCCCGGCTGTCCATATCCTCGTGAACCGGGAAGTCATTGTGCCGACTGAAATCCTGGGCGTCCTGAATGATACGGCTGTTGAGATTCCCGCCCCCGGCATCCTTGCCCATGACAGCGGTCCCCGTGACACTGAAACCTTTGTCCGCATCCCTGTGCAGGTCTTTGGGACTGCGACTTGGGACGAGTACGAGGCGTTCTTGGCAAAGGAACGGCCTAAGCCGATTGTCCCCACGAAAGTTAGCTGAAGGGAAGTCCGATGCAGAGGAAAACTGACATTGCCCGCGATGACAACGGCAGGCCGGTGAGTGGGGCGTCTGTGTCTGTCTATACCGCAAGCAGCGGTTACACGACACTGGCGAACCTCTACTCCCCTTCCTCTGCATCGGACACCCCGACGACCGCCATCAATAACCCGATTGTGACCGGGAGCGATGGCGTCTATTCCTTCGCCGTGGATGACGGCGACTACTCCATGACCATCACCGGGTCCAACATCACGACCCAGTATTACCCGTGGATGAACTTCTTCGATTCTACGACTGCCGGGATTCCCGGTACCGCCGTGTCCTCGGTAGGGCTTTCGATGCCTGCTGAGTTTTCGGTGTCGGGTAGTCCGCTCTCCGCTCCGGGTACGATCACAGTGTCGAAGGCCACGGAAGCCGCGAACTATGTCTGGGCAGGCCCTACGACCGGGGCGGCTGCGGCTCCGACCTTCCGCGCTCTTGTGGCGGCAGACATTAACGGCGTGGCGGTGGATCTGACCACGGCTCAGGCTTCCATCGCCGGGGCGAAGACTTTCACCAGCGCGTTCACGGCTTCGGCTGGTATCTCAACCACGACCATGACGGCTTCCGGCGCGGTCAGTGGAACCACGGGCACCTTCTCGTCCACCATCGGCGCAGCGACCGTTACGCGGTTCACTTCCTACAACAATTCCAGCCCTACCAACGGGGATCTGTGGCTGAATAGCACGACCAAGGGCCTGTCCTACTACAACACGACCACGAGCCACGCGATTAGCTCTGTCCTCATCGCCCAGACCTCGGCGGTCAGCTACAACACCAGCACCACGGAAACCACGCTGCTGGCTTCGGCTTATACCCTTCAGGCGAACTACCTTACGGCGGGAAAGACGATCCGATTCCGAGCTTACGGGACGATTGCCAACACGGGCACTCCCACGCTCCGCCTCCGGGTGAAACTGGGCGGGGCTACGGTCTGCGATACCAGCACCGTCGCCATGTCCACCATCACGGGCACCATGGCGTTTGAGATTGCGGGTGAGATTGTTATCCGTACGGCTGGTGCTACGGGAACGGCCATCGGGTTTGTGAAGGGCATCTACCAGACGGCCAACGCTATCGCACCGCTTCAGATCTCTGCACCGACCTCTTCCACGACCACGATTGACACGACCGGGAATAGTTCCTTTGACATCACCGCGCAATGGAGCGCGAGTTCGGCGTCCAACGCCATTGTCATCACTGGTTTGACTGTCGAATCACTGAACTAAGATGGACATCCCCAAGGACTGCCCAATCAAAGGATCGCCAATGGAGCCGGTAACTTCACGCGAGTGGCAACTTCTTGTTAAAGCCATTGATGAACTGAAAAACATGGTGTCTGATGGGTTGGACAGTCTCCATCGAGATATGTCCGGCGACCGCCTCAAGGTAGCGGCCCTTCAGGAGCAATACAAGACCATCACTCAGGAAGTCGAAACCCTCAAGGAATCCAAGCGGTGGAACTGGGAGCGGGTAGTCCTCCCTCTCCTTCTCGTGTTGGTCGCCTTCCTGTTGCCGCATATCGCATGGGTGAAATAGATGGAGCGATACCAGTGGATTCTGAGAGACACCGAGGGCCGTCCCGTCAGTGGTGGGACCATTGCCGTCTTTGTCGCGTCCACGAATGTCCCGGCCACCATCTACCCTGCGAATAGCACGGACGAGAATCCTGCCACGCCGCTAGGCTCTCATGTCGTGACGGCTGGGAGCGATGGGCTCGTCCAGTTTGCCGCGCAGAACGGGAGTTACAACCTCTACTTCACGGCAGGGGACACCGGCAGTTGGTATGAGCGGTGGGTCCACCTGTACGATGGCACCACGGGCGCTACTGGCGCGACTGGTGCGACTGGGGCGACCGGCCCGCAGGGTGGCGTTGGGGCACCGGGGCCTGTAGGGGCAACAGGGGCCGATGGTGCGACCGGGGCAACGGGTGCGACCGGCCCGACTGGTCCTACTGGGGCGCAAGGAGTGGCTGGACCTACGGGTGCCGCAGGCGCAACGGGTGCTACGGGCGCTACTGGCGCGACCGGGGCAACCGGCGCTGATTCGTCGGTGCCTGGCCCCACAGGTGCGACGGGTGCTACTGGACTAAG
>OFQZ01000480.1_pt1 | contig 13641 bp, 14 predicted proteins | sample 1543011 | NCBI WGS metagenome assembly OFQZ01 (sample SAMN07774216, study PRJEB24372) | wastewater metagenome | isolation source: Exp Tend NO 0WW | collected 2016-02 | reverse complement strand
TCGCTCATCTTGATTTCGAGACGTACTCGCTCGTCAACCTGAAGCGCGAGGGGTTGCATCGTTATTCGATGCACCCCTCCGCTTCGGTGTTGTGCCTGAGCTACGCGATCAGCGATGAAGAGCCTCGCGTGTGGTTGCCCGGTGATCCGCTCCCGAAAGACCTTTTCACAGCCGACGAATTCGTGGCGTTCAACGCCGGCTTTGAAAGAGCCTTTTGGTGGGTCGCGTATCGCAAGTACGGATGGCCTGATTGTCCGACGCCGGATCGCTGGCGCTGCGCGCAGGCCGTGGCGCTCTCCTTCGCGCTGCCCGGCGATCTCGACGGCGCGGCGCAGGCGTTGCAGCTCCCGTACCGGAAAGACCCTCGCGGCAAAGAGCTGATCCAGTTGTTCTGCGTGCCGTATCGCAAGAGCGACGCGCCACGCATGACGCGCGAGACGCATCCGGTAGAATTCGCCGAACTCGTCGCCTATTGCCAGCAGGACGTACGCGTCGAGCGCGCGATACTACACGCCTGCCCTCGTCCGCACCTGTCGCCCGACGAGCAGCGGCATTGGGTGCAGAAGATGAAGACGAACGAGCGCGGCTTCATGATCGACGTGCCGACGACGCGCGCGTGCGCGCAATCGGTCGTCGAGTGGAAGTCGAAGCTCGAACAGGAAATGCTCGCGATCACGGGCGACATCCGTCCGAGCCAGCGCGCCGCGGTGCTCGACTGGCTTCGCGAGAATGATGTCGAAATCGCGAACATGAAGAAGAACACGATCGCCGACGCGCTCGACGATCCTGATCTGCCGGAAGGCACCGTGCGCAAGGTGCTCGAACTGCGCAGCCAGCATGCGAAGACGAGCACGGCGAAGTACGACGTGTTCCTGCGCTCAGTCGGCGCGCGTGACCGCGTGTACTACACGCAGACGTTCCACGGCGCCGGAACCGGCCGCGTGACGCATCGGCTCGTGCAGCCCGGCAACTTCCCGCGTCCGGAATTGAAATATTATAACGGTGATCCGATCCCCGACGTGTGGAAGTACGCCGACGATCTCGGCCTGTGCTCCGATCCGTACGCACTGTCGTTCGTGTTCGAGCCGATGGCGTTCTACAGCTCCCTCCTTCGCTCGATGATCGTCGCGCCGCCGGGAAAGCTGCTCTTCTCCGGTGACTACGCGCAAATCGAGGCGCGCATGAACGCGTACCTCTCGGGCGAGCAATCGAAGCTCGCGATCTACGAAGCCGGCGGCGATCTCTACTCCGTGATGGCGGGCTACATCTACAACCGCGACCCCGCCGAGATCGACCGCAAGAGCTTCGAGCGACAAATCGGAAAGTCGGCCGAGTTGGGTGCCGGCTTCGGGCTCGGCGGCATCGGGTTCCAGACGTATTGCAAGGACACGGCGCGCATCGAGATCGACCGCAAGACGGCGCAGCACGTCATCGACGTGTACCGCGAGTCGTCGCCCGGCATCGTGCGCAATTGGGAAGCTACGAAGGACGCCGTTTTCAACGCGATCCGCGCGCCGGGCGAGGTCTACGAAGTCAACCTGTGCAAGTACGTCGTTACGAAGAATCGCGGCTGGCTGTTCTGCAAGCTCCCCGGCGGTCGCGTGCTCGCGTACTGCCGGCCGAAGCTCGAATGGATCGTGCGCGTGTTCGAGACGATCGACCGCGAGACGGGCGAGATTCGCCGCACGCGAAAGACCGTCGAGCAAATCTTCGTCGCTGGCGTGCATCCGAAGACGCATCAGTGGATCGAGCGCCTGCCGGCGTGGCAAGGCCAGTTCGTCAACAACTACGTGCAGGGCTCGACGCGCGACATCATGGTCGACGCGAGCGAGCGAGTCGAAGCCGCTGGGTTCCCTGTCGTGCTCGACGTACACGATGAAGTCATCGCGGAAGCCGACGAGCATCGTTCGCTCGACGAGTACCGCACGATCATGGCGGCTCCGGTGCCGTGGGCGCCGGGGTTGCCGATGAAGGTCGATGCGTGGTGCGGCACGCGCTATCGAAAGGGTTGAGCCGCTAACTAGGAGAAACGAGATGACCGACGAAACGAATACCGAGAAGAAGCCCCGCGCGAAGCGCAAGCCGAAGCCGGGCCTGCGTGCGAGGCGCGTCGTGCGCAGGGTGCTGCGCGCCGCCCGGAAGGAGAAGCTCCCGCGCGGGCGTGCGGCGCCGACCAAGCCGAAGCGCAAGTACACGAAGCGGAAGGTCGTGAAGCAGCGCAAGCCGCGTCTCGGCCGTTCGCTGGCCGACGTGCATGCGATGACGGCCGACCACGGCAAAGCCATCGCTGCGCTCAACAAGGCGGTGTTCGGGTGAGGCCGCGCGGGTTCGCCGCGATCGAAGCGGAGAAGCGCCGCGAGATCGCGAGGAAGGGTGGCATCGCTGCGCACGCGAAGGGCACCGGCCACCGCTTCACGTCCGAGACGGCACGCGAGGCGGGCATGAAGGGCGGGCAGACGCTCGCTGCTCGCAAGGGCTACATGGCTGAACTCGGCGCGAAGGGCGGCATGGCGACGCGCGGGCTGAAGCGCCGGGGTTGACGTGTGGGCCTGCCGCTGCTCGCGTGACCGCTGCCGGCGGCGCAGGTCGCTTGCCAAGGCGCCCGGAGCCTACCTCCGGGCGCCGCGGTGTCGGTGGTGCGGCGGGCCGCTGATCCTAGACGCGTACCGCTACCGGGTCGAGCGCAAGGCCGAGCCCTGCACCTGTCCGGGCTACGGGTTCCCGCACGCGCCGCGTCGGGGATGGTGCATCGAGAATCCGAGAGGGGAGCCGCACGGCCCGAGCCGGGCTAGGAGTGCGGAAGCCGAGCGTCACGAGAGGCTGGCTCGAAGGGATTGCCCCCTTCTAGGCGTTTCTGTGCGGTCGCGCTCGCCATACCCCGTTCAGGGTATGGCGAGGCGAGGGGATCAGGCCGAGACGGCCTTGTCGAAGCCGACCGAGCCCGAGTAGCCCGACAGGTCGACCGGGACGATCTTGTAGGTGCCGGGCGCCACGACGCACAGCTCCTTCGCATCGAGGTAGAAGCACGCGGGCCGGCGGATGCCGGCAAACTCCACGTAGTCGACCACCTGAAACGCGCCGGCCGAATCCTTGCGCATCAGGCGCGCAATCGCGAGCGAGCAGGGGATCGTGCCGGGTGCCGTCACGCGCATGATGAGCGAGACGGGCGTCGAGTCGACATCGAACTCGGAGCTGGCCGTGGTCGTCGCGCCTGTCGCCTTGATGGAGCTTGTGGTCGCCATAGCGTTGCTCCTTAGAGCGGGAAGACCATCAGGTTCGATCCGGCCCGGATGATCGAGTCGCTCGCGTGACTCGCGTTCTGAGCAGCTTTCACGATGAACGTGCCCCCGGCGTTCACGACGACGTAGGCCGTGCATCGCACGTTGGTCAGCGCGGCCGTCGCCCCGGCCCCGGTCGTGAGTGCGGTCTGCCGCGTACTCGCGCTCATCGTCGTACCTGCGTAGAGATCGCAGTTGCCTTCGAGGCTCGTCATCGTGGCAGTGCCGCCGTTGAAGTCGATCTTCAGGCCGCCGGATGCGTTCGCGGTGACGTAGGCATCGAGCACGATGCGGTAGCTCTTGCCGGCGACGAGCGTCACCGACAGTGCCGTGGCGGCGAGCGTGGTGTTGCTCTGCGTGTGCGTGTAGGCGGTCGTGAGCTGCGTACCGAACGGGATCTTCAGGCCGTCGAGCAGGATGCCGGCGAGGTACTCGGAATTGACCTTCTTCAGCGCCGTGAGCTGCGCGGCGCGGGTGGATGCGGCGTGGACGGGATTCACGAACGCGATCGAGGCCATCCCGATCACGAGAGCGGCAAGGGCCGCGAGGAACGAATTGCGCTTCATGGTGGGTGCCTCCTTGGTTGGGTGAAGCAGAGCGGAATGTATCACGGGGCCGGGACGAGGCTGAAATTGTCGAAAGCGTCGCCCCCGACTTCGGTCCGGTTGATGTTGACGATCGAGAGCGTGTGGTGCGCAGCGTTGGCCGTGAACGGAATTGAAATCGGATCGGAAGACACAAATCCGAGAATTTGCGTCGTCGTTCCGTCAGTCAACTGGATACGAAAACGATCCCCTGTTGCATATGACAGGTTGGCAGTGAACAGGTAGTCGTTCCCGTTAATCAACGGGGCGGTCAGCGGACCGAAATTCTGGATCAACAGCCCTCCACTCACGCCGTCGTCAGTTGCGTCGGCCACAACGTTCCACCCTGCACCTACATTCCAATCCGTCGATCCGTCGTTGAAGTTGCCGTTGGAGATGAACTCGGCAGGCTCGGAAGAGTCGCCCGGCGATTGCGTGCGAGTGTTACGACCGGATGTTACCGGCTTACCGATCGGCGCGATGACGGGATTCACTGTGATTCCTCCGACTGGCCGCGCAGCAGGTTCATGAGCGCCATGATCGGCGTTGACTGGATCGGCGTTGCAGCGCGCGGCGCGCGAACGGGAACGGCCTTCGCGCCTTTCGCTGCGATCTTCGCGGCTCCACGATTGCGTAGCCAGCCGGCGAGCGTTTTGCCGCCCCACAACGCGGCGCCAAGCCCCGCCGCACCGCCGGGGATGCCACCGGCCGAGCCGAGCACCGCACCGCCCGTACCGAGAATGCCTGCCGTCATTGCGTTACCGAGCGCCGCGATTGCACCGCCTGACGGGGATGCTTTGCCGCGCGCGTTGACGGTCGCCTTGTTGCGCGCGAGGCGCCACACCGTCTCGACATCCGTCTGATCGAGCACCTTGCGAATGCGCTTGTCGTTTGCGCGCAGGTAGTCGATCGCGGCCTTCTCGTCTTTTCCCAGCACGTTGTTCGAGAGGCGCTGAAGGAAGTCTGCTCGAACAGCCTTCCAGCCGTCCGACTCCGGGCCGAGCCGCTTGCGAAGGAGATCGGCATCCTTCTCGAACGCCGACTTGAACGTGATGCCTGCGCCGCCACCGCGCGGTCCGAACAGCGCGTCGGACACGCCCGTCTCTTCGAGCGCCTGCGCGCCACGATCGCCTGAGCGCCACTTCGTCGAAGTGATGCGCTCGATGATGTCGTCGCCGTGGAAGTTGCGCGTGTGGATGCGATTCGCGAGTCGCGCGCGCTTGATGATCTGCGCAATTTGCGCGTTGTTCGCGCCGCCTGCATTCACGACGCGATCCGTGATGTTGTCCATCGCGGTCAATGCGCGCTTCGCGATGACGGCTTCCTGCCCGCCGTCTTTGTAGATCGACGAAAGCTGCGCGCGCAGTGGCTCCCACTCGCCTTTGAAGTTGATCGGTTTGCCGGCGGAAACGAGTGCTTCGACATCGTTGATCGTGTCGAGCACGCGCGGCGCGATCTTGGCGGTGCCGCGCTTGTGCTCGCGCTCCGCAGCGGCGCGAATCTGCGCGATGAGGGGCTGTTTGTCGCCCTTCGGGATCGCGTTGAAGAACGCAGGCTTGAGCGCCGCGTCTTCAGGCACCTTGCCGTACAGGCGCTTGATGCGCTGTTCCGACTTCTCGGCTTTGCGCATCAGGCCGGGCTGAATCTCGGCACCTAGATTCGCCGCAACGCGATCCTGCGCGCCGGGGAGAATCGCGTCCATGCGCTTGCCGGGAACCGCGTTGAGAGCTTCGGTCGCGCGGCCCCACTGATCGACGATCGCGCGGCCGGGCTGCGACTCGCGCATGTCGGCGACGCGCTGATCCGCGCCCATCTCGGTCACGTCGCGCGTGGCCTGCGCCTGCCGGATAGGGATCGAGTCGAGTTCCGTCTCGGCGATGCGGAGCGCCTGCGCGAGATCGTCGGTCTTGCCGGAGTTGTGCATCGCGACGACTTTCGCGAGCGCGCGCGGATCGACGTTGCGCACGCCCATCTTTTCGAGTTCGGCGAGAGCCTTCGCGTGGTGCATCTTGCCGCCGGCCATCTTGCCGCGCAGCCAGCCGACGAGGTTCACGCCGCTCTGCGCGGCCGGGCCGAGAAGGCCCTGTGCGAGCGCGCCAACCGCGGCGTTCGTCGCCGTGTTGCCGGCGCGCGTCTCGTCCGATGCCACGTCCTGCGTCGCGCCGTAGGCGCCCATCGCAGCGCCGCCCTGAAGCGCCTGCCGACCTGTCTCGCGCAGCGCCGTACGGATGGCGCCTGCTGCTGGTTTGGCAGCACCAGCGCCCGTGAGCAGCGCGCGGATCGTCTGTAACCCCTTCGTGCCCTTCGGGATCGCCGAGCCCGCGGCGCCTGCGAGGCGCCCACCTGCGTAGCTCTCGGCGAGCATGCCGGCGGTATGGCCGGCGCTGCCGCTCGGCGACGCGAGCAACGGCGCGTCGAGCCGACGTGCTTCGTCGACACGAGCCTGAAGCGGATCGACAGGGGCACGGCCAGAAACGAGCCCGCCGATGTCCTGCTCAGGTTCCGGCGTGAACATCTGCTCGATGCCACGGCCGGTCTGCGCGAACTTCGCACCCATGCCGGCGCGGAAGTTGTCGCGGCTGTTCGCCTGCTCTGTGCGCGAACGCTGATCGAGGAATTGCGACAACGCCGGTCCGATACCGGGCAGTGCGAACGCAGCGCCACTCGCGAAGCCTTGCTTGCCTTCCGGCAGCACGGGCGAGTAGTCGTCCGGGCTTTCCCCATCGGGCGGCGTCGGCGTGTCGGAGCCTGCGCTCGAAGCGAAGTGCTGCTGCGCGAACGCGAGCACGTCGGCTTCCGTCGCGCCTTCAGGGGCGTCGACTTCGTAGCGCGAACCATCCGGGCCAGTGATTTCGTACTTCGCCATGTCAGTCGCCGATCTTCCGGATCGTGAAACCGTTGTTCGACTTGATCGGCGCTACCCCGCCGCCGGCAGTCGGCTTGTAGCCTGTGCGCTGCCAGAACTTTTCGGAGACGGGCGGCATCTGCGCCATGATCTCGTTGAGCTTCGAGAGCGCCTGCCCTGCGTCGATCTGGCCCGACGAGATCATCGCGTTCACCTGATCGGCGGCTTGACGGCGCTGCTTCGCGATGCCATGCGCGATCTCCGACTGCATCGCGAGCGACTCGGGAGAGTCCATGCGGCCGGCGACGCTCGACATGAGGAAGTCGCGATCCTTGTCGGAGGTCGGGCCGGTCAGCAGCTTCGTGCGCCCGAGCGTCATCTCCGCTTCGAGCTTCGTCGCCACCTGTCCGCGGTCGATCGCGCCCGGCGGGCCGAACATGTTTTCGATCGACTTGCCGATGCCGGGAATCTTGCGACCGTACGCGGCGGCGTCGTACGTCCAGCCGGGCGCACGCGCATCGGAGCCGCGCAGCGCGCCGTAGATGTCGAGCTTGTTCGCGTAGTCTTCCGCGCCGAGCACCACGTCGTTGAAATCGGCGACGTTGCCAGCGCCTTCGCGACCAAGCGCCTTCGCGAGCGCGTCGATGCCGGGCACGTTGACGCTCGTGCTCGACGCGCCGGCCTTGCGGCTTTCGAGCGAAAGTTCCTGCGCGCGCTTCGCGATCGCCGGCATTGCCGCTGCCGGAATCTTGCTCGCGTCCATGATGTCGTAACCGGCTTCCGCTGCTGCGCGCTGCATGAACGCGCCGCCCGCGAGCGCGGTCGGCTTCTGATACTTCGACTGCTCCTTGATGTAGTTGTCGTAAAGAGCCGTGTCGCCGTTCGCGATCCGCTGGCGAAGGTAGGGGCGATACGCTTCCGGGATCATCTCGAAGTTCTTGTCGTCAGCCGCGAATGCTGCCATCGCCTTCTTCTGGCGCTCGGCATCGAGCATCTGCGAGAGCCCCTGTCGCACCTTGAACGTCTCGAAGAGCTGGCTCATCTCGTCAGGCATGCCGTTGCGGCAGCGAGGCCCGTGCCGACGCGCGCGACTTCGTTGCGTCCGTGATTGCCGAGCAGGGCTTGCCCCATCTGGCGGAAGCCGCGTGCGCGTGCGCGACGGCGCATCTGTTCCGGATCGCCGCCGAGCATGCGAATGAGCTGCTCTTGCTGCGGGTCGATCTCCGCGCCGGTCAGTCGATCGAGGAATCCCATCAGCGTGCTCCCGGTCGCTCTACGAAGTCGATGCCGCTCTGCCGCCACGGGTTGCTACCCATCATCAGCCGACCGAGCCCGCCACTCGTGTTGCCTGAGAGCAGCGGATTGAGCGACGAACCGCCCATGTTGCCGGACGCGCCAGTCGCGATGCGATCAGCGGCGCGCGCGTTGCCGACACCGCCGCCGTACGTGGAGTTACCGGAGGGTCGACCACCGCCGCCACCGCCCATGCCGCTGAGATGCTCGGCGATCCAATCCATCCAGCCCCCGCCGCTTCCGCCGCCCGCTTCCGGCGGCCCGACGAAATCAGGGGATCCCGGCACACCGTACTGCTCGGCCGCGGTCGGAGGGCCAGCCAAACCGCCCGTGCCGGGCGCGTACGGGCTGTAGCCGTGACCCATGAGGCCAGCAAGGCCGTTGCCCTGCACGCCGTCTCCGAGCCCGCGGAAGAAGTTGGTTGCGCGCCCCGGCATCGAGCCATTCCACAGGCCCGTCATGCCGCCACGGAAGCCGCCATCGCGGAAGCCGTTGATCGCGCCGCCGTACGGCAGCATGTTGAGCCACTCGCGACCCGTGGGCATCAGTACGGCCCTCCGTCGTTGTCCATGTACACGTTGCGATACGGGCTCGACACGCGACCGACGTTCGCCTGCGTCTGCAACTGTTCGAGGATTTGACGGAGCTGATCGGGCGTCATCCCCATCATGCCGGCGAGCCCTTCTTGCGTGCTCTGCGTGTTGCCGCCCGAGTCGTGACCCATGAGCTGCATCCCGGTGCGCAGCATCGGGTTCTCGTACTGTGACGTGCGATGGCTCGTGTCGTTCCCGATGTTCATCAGCCGCCACCACCCATGCCGAACAGCGTCATCATCAGGCCGAGATAGTCACTCGTGCCGGGGTTTTCCTGCTCACGACCGCGCGACGACATCGTGGAGTTCGTCGTGCTTGTACCGCTCGCCTGACCGAACTGGCCGCGCTCTGTCGGGATGCCCGCGAGCATGTTCGCGAGGCCGCCCATCATGCCGAAGCGGCTCTGATCGAGCTGCGTACGATCGAGCCCGGCCTGACGGCCAATGCCGAACGTCGACTCGCCGAGTCCCTGCCACGCGTTGCCGCGCTGCACGTCGAGCCCGCCGAGCCCGAGTCCCCCATTCATCGCAGCGACGAGGCCCTGAATCTGATTGCCGTACATGCTCGATCCCGCCGCAGCGTCGGCGCCGTAGCGCGACGTGGCGGCGTTGAGTTCGGCGATGTCGCCGCCCTGATTCGCCATGCCGGCCTGCAAGCCGCCCGCCTGATCGCGACCGATGAGATCGGATGCACGCGTGAACGCCTGATCGCGCAACTGCGCGGAGAGCGAGCCGGCGGCCCGTTCGTGCTCGCCCTGCGCGAGCGCATCGGCGACGCCGTGACGCGAACCGCCGAAGGCCCCTGAGCGCATCGCTGCGTCGCCGCGGCGCAAGCCTTCGATCTGCGACGCGCGATCGAGATCGGACAGGCTGTTGTTGACGACATCGTTCGTGTACGGGCTCATGTAGTCGCCCATGTTGAACGAACCGAAGTCGCGCCAGCTCACGTCGCGCACGCCTTCGCCGCCACCGCCGCCCGGTCGACCGCCGGCCCCGAACTGCGAACTGCCGCTCGGGCCGCCGCCGCGAAGGAGCTGCTGGATCGCCTGCTCGGCGTAGCCGCCACCGCGATCCGATCCGTAGAGCGATCCTGCCGCTTCCATCGCGTACGGGCTCATGCCCTGCATGTAGCCGGCGAGGCCGTACGTCTGGTTGTTGAGCGCGTTGTGCGGGTTGAAGTTGTCGACTTCGTTCGCCGCAGCGCCGTAAAGCTGCGGGCCGGCTTGGTTGACCCAATCCGGCAGCGTGCTCTGGCTGTACGTCTGCCCGGAGTAGTTCGTGTTCGAGCTACCCGTCTGGTTCTGGCTCGTCGAAGTTCCGCCGCCGCGCATCAGTGTTCTCCGACGTTGATGAGGATGACGTGGCTCGTCGTACGCGCGTCGATGCCGCGGCGCTTCAGCGCACGAGCCCAACCCGGTCGGCCATTGATTTCGATCACGACTGCCCCCTCGTGCTTCGCGTAGGGGAGTACCTGCTCCACCGCAAGGGTCACGATCGCGTCGATTTCACCGCCGCCGAGCCAGAGAAGGAGGCTCTTGCCATGCGGGAATTGCCGCATGCGGGTGATGATCGCCGCTCGTGTGTTGGACCAGCAAAGTGCGCGGTCCATGAGCAGGTCGTCGAGTACATCCTTGCAGGTGTAGAGGCCCGTCCCTTCCTCCACCAAAGCCCGCTCGATGAACGGGCTCGCCTGCTTGAACTGCTGTACGGCCGAGATCATAGCGGGGTTGTTTTCACAGTGCCAGAGCCGTCGACATACGCGACGTAGCGAATCCCCGTCGTCGGGTCGACGAGAATCAGCCGCGGCGTTCGACTCGCTTGCCGCGCAAGCGATGCGGGCATGCCGATGTCGACATCCTTGCCGCGCTGATAGGCGTCCCGTTCGAGTGCAGCGACGCGCAGCGCGAGCGCCTGCAACTCGCTGTCGGATGCCTTTCCCTGTTTGCTACCATAGTTGCTCATCGTTGCTCCGCAGGTTTGCCGCGCACGCGCCAGCGGCCGACGTTCCAGCCTCCGCCGACCGTTGCCATGCGCGGGGAGATCGAGATCATGCGCCCGGTTCCGCGCACGTCGGTGTAGCCGCGCGCGGTGTTGAGGGTGACGGTTGTCGTCTTCAGGGGGTCGGTATTCGGCGCTTTGTAGAAGCTGATCTCGCACTGAAGCCGGCCGCGGCCATCGAGTTCGGAGTCCTGCATGATGCGATCGACTTCGATGAACTGATCGCCATCTCCGATCTCGATCGGGGCGGGCGTCGCGAAGTCGACTTCAGAATACTCCGGGCGTGCGACGCCCGTCTCGTGCTTGAAGAGTCGCGTGCGGTAGTTCGTGCCATCGAAATACGGCTGCGCACCGAACGGAAGATCGTTGAGGTCGGAGTCGAACCAGCACGAGCGATCGAGCGCGCCGTCCGCCCACCAGCCGCGCACGTAGTTGTAGATGATGTAGCGATCGGGGTTGCCGTTCGGCGTCGTCGAGTAGTGGATGACGAACTCGTTAAAGAGCTTGTTGTGACCGACCGTGATCTTGCCGTTCTGCGCGATAGATGCCGCGCCTTCACCCGCATTGTCGAACAGCGGGCAATCGAGCGTGCGTACGCCGTTGCCGTCGTAGTAGTGGAAGCCACGCGGGCCGACCCAAAACACGCGGTCGGCGGCGACAGCGATGGCGCCCGGCGCGGCGAGGCCGCAATCGGAAGCGATCTTCTTCCACACGTACACGTCGGGGTAGCCGAGATACTCCGTGCGATGCACGTCGACATCGGTGAAAGCGAGCGTTTCCAGCCCGAAGCGGATCGCGCGCATTGCGATACCGTTCGTTTGCAGGTTGAGCGTGCCCGCGAGATTCAGGGCGCCCGGCGTGTAGACGGTGTTGTTCTCTCGATCGCTCCACGTCGTTGCGCGGGGATTCGGATCGCCGCCCGACTCGACGCCAAGCAGCATGACGTGACGTTCGTTCGTGACGCACATGCCGACGAGGTTCACGGGCGCGCCAGCGATGATCGCGGCAGGCGTGCTCGGCGTGTCGGGATTCCATTCGTACAGCTTGCCATCGCTGTCGATCATCGCGAGAAGATTCTGGCCCCAATTGTCGAGATGCCAGAAACCGAAAATGACCGCCGCGCCACTGTTCGAGGTCGTGCCCGAACCGATCGCCGTGTTGTAGCTGCCGGTGTTGTACTGGCCCGTGCCGTAGCCGTAGCGTACGCCGACATCTTCGCCGGGGAACTGCACGCCAACCGGCGTGATGTTGCGCAGGTTCGAGCCATCCCACACGTACAGAGCTTCTGTAGTTCCGATCGCCCACCACGTACGTGAGAGATTGTCGCGCCATGCGAAGAAGGAGCGCACGGTACCTTCGATCGGAGTGCCTCCGAGCGCCATGAGCAGCCAACCGCCTATCGCTCGAAGCGAATCGTCCGCGTCGAAGCGGACCATGTTGCCTTCGAGCCAGTGGCCGGTTTGGTTGTACGGCGTGCCGCGCCGGAAGAATCCGGCGGGGTAGCGAAGGGGAATCAGCTTGCCTTCGTTGACTGGCATCAGAATGTCACCGCGTAGCCACGCAACAAGCCTTTATGCGTGATGCCGATGTCGATCGGAACATCCTGCACGATCTCGCCGCCCCCATCGAGGAAGAGCAGAGAAAGGCGAAACGTCGTGTGGGTATCCGCACCGAGATCGAACGTGAGAAGCTCTCCGAAATTCGACTGGCTACCAATGCGCGGATCGAAGGTGTGCGTGAGTGTGAACTGAAACGTCACGACACTGCCGTCCGTCGCAGGCGGGAGTCCCAACACGCCAGAAAGGCGATCGCTATCGCTAATGCCGAGCGAGAAAGCCGGCATACGAATCGACCATGATCCTCGATAACTACCGACAGTATCCTCCGCTCCGGGGCCGTTGGCGAATTGCAGGTCTTCGAGATCGTCGTACGGGGGTGGCGTCGTGCCTGCGATGTTCGGAAGACGGAATCCTCCGTCAGTCGGGTTCTGCGCCCCGACCGAAAGCACGAGTGTCGGCGTTGTCGCCGTGATGATCTCGACTGCGACAGTCAGCAGGCAAGTTGCCGTGACGGACGACGAGCCCGGCGTTGGCTCTGCTGTCAGAGTCTCGTGCGTGACCGTGAATTCGGCCGTGTTGTCGATGACGCTCGCACCGCCGAGAATGCCGTCTCCGGACACCGTGCAAAGGTCTTGGCGAATGGCGACGTTCGGTTCACGAAACGCGCCGTAGAAGTCCTGCATGTCGATCGGCGGCGCAGTCGGGATCGAGGCTTCCGTGTCGGAGGGAACGTAGATTCCTCCCTTCACCATCTCGCGCAGGCCCGTGCCCGGCGGTACGCCGAACTCGGAGAAGATCGCCAGCAAGTCGATGTTACCCGACGACGGAAGAGGCATTGCGGCGGTCCATGTAGATCAGCGCGCCGATGACTGCGGTGAGCAGTTCCGGGATCGAGAGCGTCAGCGTGCCGTCTTCGCCTTTCTTCACGCACTGCGGAAGGTGATGCTGCACGTCCTGCGCGATGAGGCCGATTTCGCGCTCCCCGTTCGACAGGCGCGTGTAGACCTTCGGCACGAGGCTCATGACTGCGGTGTAGAGCATCTTCGGGCTTACGACACTGATGTCGCCTTTCAGGCGCTCATCGCACGTCGCGTAGACGTTCGTCGCAGTGATGTAGCCCGTCGCTCCGTCGATCGTGACCGTGACCGCGGAGCCCGGCGTCGAGCGCCAGTAGCTCTTGAGCGCATGCCCCTCACGCGCGGGATCGGCCGGCGTGCCGCAGCGCGCGCGCGTCGTCTCGTCCGTCGTATCCTCCCGCTCGAATTCGAGATCGCCGATCATCTGGCCGCCTGCCTTCGGCAGCGCCCACGTCAGTTGACCGGGACCGTCATCCTCGTCGTAGAGATCGCGGAAACGGTAGTCGATCGCGAAAAAGTTTCCGTTGAGCCACTGGCCCCATACGTTCGCATCGCCGGAGTAGTCGGGCGCGCGCAGGTTCAGCGTCGGCGTGTCAGTGTCGTCGGCCGGGGTTACGCCAATCTCGGAATCGTAG
>OFQZ01000479.1_pt1 | contig 13670 bp, 16 predicted proteins | sample 1543011 | NCBI WGS metagenome assembly OFQZ01 (sample SAMN07774216, study PRJEB24372) | wastewater metagenome | isolation source: Exp Tend NO 0WW | collected 2016-02 | reverse complement strand
CGGCGACCTGTTGGCCGGCGGCCCGTTCCTGCTGGATGTCACCGCGCCGATCACGGTCGAAGCGGTGCTCAATGCCGTGGGCAACCCGCGTGCCGTGACGCCGACCACGGTGCCGGATGTCGTCGGCAGCGATCAAGAGACCGCTGAGACCGCGCTGCACGCCGCAGGCCTGCTGGCGACGGTGACGCTGGTGCTGACCACCGAGGCGCCGGCGGGTCAGGTCATCGCGCAGTCGCCCGCGGGCGGCACCCCGTCATTCGTTGGCAGCACTGTCGAGATCACCGTCTCACAGTACAACGCCGCCGAGATCCTGGGCGAGAACCGCAATGTCCGGTTCAAGCCGATCAAGCGCAAGCGCAAGCACGAGGAAGCGCCCGCTGAGGTTGCCAAGGCTGCGCCGAGTCCCTTGTTGAAGGGCTTGGTGGAGAGGACGAAGCCGCGCAGTACAGGCATCGGAGAGGTCAAGGCTCGGGTTGCGCCGGTGACGGCATCGGAGATCGACCTCCCGATTCCGCAAGTGGTTGCCGCTCCGGTGCCCGCTACTCCGGCCGCGACACCTTCTCCGGTTGCGCCTGAGGAAGTCCCAGCGACGGATCTGGTCCGGTTGGAACAGGAGATGACGGCTTTCGTTGAGGGGGCGGTGCAATCGCTCACCAAGCAGATGGTCGCGTTGGAGAAGTTGTTGGCCAGCCGCACCGATGAACTGACGAAGGTTCGCGCTCAACTGGACGATCTGCGCAAGCGCGAGATCAACCGTGCGCGCGCCGAGGCACTCGCCCGTCAGATCGAAGCAGATGAATGACTTGCGATTTCATAACCTGAGAGCATAGAATCCCGCGCATGCGTCTCACAAACGACGACCTTGCCTTTTTGGCGCGACTGTCCAAGTCACCAGACGGCCGCCGTCTTTTGCAGATGCTCCAAGCCAAGCAGGCCGAGTGCAACGACAAGCTGCGGTCCACCACTGGGGAAGAGGTTCTCCGCTGGCAAGGACGAGCTCTCGCGGTTGACGAGATGATCGCCGACATCGCACAAGCCGAGCAAAAGCTAACCCGGAATGCACCCCCCGACACCTCGCGGGCTCGGTTCGTTTCGACCCCAACGTAGGGCTCGCCTCCGGCCCCCTGCGGAACCGATTCCCCGGACGCTGATCGCGCCCCGGACCTCGGAGAACCCACATGCAGCAGGCTTCACAGCCTTCGAATGAAACGCGACTCCCTCGCGCCGTTGTGCGGCGTGTTGCGGCGGCTACCACCCCGCGCACCTCGAACCCGGCAGACCAGGAGCCCACGGCACCGGCAGCGCCCTCGGACACACCGAACGCACCCGTGGCCGCCGTCCCTGACGCCAACGCACCCAAGGCCCCTACCCCGCCCGAGGATCCGCGACACAGCGACCCGACGTACTGGAAGCACCGCTTCGAAGCCGTCGCCGGTCGACTCCGCGCCCGAGAGGACGAGCACAAGGCAGCGATCGGCACGCTCCGTCAGGAAAACGATCAGTTGCGAACGGAAATCCTCCGTCTGCAGCAGGCGACGCCCACCTCGACGCCCCAGGCCACGATCAACCTCGCGGAGTTCTTCACACCCGAGCAGATCAAGAACCTCGGCGAAGACGACGCAACCGCGATGGCCCAGGCCGCCGTGAACGCAGCGATGAAGGTCGCTCGCGAGACGGTGACCGCCGAGATCAAGCCGCTGCTCACCCGGCAGCAGGAAGACTCGGAAGCCGAAGCGGCGCGCAAGGTGCAGGAGTTCGAAGACGCGATCGAAGAGACCGTCCCGAACTACCGAGTCCTCGACAAAGACGAGGGTTGGCTGGCTTGGCTGGACGAGGAAGATGCGGCGACTGGAATGGTTCGGCAGGAGATCCTCACCCGCCATTGCGCGCGTCTCGACGCACCGAAGGTGGTGAAGATGTTCCAGGCATACCTCGCGCAAGCGGCTGCGGCCGTCCCGCGGGTGCCGGAACCCCCGATTGCACCGAGCGGCAGCGGAGCGACTGGTGGCGACACCCCTCCCCAACTGCCGCGTGGCGCCGGAACGGGCTACCCGACCCAGGCCGAGATCAAGGACTTCTTCAAGCGATCAGCGACGAAGAAGCCCGGCGATGTCGGATTCGTGACGGACAAGGAACGCGCAGAGTTCGAAGCGAGGTTGAAGCTCCCGCGCCGGTAGGTGACCGGCAACGCCTTTCGCACAGGAGCACACCATGGGCGTTCCCATCGCATCGGGTCTTCCGGACTACGGCCCGGCAGGCACCATCAACTTCAACCCGGAACTCTACTCGGCCAAGCTGGTCGAGAAGTTCTACAAGACCACCGTGTTCGGCGAGATCGCCTCGACCGACTACGAGGGCGAGATCGCGGGCTTCGGCGCGCAGGTCAAGATCCGCACGATCCCGGACGTGACTGTCTCCGACTACGTGGTGGGCGCGGGCCTCAACCCGCAGTACCCGACCAACAACTCGGTGACGCTGGCCATCGACCAGGCCAAGTCGTTCGCGGTCGCGCTGTCGACGGTGGATTCGCGCCAGTCGGACCTCGACCTGGCCGACATCTTCGCCAACGACGGTTCGATCCAGCTGCGCATCGCGGCCGACGCGGACATGCTCACCACGATCCCTGCGGACGTGGCGGCGGCCAACTCGGGCAACACCGCCGGCGCCGATTCGGCCAACATCAACCTCGGCAGTTCGACGACGCCGCGCACGGTCTCCAAGACCGACGTGGTGGACTTCATCGTCGACTGCGGCACGGTGCTCGACGAGCAGAACGTGTCGGACGAGGGCCGTTGGATGGTGGCGCCGCCGTGGTTCATCGCCCTGATCAAGAAGTCCGATCTGCGCATCGCGTCGCTGGCCGGTGATGGCGTGTCCATCCTGCGCAACGGCAAGGTGGGCGAGATCGACCGCTTCACGATCTACCAGAGCCGCAACCTGCTGACGCAGACGAGCCCGGGCCCCGCGAGCTACGTGATGTTCGGCCACAGCGCCGGTCTCACCTTCGCGTCCCAGATCGTCGAGTGCCAGATGATCGACAACCCGAACGACTTCGGCTATATCATCCGCGGCCTGATGGTGTTCGGCTACGAGGTCATCGGCCCGAAGTACGTCGGCACGGCGGTGGTCGCCAAGGGCTGATCGGCGTAAGATGGAGTGCGTGAGCACTCCGTCTCGCTTCACCACACAGGAGCAAAGTCATGAAGACGAGCAACCCCTACGGCGCCAACTACCAGGTCAAGGTGCCGCCCGAGACGATCCAGAAGGAACAGTCCCAGGCGAGCGGCAAGGCCAAGGCGCGCTACCCGCACACGCCGCTGGGCCCGTCCCAGAAGAACGGCGAGGCGGGCAAGATGAAGCGCCCGGCGTACACGCCCGGTACTTCGCCCGCGGGCTCCTGATCGGAGCTCGCGTCTCACAGCCGGCGCCCTGGTGGCGCCGGTTTCTACATTGATCACCCCGGAGAGACCCGATGATCACCGACGCCCAAGAAGCCGCACTTGCCGCCCGGCGCGCGCAGACCGCGCAGGACAAGCGCAACCCCTTTCTCATCCACGTGGACGATGGCCGCCTGATGCCGAACGTCGCCCGCCTGCGCGGCCATGCCAAGTACCGCGTCTTCACCGGCTCGCCCAAGGCGACCCCGGAGGAACGCATGGTGTGGCTCCGGTCGATGGGCAACGGCACCCCGCTGCCGACCGAGGATCCGTTCGACATCGGCACTGCTTCGGTGGCCGAGTTGATCGCTTTCGCGGCGTCGGAGTACGGCGTGACGCTGGACCCTTCGACGCACCACAACAAGATGCGCGCCGAACTGCGCCGCCTGGCGGCCGAGGCGGGCAACCTGGCGTGAGGTGAAGCATGGCCGTGTCCGTCGAGACCGTCATCAACAACGTGGCGCGCACGTTGCTGGACACGGCTTTCCGTACATGGTCGCGTGCCGAGCACGTGGCCAACCTCAACATCGCGCAGCGTCTGATCTGCGGCGACTACAAGCTCGACGCCTACCCCAAGCGCGAGTTCGTCGCACTGGTGGCCGGCATCGCGCAGGACATCCCTGCCGAGGGCACCGCATTGATCGACATCACCGACAACGAGGTGTCGCAGCGCAGTGTGACCCAGACGGATCTTGCGATTCTGCAGGAAGAGAACCGCTTCTGGCCGCGCGGCACACAGCAGACCGAGGTGGAGAACTACGCCGCCGATCCGCGCACCCCGCGCAAGTTCTACGTCTTCCCGCCGAACAACGGCTCAGGTAGTGTGCGCATCACCTACGGCGCGATTCCGCCCGAGACCACCGGTTCTAGCGGGGAGAGCATCGCATTGAGTGACGCCTACCAGTACCCGATCGAGCGCATCATGCTCTCGCTGGCATTCGCCAAGAACTCTGTGCGCCAAGACCTCACGAAGTCGCAGACCTTCATGAACGAAGCACGGCTTGCACTCGGCCTCAAGTCGCAAGGCCAGGTGGCCGTGGCGCCCAAGGCGGCTCAATCTCCGGGGGTGGCATGACGACCTTCGTCAACGTCTTCGATCAGCTGGCTTCGATCGCACTGGTCGTGCGCAAGGCGCCCAGCACGTTGCTGCGCCGCGCCTACGTCAAGGCGTACCGCGACTGGTGCGCCGAAACGCGCTGGCTGCGCGACACGATTCCCGGGCAGACCGTGGCCAACACCGTGGTCTACGACCTGGGCAGCGACCCGTATCTGGAGATCATCAGCGTGCGCGCCGCGTCGTGCACGCCGCTGCAGGGTGCCGGCGTCTCGACGCCGCGCACGCTGCCGCTGCAGCCGCAGGATTCCAGCCTGTGGGATCCCAACGCGCAGGCCAGCCGGCCGCAACGCTACTGCTACATCCCCGAGGGCCAGATCGCGTTCTACCCGACGCCCGATGCGGTTTACGACATGCTGGTCACCGTCGCGCTGCAGCCGAAGGACGGTGTGGCGCAGGTGCCCTCGGAGCCGCTCAAGAAGTACAGCACGGGCATCGAGGCGGGCGCGCTCATGCACCTGCTGCGCATCCCCGGGCAACCGTGGAGCGACCCGAAGATGGCCGAGAAGTACGAGGCCATCTGGAACTCCTGCGTCAGCAACGGCAAGGCCGACGTGCAGCGGGCCTACAACGAAGGCTCGCAGCGCGCTCGACCGCGCCCCTTCGTGATGGGACGGTGACATGGCTTTCGGTCTGACTCCTGCCGGTTCGGGCTTTCCTCCTCAGGCGCCCGATGCGTTCCCCAACTACATCCAGTTCCAGAGCAGTGGCACGGACCTGGGGTTGCCGAACGTCGACACGGTGGACTTCACGACAGGCTTGACGGCCACGAGGGGCACCGGCGAGAACGCCAACAAGGTCACACTCTCGGCTTCTGGCGGTGCCGCCACCCTGGAAGAGCTCGCGGTATCCTTGACGGGCTCCGTGTCCGGCGCGTTTGATGGTGTGGTGTTCAACAACTGGACCGGCACCGTGTTGAAGACCAGTGCTGACGCCACGTGGAACGAGACCACCAACGCCGTTGACTTGGTGCAGACCGGGCTCTATGAGGTGTGCATCCAAGCCAATATCACACCAGGGTCCGGCACATGGCCGGTCGCAGTGGGGGATTTCGTCCACTACGGCAGCGAGGCCAGTCCTTCCGCGGGCAGCGTTCCCGGCGGGGCACGGAGTAAGCACGGGGCCACCGTGTCTCTGGCCGCAGGGTGGCAAGCCATAGGACTGTTCATGAACTTCTCCGATCGGTACGTCGTCAACGTGCCGACGTTGGCGAGCAGTATCACCCCGGCGGTCTACGCCAATGCCTACGGTGCCGAGGCTGACATTGCGGACTTCACCGCCGTCGTGACTGTGCGCCGGATTGGCGCCGCCGCTTGAGGCATGGACGTTCGTGTCGTCACCGTGACTGCGCGCCCGGAGAACCTGTGGTTCGGTGAGATGCTGTCGTCAGTGGCCGAGGGGCTTCCCACCGGCGTGCCGCACATCGTCGTGCACTCCGCCGGAGGTGCGAAAGCGTGGAACCGGGATCTGTGGGCCGCATGCCAAGGTGCCGATGCGGTGGCGGTGGTCGACGATGACGATCGCGTGCTGCCCGGCGCGATCGCCGCGTGCCTCGACGCCCTGCACACCACCAGCGCCGGGTTGGCTTTCACCGACGAAGAAGAAATCGACGCCGCAGGGCTGCACCTCCGGGACGGCATGCGTCGAAAGCGCACATTGATGGACTTGGCCATGCACCCGAGGTGCGTGCACCACTTGGCGATGTTCCGGCCTGCGTACATGCCGCCGGAAGCGTTGGCTTTGGCCGACCGGTGCGGCCGCGGGCTCGATTGGCTCTTGCGCGCGGCCGCAGGACTCCGCGGCGGCGCCGTGAGGGTACCCATGCTCGGGTACCAGTGGCGGCGGCACGCCGCGCAAGACTCCACGAGCGACGGGGATGTCTACGCACGGGCGCTACCCACGCTCCGCCAGATGACTCGTTCATGGATGCGCTACGATGCCGCCATTCCGGAGGCGCGGCCGTGAAGATCACACTGAGCAATCCCCGAGGTGAAGTGCCACGGGTCGCGCCGCACCTTCTGCCCGACAACGCTGCGCAAGCTGCGGTCGGCACGCGGCTGCTCACCGGCGACATCACTGCTTGGCAGCAGTTCTCCACCACCAAGACACTGGCCACCGCCGCGCCGGTACGCACGATCTACCTGCTCAACGACAAGTGGCTGTCCTGGGGCGTGGATGTGGATGTGGCTCGCGGTATCGTGCCGGGGGACGACACCTACCGCATCTACCTGACAGCACCGGCGCTGTATGGCGCGCCGCGCTGGACGAACTATGCCTTGGCGACCACGGGCGCTGAACCCTATCCCGTGACGACGCGGCCGCTGGGCGTCCCTAACCCAGACACCGCGCCTACCTTGTCGGTCGGTGTCGACACCACGGCGACCGCGTTCTCGGTGGACATCACAGACAACGGCGATCAATTGGCCACCTCGTGGACGATCTCGCCTGTCGTGCCTTTCACGGACTGACCCATGGCCTTTGAAAGTTCAGTCACCCAGGTGGCCGACCCCCTCGGCGGCTCAGGCACCGTCTATCAGCTGCGGTGGCGCGACACCACGGGCGGTGGCATCCCCACGTTCCTCTCGCGCAACTTCGGTGTGGCCAGTGCTTCGGTGGTCGAGGCGACTTATGTGTGGGCGTGCAACAGCGTGGCGGGCCGATCGCGACTTGGTTTCGGCGTCATGCGCGACGGCGCCGGTATCGGGCCGGCGGTGATTGTCGAAGACGTTGGTGGGGGTTCCTGGCGCCTTGGCGCAGGACTCGCCGGCTCGTGGGCCCAGTACGGCAGCTTGAACGGCTACACGACCGGGCTGGCGTTGGCGGCCGACACCTACTACAAGATGCACATCAAGGTGGTGCCGAACAGCGACGGTTCAGCATCCATCACGGCCACAGTGCGCACGCTCGGCGATGTAGACCTCGGCAGCTACTCCACGACGGTCAGTACGGCCCTCGGGGACTACTGCGGGGCGTACAGTACATTCGACCAACTGGGTGGTGCCTCCCTTGCCTACCTGCGCAGTGTTCAGATCCAGGCCAGTGGGTCTACCGGCTACACGCCAGCCAACCTGGCAACCAGCTACGTCTACACCTTCGTCAACGACATCGGCGAAGAGAGCGCACCGTCGCCAGCCAGCGCGACCATCCTGCGGCCGGATGGCCTTTCGGTTGCTGTGACGACGCCGGTGGCCGTGCCCTCCGGAATTTCGTCCGACTACAACATCGTCTCCAAGCGCATCTACCGCGCCGCGAGCGGCAACACCGGTACGCAGTTCCTGTTCGTCGCGGAAATCGCACTGGCCACGGCCACCTACGAAGACACGCTGACCGACGCGCAGCTTGGCGAGGTGCTGGAGAGCACGGGATGGGATCTGCCGCCCGACGATCTGGAAGGCATCCTCGCGCTGCCGAACGGGATCATGGTCGGCTTCCGCCGCAACCAGCTGTGCCTATCGGCGCAGAACCGACCGCATGCATGGCCGCCGCTGTACCGGCTGAACACCGACACCGACATCGTGGGCATCGCGAACGTCGACACCACGGTGGTGATTGGCACCAAGAGCTTCGTCTACGTGGCCACCGGCAACGACCCGGCGGTCTACAGCATGAGCAAGTTCGAAGTGCCCTACGCCGCAGTGGCAAAGGCATCGTTCGCTTACCTCACGGGCGTGGGTGTGGTGTTCGCCGGCACGGACGGGTTGATGGCGGTGACCGGCGTCGGCCAGGCGCGCAACCTGACCGACGCAGTGTTCACGCTGCGGCAGTGGAAGGATCTCGATCCGACCACGATCCGTGCCGTGCAGCACAACGACATCTACTGGCTCTTCGCGCGGCCGCCGGAGCAAGGCGGCAGCGGCACGCCGGGGCAGACCTACAAGGCCTATGCGCTGGACATGAAAGCCAACGGGTTCGGCGTGGTCGAGATGCCGTTCCACGCCAGCGCCGTGCATGTTGATCCGGTGACCGACACGATGTACCTCGTGCTCGATGACATCAACGAGCCTGACGACCCCTCGCTGCCGATTCCGCCGACGACACCGGCTGGCATCGCCGCAGGCAACGTGATCTCTGCGTTCGAAGGCGACAGCGCGAATCTGATGACGTACCGCTGGAAGGGCAAGCTGTGGCTGCTGCCGGCGCAGGCATACATGATCATGGCCCGCGTGCGCGCCGATGACTACGACAACATCCTGCTGCGCGTTTACGGCGACGGCGTGCAGGTGGATGAGGTTGTGGTCACTGGCGAAGAAGAGTTCACGCTGGCCGAGACCGATGCGTACCGTAAGTTGGAGATCGAGGTGCTAGGCACGTCCACCATCCGCGAGATCCAACTCGCGGAAGACGTGCGGGAGTTGGGTTGATGGCGGCACCCCTCGGATCCCCGGCGATCGGCAATGTTCGCGCGCTGGAAGTCCGTGAGGTCAACGGGATCCTCGCGGCGGCGCGCCAACGCATCGAAGCCCTGGAGCGAACGATCTCGGTGCTGCAAAGCACGACCGCGGGGCCCAACGCGGCAAACGACATTCAGACGCTCAAGGTTCAGCTGGCGCAGTTGCAAGGGGTGGTGAACTCTTTGAGCTCGGGCAGCGCCAGCGCGTCGTTGACGCAGACCTTTCGCGCCTCGTCTGCGGTGCGGGCGGGGTACGCCGTCTACGGTAGCGGCGACGGGATGTGCGCCGAGGCGAACCCCAACGACAAAGGCACGATCTACAACATCTTGGGGGTGGCGCGCGCTGCGGCCGCTTCGGGGGGTAACGTGCTGGTGCAGCGCGAAGGCGTTGTCACCGTCACCGGTGCAGCGTTCACCCCGTTCGCCCCGGTGTTCTTGGGCATCGAAGGGCTCACAGCGTGGCCCAGTTACACCAACGTGGCTGTGCCGATCGGCATCGCGCTGTCAAGCACCACGCTGTATGTGAAGCCCGGCTTTCCTGCGCTTCAATACCTCGGGGTCTACAACGACGCCGAGTGGCTGATGCCGGTGACCTACCAGCTGCTGGCAACGAAGCTGCTGCCGTTGACCGAACTGCTCGCGTCAGGTGGGGAAGGGTTCGTCTATCTCAACGCGGGCAACCTTTCGGTGCTGACGCCCGACGAGGCCAAGATGGTGCTCGGCGTGACCGCAGCCGACGTTTCGGACTTCACAGAGACTGTGCTCGCGATCCTGTCATCGCACATCGTGCAAGGCACCGGTGTGACGATCACGATCAGCAGCGCCGGTGTGCTGACCATCTCATCGCCATGACACTGAGTTTGGACGGGTGCTCGGGAACCGCTTTCTGCATCGAAGACCCGGTATTCGTGGCGCATGCCGCCCGGGGGCTTCGCCCTGGCGTCGCCTCGGCTTCCGAACTGGCAGAGATTGAGGCACAATGCGAAAAGGAAGAGGCCCTGTGCTTGGCGTGCGAGGACGGCATGATCGTCATCGACCTACGCCCGGGGCCGGAGGGTCTTGAAGTCTTCGTGTGGTTGGCCATCGCCTTCCGCCACGGAGCCTACGAGCGTCAAGACGCCGCGCTGCTTGCGATAGCACGCGATCTCGGTGCACAGACAATCGCCTTCGTTGCAAGGCGCAGAGGCTGGGCAAGGCGGCTGGGGCCGGAATGGCACCGTCGCGGCAAAGACGAGTTCATGAGGCGTGTGACGTGAGCAAAGGCGGCAGCGAGGTCAAGGAAACGAGCCAGCAGCGCGCGATGACGGAGTTCGCCGTCAACCAGCTGCAGGACTACACCAAGCGATGGCTGCCGCTGCAGAAACGGCTCGCCGCCCAGACGGTTGAGTCGGGTGCTGCCGGTTCGGCGGCCCGCAAGTCGGCGACCGGACGCTCCAACGTCGACACACAGATCGCTTTCGCAGGGGCCGGTGAAGGGCTGGAGAAGAAACTCGCCGGCACCGGGCGCAACCTCGGCGCCGCCATGACCGGCATGGCAGACAACGCCGCTACCTCCCGGGGCATGGGGCAGGTGACGGCCAACCAGAGCGTGGACGACGCCTACACCGAGACACTCGCGGCGCTCGCCGCCACCGGCCGGGGTGAGCGTGCTGGCGTGGGCAATTCGCTGAGTCGTCAAGCGGCGATCAGCGGCGATCAGGCGGCAGCCGATGCGCAGTCGGCGCTGGCCAAGGAAACGGCCATCGGTGAAACGGCGGGCAGCCTGGCCGGCTACGGCCTGCAAGCCGCGATGCGGCCCGGCCCCAAGCCGCAAGGCCCGGGCATGAGCACCAATGTGCTGGGCGCTCAAGCCGACAACTTCGTGACCAACCCGCAGTATGGGCCCTGAGCATGGCGACCGCTTCGTCCTTCACCAACCCCTACGGGTACAACCCAGGGTCGAACACCTACGCCTCGGATACCTACGCTGCGATGACGCGGCAGCAGTGGGCGAACTACGTCAGCACGTTCGTACCGATCGAGAACCAGCTGATCAAGTACGCCACCGATCCAAATGTCGTCAGCAACGCGATGTCCGAAGCGAGCCGCGATGTCAACGCGAGCTTCGACGCGCAAGCCGGCACACTCCAGCGGCGGATGCGCGCCGCCGGTGCGACGCTCGATACCGATCAGCAGGCCACGCAACAACGCAACACCGGCCTCAGCCGCGCGCTGGCTGACGTGAGCGCGCAGAATCTCGCCGGGTACACGACACGGCAGCGCCAGCAGTCGATTCTCGGCAACCCTGCTCCGATGGGAGGTATGTGATGGCACGCGGTGTTGGCGCGACGCTTCAATCGCTGGGCCAAGGTGTGCAGCAGGACGCGATGAGTACCCTCAGCGCCGCCGCCGAGCAGGAGAACCGCCGCAACATGCAGAACCAGCAGATCGAGCAACAACAGCATGCCGGCAAGGTGCAACTGGGCACGACGCTCGGCGCGTTGGGCGGCTTTGCGTTGGGCGCGAAGGTCGGTGCCGTAGGGGGCCCGATGGGTGCGCTGATCGGCGGCGCGGTCGGTGCTGTCGCCAGCGGCCTTTTCGACTGAGGATCTGACAGATGGCCCGTGTAGGACTTGGACTCGCCGCAGGGCTCGCCGCCGGTCTCAACACCGGCTATGGAATGGCGCGCGACGCCTACCAAGACGAGCAGACCCAGAAGCGGCAAGCCGTCGAGGATGTCTACAAGGCCCGTGCCGACGAGCGCACCGAGCAAGCGAACCAGCGCGAGAACCAGCGGCTGGATCTGATGCGCTCGACCGAGCAGCGTCAGCAGCAACGGCTGGACGAGAACGAGCGGCAGCAACGCCTCACGCAGACCACAGGTTTGCTGGAGAAGAGCAACGCCGACATCCTCGCGCGTTCTCGCGCCCGAACCGGCGCCGGCATGCCGGTGGATCCGGGCGACGCCGCAGAGTTCGGTCGCAACCAGGCCGCACTGCAGCGCATTCGGCAAGACGCGCTGAACTTCTTCTCGCGCGTGCAGGCCGGCACCGAGGACATTGACAGGGTTTCGCCGGGCGATCTCTACATGAACTTCACCGCGGCCACCGGCATGAAGCCGGATAAGCTCGCGGAGATGCCCAAGCACATCAACGACATCCAAGCGGGCCTGCAGACGGGCAACCAAGGCCTGGTGGTGCAGGCCACGAACGGCTTGATGGCGCCGCAACTACGCCGCGGAGTCGGCGCCGAGAGCCCATACGGTGGCACCATCGTGCGCAAAGAGATCATCGGCCTGGACCCGGCCATCGACGCCAACGGCAAGGAACACCCGAACCGGTTCATCCCGCGGCTGCGCGTCTACGTCGACCACCCGAATGCGCCTGGACCAAAGATGGACAACGGCGCCACCGGCTACTACGACGCGCCGATGACGAAGAACGGCAGCGCCGACCCGAGCGACACCGTGGTGGCGATCGACATCGCCAAGGCCATGGACTACATGGGCAACATGGGTGTGCTGGCCAATGCGGTCACCAACCCGGCCGTGGCCGATCGGCTCGCACAAGGTGCGAAAGAGAAGGGCGCCGACGCACAGAAGTACATCGACGACTTGACGGCACTCAGCCGCCCAACGAAGCGGGTGACGACCACTGACAAGGTGGATCTCGGCGACCGCACGGTGATGATCACGCGCGACGAGACCGGCAAGGAAATCAGTCGCGAAGAACTGCGCAAGGGCGCCGCGCCACGCACGTTTGCACCGCCACGTGCCGGTGCCGGGGGTGCTGCCGGCGAACCGACTCTCGATGACGAGACCCTCACGTCGATGGCCGAGCAGTACCTCGCAGGCGACAAGTCTGTGTTCCAGAACCTGGGTCGTGGTGCACAGGGCGCCGCCAACGTCGTGGCGCTGCGCCAGCGCGTCACCCGAGTGGCCAAGGAAGCCGGTATGAGTCCGGACCAAGTTGCGCTGGCACAGGCCGAGTTCACCGGCATGGGTGCCGCGCAGCGTTCGCTGGGCACGCGCTCGGCCAACTTCGGGTTGGCAGAGAAGGAAGCCTACGCCATGGCGGACCTAGTGACGGAGGCATCCTCCAAGGTGCCGCGCACGCAGTTCATGCCAATCAACAAAGCCATCATGGCCTACGAAAACAACACGGGCGACCCGCAAGCGCGCCAGTTTGGCGCTGCGCTGAACTCGTTCATCAACGCCTACGCTCGCGCCGTGAGCCCCATCGGCACCCCCACGGTCAGCGACAAGGATCACGCTCGCTCGATGCTCTCGACTGCCGACAGCCACGAGGCGCTCACGGCGATCATGGGCCAGCTCAAGCGGGAGATGGACGCCGCCGGCGCGGCGCCGGGCGCCGTGCAGAAGCAGATGCGGGAACGCCAGAGCCAGAGTGCTGCTCGGGTCACCAATCGCGGTGGCGCCGCGCGGATGCCGACCTTCGGGTCGGAAGCTGACGCTGCCTCGGCGGCCAAGGCCGGCAAGATCAAGCCGGGCGACCGCATCACAATCAACGGACAGACGGGGACTTGGCAGTAATGCCCTTTGTACCTGACACCGCGCCCACCGACGCCCCGCCGCGCCGCGGCTTCGTGCCCGACGCACCTGCGCCGGCGCCCGCCGTGCCGCTCGGCAAACTCGGCGCTGCTGCGGTGCCGGGCGCAGACCGAGAGTGGGCCGCCGGCCGCGCGCCGGAGCAGGTGGCCGAACGGCAGCGGCGCGATGCTGCAGCGCGCA
>OFQZ01000478.1_pt1 | contig 13687 bp, 14 predicted proteins | sample 1543011 | NCBI WGS metagenome assembly OFQZ01 (sample SAMN07774216, study PRJEB24372) | wastewater metagenome | isolation source: Exp Tend NO 0WW | collected 2016-02 | reverse complement strand
GAGGATCGTCACCGACGAGCAAATAATTTCAACGCAGCGAGTGCGGACGTAGAACTCATAGAAAGAGACATTCCTCCAGAGTGGCCGGATATTCGCGGGTGGGGGGATTTCAGGCGTCGCGGAGGGTTCACTGACTGGGAGGACGCGCAGTTGAACCCGTTTGTTACACAGACTTCGAGTGGACAACCGCCATCAACAACGTATAATTTTGTAACTTCGGGAAGCACTTACCCGCCACCTATTACCGTAATGGAGGATTTTTAGACTGATGAGCTACGACATATCCGTGAATATCACGTCGAAATCCGATAGCACTGGGTTTACGATAGCCGTACAGAGTACGACAACAACAACGCAAAACTCAACAACGACTACTGTTTCCGAGGATTCGGACACTTTGTCGGTGGCCGTGTTGACGGCGCTGCTAATACGGGCTGCGGAGACAAACTAGATGTTAAAGTCCCTATCTTTTCAAAGTTCCAACAGTTCGTCGCCGATCATTAAGATGAGTATCACTTATATCAACTCGAATGGCGATGAAGTGGTGTACAGAACTGAATCCGTTGGCACTGTACAAGATCCGCTTACAATCGCACAGATAATTCTCAGTTTGATAGGAACGCACCTTTAACATGGCCGAAATAAAAAAATTTCACGGACTTATAAACACTACGGATGAGGAAAAACAGAAATTCGGCGCGTTGTCGGTTGCTGAAAATTTCAACATATCCGCGTCAGGCTCTCTGTTTAGGAGAGACGGATTTACGCAAGAGGTGTCCGCAAGCAACATTACGAGCAGCTATGGGACTACAGACCTCCGCTATATGTACATAATTAACAACGGCACCCTTATGTATTTCGACGGAGCCGCGTTCAGAGCAATAGCGTCCGGGTTTCCCGATCAACACGCCTTTTGGTGTGAGGAATCTCCGAACAGCCTGTTTGTTGTGTCAGGAACTACATACGCACACATTGAGAATGCCAACGAGCTGACACACCTAACCTCGTTGCCAATGCCAACGGGCGATTTGGATGAGCTAGCGCTCTATACAGAGAGCTTTCCTCCAGACGATGTGTTGGCGATAACGTTCCACCAAGGAAGCGTGGTCATGGCAGTATCGACCGGAACAAACACCTCGCGAATCCAGTTCAGCGTACCCGAACAACACCATCTGTTTTACAAACTTCATAAACGGTTTGAAGTACCGGATAGAGTGGTAAGTATTGAGTCTGTTAACGGGCAGCTTCTGATCGTGTGTTTGAGTAACATCTACGCTTTTTCAGGGGACTCCGGGCTTTCCGCTTTAGCGGATTACGGAGCTGCGCCTGGGAAACCGATAGCAAAATTACCGGAAAGTAAGTGTTTTATCGCAACGACTAGAGGCATCGCGATCTACCCTGATTTTAAAAATATTACCGAAAGCACGTATTCGTACCCATCGGGTAAAGGCGCATCCACAGCCTCTTACGATGTTCAGGGTGAGAAGTTTATTCTGTTGTGTACGGATGGGGCTGGCGAACCTTATAACGCTATTTGATTTTTTAATATATAATTAACCTATCTGCGAGACGCAGTTACGTTCCGAAAACTGGAGACTTTTATATGGCCCTTTCATACTCGACTGGTCTTGTCCACAACATGCTTAACACCACCGCTAACGGTGGTAAGACATTTGGAGAGGCTTTTAATAACGGCGTTGTTCTCATCTACGGTGGGACAAGAGCCTCTAACGCTGACGGTGCGGTTGGATCGGCTCCTTTACTGGGGATGGCGACTTTAAACGGCGGTGCTTTCACACCGGGCAACGCGACTAACGGTCTGCAATTTGGAACCGCTGCCAACCGAACTATTGACAAAAGTTCATCTCAGGTTTGGCAGTTCACGGGTCTGGCTACAGGCACAGCGACATGGTTTAGAATCGTAGGCAACGCTTCTGATAACGGTTTAGCAAGCACCTCGCTTCCCAGATTAGATGGCACGATTGCGCCGTTCGGTGGGGACATCACTTTGCGTGACCCGTCAATCGTCTTAGACAACGTTTACACCATCAACCAAGCTCTGCTTACTTGGCCTGCGCTGTAAGGTGACGTGATATGACTATCAAACGATCTACGGGGCTTGTTGACAAGCTTAACGGCGTCAAAACGAACAAGATTATAAACGGGACGTTTGAATCCAACGCGCACGATAACTGGACTGAGAACGGCTCTACTACTTTAACGTCGCCTGCTGGCGGTGTGACAGGAAACGCTTTGACGGTGGCGAGTCCATCCGGCACAGCGGGATCTGGGTATCAGGACATCACAACAGTAGTTGGCAGGATCTACAAAGTGAGCTGGAGTTTCCTGAAAGGAACCGGCGCATCAGGTAGTTTCTTGGTTGGTACAACCGGATCACCATCGAGCATTCTGAACGTAGCCGCAATGACGGACGCAACGTGGACTTCTCGCGAGAGGGCTTTTATCGCTACCGCAACGACAACTCGCGTAACTCTGCAAAGTGACAGCACGACAGTGGGTGAAACGGCACGTTTCGATAACGTGGTTGTAGAGGAAGTATTTGACGGGCTTGTGGACATCTTTAAAGGCTGCCACATAGACCTGTACACCGGCACACAAGCTACTAATGCAGACACCGGCGCTTCCGGCGCAAACAAACTGGTCACTGTCTCTATAGGCAGTACTGGTACGGGATTAACACTGGACACCTCCGTAAACGGCGTAGTAAGCAAGCCAAGCGGAGACGTTTGGAGCGGTGAGATTTCACAGTCCGGCACGGCAACGTGGTTTCGCTGCTACGAAGCCGGTGATGACCCAACCACTACTAACTCTACTGCAGCGCGTTTTGACGGCACGGTAGGCACAGCGAGTACGGACATGGTAGTCGGCTCCACCTCGTTGACGGCTCTGTTGACGTTTACCGTTAACGGCTTTGCGTACACGGCGACTAAATAATGCTTCCTGTAATCGTCAGATCGAATGATGTAGGCGCAGCAACGATGACCGCGCAAAAAGGATCGCTTATCGCGGTACTCAAGCAGGTGCTTGTGAACGGCGTGACGCCTAGATCCTGCACCATCACGCGGTCTGGTTCTGTCGCTACGGTCACGTTAAACGGTCACGGCTTCGCAGCCTTTCAGAACATAACGATCTCTGGAGCAAACCAAGCAGACTATAACGGGCAGTTTCCAATCACGGTTATAGACGCGAACACGTTTACGTTTAACGTTTCGGGTTCTCCCGTCACACCCGCTACGGGAACCATCACCGCTGGATTGCAGGCCGCAGGTTGGACAGTAGCTATCGAAGACGCACCTAATTTCAAGATAATTTTTAGAAACGACAGTGTCACCGGAAGTGGAAGGTACTTTAGATTCCAAGAGGACGGCTACTGCTCGTTTGATCCCGGCCAAACGTCTTTCTATCGAGCCAATACTTTCACGCACATGGCGCATTTGTGCGGTTGCCGGAGCTACTCCGACATCAATACACCCGTATCGCCTTTTCCAAGGGTGCTAGCGGGAGGCACTCTGCACGATAACTACGCTTATGGCGTAGGCATTGCGAAATCGTTAGACGCTACGAGTCCTACTAACGCAAGACCTTGGATGATAGTAGCGGATAACCGAACTTGCCACATTTTCACGACTTCCGCTACGGTTGCAAGCACATCGATGCCAACAAGCAACTCCGTGCCAAGGGATGAAAATCGTCGCTGCGTAGTGTCTTTTGGTGACTTCAGGTCTATAGCGCCAGGAAACGTGTCTCTAGCGCAATCTTTCGTGATGGGCGGGGAGCTTAGATCCTTCAACGTAGCTACTGGCGGAACAAACGAGGGTAACTACAACGGTTCTGGACATCCCGTGCTGAAGCCTAGTCGGACGTGCTACTTAGACTCTAGTTTAGAAAACTCTGCAAATACGGTGATGGGTGTTGTCAAGTGCGAGTACAGCCAAAATACTACGGAAGCTCCATACTGGTACGGCGGTAACTGCTTGCCGACAGTGCTTGAGGGCGAATACACACATTTTCCAAGCCCTGCTAATTTAGACTTCGAAACAGAGCGCCTGTTTCTTGCGGAAAAGCTCGACGACCCTATCCGACAAAACCTTAACTCAAGCAACTTCATGCGGTACGCGCAGGGCTGGATACCAGGGCTTCTAATCAGCCCTCACACAACGGAAACAACCTCTACGTACAAGATCGGTCCAGAGTTATCCCTCGTAGTAGACAGCAATGGTGCGAGGTTCTTGATATACAGCCTACTGCAGTGGATACCGTCGATCTCTTTTCAAGACTCAATATCCGCTGGATTAACAGCTATCTCTCTTGACGATTGGTGGGCATAGTGACAGTTAGAGTTTATAGATCGACAGACGTATCAGCTCCTCAACTTAGCAACGCTACCGCAGGTGCTGTCGCGGCAATTCTGAAAGCGTGTTTGGTTACAGGTTACGGCTCTGGACTAGATTTGAAAGTTGGTGCAGGGTGGACTCTGACGATAGATAATGGGGACGTGCTTCTTCTACGAAATGCTGGAAGCGGTCGGTATTTTCGGATTAAGGATGACGGTTATCCACAAGTCACGACAGCTACGCCTACAAACCTGTGGGCTACCATAACCGGCGCTGCGAACTATTCAGATATTGACTCTTTGATAACGCCTTTTCCGAGAACCGTTACAGGTACGGATTTGCACAGCACGACTTGGTACGGATCGCCTATATTCAGGCCCAACTACGCTTCTTGCCCTTGGACTCTCATCACGGATGAGAAAACCTGTTACTTTATTTACGACCTGTTTGCGCAGGCACAAAACTCTACTAATGCTGGGTACCCGAACCGTGGGTCTAGCGTCGTAGTAGCGTTTGGAGATCTGAAACCGCTTGGCAACGTGACGAGCAACCCGGTTGCCTTCGTGCAGACTCAGCAATTCATAACCGATACACTGCAAGATACTACGGAGCTGTTTGGATACAACGCTACTATCAACGGCTTTTTAGAACACAGCTTGTACGACACTACGAAATCCACGAAATTCATACCGTTACTGGGATTCTGCAACGACCTGAACATTTCAGTTGTTCCTACGAACCAGAATCACGACATCGCTATTAGTGGGGCGTCTATATTTCCTTCTCCTATAACGGGAGGAGCGTTGTTTGAGAGGTACATAATCTGTGACGACGCATCTAATGTGGCAAGACCTGTCGCTAACAGAATAGCTAGCGGCAATCCTGTTCACGAAAAGTTTGCAACATATCCAGGAGTATACGCGAGTCTGCACGGAGTTAGAGATTCAGATCCGTTTTACCAATGCTGCGAGCCTTTTGACACGTTGAATGACGGCAATAGGCAGTATCTCATGTTGGATACTTTCTCCAGCAAGACTTTAGCTTTCGACATATCAGGACCCTGGTAATGGCAGACGTATCCGTAAGCAATATACTTGTACAGAGACCCGAAGTATCAGTAACCGTTTCAGGGGACATCGTTCCGCCGTGGCCTCACAGGTTGGCTGGACACGCTTTTGTTGAAACACAACCTATGGAAGGCTTCGTGGTGGTAATGTCACTAGACGGTCCAACCATCGTAGGCTCCTGCGAGGTTGAGCCGGACGGTACTTGGGAGATAAAAGGTATTTCAAGCCAATACCAAGACACAGAGTTAATAGTCCTCGGCATATCGCGTACCTCAACGGATAACTACGCAATCGTAAGCCGAGTCAAAACAGTAAACTAAGGAGATCAGCATGGCTGGTGTAACACCCATCGAAGGTCGCGTGGTCTTCGGCAACATGATTTTCAAGCAGGACAACACAAATCGCGGAACGGGTCTGCAACTTGGGTTGTTCACGTACAGCAGCGCCATTGACCAGAACATAACCTACGCAACGCTGGCAGCCGCAGAGGCTTCGGGTGGTGGGTATGCGCGTATTACACTGGCAGATGGGAGCTGGTCTAACGCAAGTGGCGTGATGACTTACGCGAAACAGACGTTTACGGCAACCGGTGGTGATTACACCGCCGCAGTTAGAGGATACTTCATCTGTACGACAGGCGCAGCACCTAAACTGGTATCCGCAGAGATCGACACGGCAGGTCCGTTTCCCATGATCGAAAACGATACGTATGACATCACTCCGACTATCAACTTGGTGAGTGTGTAACATGGCAAGACGAGTTTTCAGATCGACAGACTACAGTGCGCCTACAATGTCGGGTACCGTCCAATCAATGATAAACTGGTTAACTGCCATCCTCGTTGACGGCTACGGCTCGCAAACACTGGCAGGCGGAGCTTTAACAGGTTCTGGAACAACCGCAACGCTAAACGTACCCATCGCGCACGGCTGGAAGGCCACTGCAAAGATTACCGTGGCTGGCGCTACGCAGAGCGAATTTAACGGTGAGTTCAGCGCGACCGTTACCGGGAACAACCAGGTGACGTACACGCTTCCGTCCGCAGCCACCGTAGGAACAGCTACCGGGACAATAACTGTCAAACTCGCAGGGTGCGGCTGGACTAAACCTGTTACTGGAACAAACTTAGCGGCTTTTAAACAGGGCGCTGGTAGTAGCGGATTGTATCTGCGGGTGGACGATACCAACGCGGCATACGCTATTGTTAGGGGCTACGAAACGATGCCTGGGGATATAAACTCCGGTACAGGACCATTTCCTTCGGCTACGCAAAATTCAGGGCTCCTGTACTGGCATAAAAGCTCTACAAGTGATGCTACTGCTAGACCTTGGATGGCGATTGCGGACGAAGGGTTCTTAGCGTTTGTAATAGACATTAACACCAACGGAAATTCAACCAGTCCTCAAGGGACGCTGCACCTGTTCGGAGATATAACCTCGTATCTTCCAGGCGATCAGTTCAAGGCGATTATAAAAGGGGCTACGACCACTTCGTTTTCGTCTGTGGCAATCGGAAGCCCTTCAAACCAGACGACCGCAACTCAAGGGTGCTACATGGCGCGAGGATACACGCTTACAGGATCTGCGATCACTATAGGCATTCTTAATGACTACTCGAAATCTGGAAGCGGTGGGTGGGGTGGCGCAGCTTCCTCCATACCGTTCCCGAACCCGGTAGACTTCGGGCTATACTTCAGCAAGATGTGGGTGTCAGAGTCAGTAACAGGCGCTCTACGAGGCGAAATCCCTGGGGTATGGTGTCCGCTGCACAATGTCCCACTGCCACATTTAGAGACGTTCGTGAGTGCCGGAGAGTATCCAGGGAAGGTAATGCAGGCGTCTAGGATGTACAGCGCATCTGAAATATTTTTTGAAATTTCGGACACTTAACAAGGGTGCTTCATGTCTAACATGCTCACGAATCCTACATTTGACGCCGATGTTACGGGCTGGACGGTCACGACAGGCTCGGCTTCGTCTGTGGCTGGTGGGCTGGACGGTACGAACGGTTGTAGGATAACCAACAACTCGACGACCGTGAACGGTGTTATCTACCAGGACATAACAACCGTGGTAGACGAGACTTATGTTTTTCTTGGGTTCGGTACTTGCGAATCCACTGCGACCTGCGCTATCCAGCTAGGCACGTCTGCGAACGCGACATTGTTTCACAACGTCTCCATACCCGTAGCGAGTGGTTGGGTAGGTGTTGCAAGATCCTTCAAGGCGACTACGACCACATCAAGAATCACGCTAAGCAGCACGTTTGTAGGCGGGAACGCCTCCGCATCCTCGCTGTTCGACAAGATGTACCTAAACCTCTTATCAGGGTACATAACGGATTTTAACCCTTGCAAAGACGGACTGAAAGGGTCTACGAAACGCCCATTCCCAGCATGGTACAATGACACCAACGCGGCTATATTCGCGATTGATATGACAGGGACGCTTTCAGGAACCGTCAGTATTCCTGGTGGTCCGTCAGCGGCAAAAAGTTGCCGGATCACTGTTACGGATAAAATATCCCGCAGGGTTGTAGCGTCTATAACACCTGCAGGGGACGGAACTTTTACACTTACCGGATTGGATAAAACCAACCCGAACCGATATTTTGTATTGTGTGAAGCGCCAGCAGGCTATAATGCTATTGTTTATGACAAAATGAATGTGACGTAAAATGGCATACATAGCGCCTATACCTGCAAATTTCACTTTTATAGATGGCGCGTATGTATTTCCTACGCCACTCCTATTTAGCTACTCTGTAGGCACATCCTCAGTAGGGTTCGCTGTCGCAAGCCCTACCGCGTACCACAGGCATCGTTCAAAAGTCACAGATCTGACACTTGGGTTTCAGACCCAATCGGTCACTAATCGACACCACCAATTCGTTGGTAGTACGTCTATCGGTTTTCAGCAGGATTCCGCGCACCTAGGCACAAGTAACCCTGGCGGTCGGCTAATGCTGATTGCGGTTACGCAGTACACTCCGCCACAAGGCGACGAGGTAAACCTCTACGTTGCTACAGGCACGTTCGTGTGGGCGAACGAGATTCGCCCCACCCTCGTGGCCACTGCCAGTCTACACGGCGCGGTCATAGATTCGAACGATGCGAAGGATACCGTTGCCTCAACCGCGTCTCTAACTGGATCGTATGCGTTTGTACAACAAGCGGATGATACCGTAGCGATAACTGGAAGTTTAAGCGGAGCCGTAGCCTTTGTGCAGGAGCCTGCGCCTACGCTGTATGCGGTTGGCGGAATGCAAGCCACTATGGGCTTGGTCGCTACAATGCAACAGCCTTACGCAACGTGGTTCATAGGGGGATCTGAAAACGGCTTGTACGGCAGTTGGGCTTTCAGCGCACCGACTTTACAAGGCGAGATCGACAACGCAGTTTTCTTCAATATCGTATCCGAACTGCAGCAACCTAGCTTTTCAGGTTCTATAAGTGAAGCGGATAGCTGGCTGCTAGACGCTACCGGCCAACTGCCAAGAATGGCTGGCGTTATCCACGCGAACACAGGCTTTGGTATTTTAGGCGAGTTTCAACAGCCTGAAATGGATGGAAATGTTTTAGCGGGAGATGTGTGGGGAATCTACGGTGAAATTCCGCAGCCCACTCTTAGAAGTGCGATAGTTCCGATTACTGAAACGGGTTGGTTGATAGACAGCCCGATGCAACAGCCTTCGGCAACGGGTCTGATAAACCCGGCGCTGAAACTGATCGCTGAGCTGCAACTCCCCGAATCGATTCGCATGTCCATCAGCGAACCGGTCAACTGGAGCCTAACTGCGCAGCAACCGTCCATGCGAGGATCCGCATCTTCCGGTCTGGTCTTAGCGGCTACTCTGCAACAACCTTCTCTCGCAGCCGAGATAACCAACGAGGGGTTGACAAGCAACGGATGGGCTATTCCTAGACTAGCTTTCGCAGGTTCTATAAGCGGAGGTCTGGACAATTACCTACACGCGGAGTTCCAACAGCCAACATTACAGCTTACAATATACCAAGCAGATTCGTTTGGCATAGCAGCAAGCTTATCACAACCTGCAATGCGCGGTCTAATAGCGCCTTCACCAACGATCAGTTTAAGCTTCACGCTGCAACAGCCGATAATGTCAGGTGGCGATATTTCAGAAGGCGATTTGGGATTTGCAAATCGCATACCGCCGATGACGCTTGACGCCCGTATTAACTCACCCTCGATGGACTTTGTGTAATGGCTGCTCAAACATACTGCTTTAACTCAGCTACCGGCGCAGTCACAGTCTGGCCTAACTACGCTTTCGTAAGAGTCTGGCGTGTTGGAAATATCTATTTTGGCGTTACTAAACAAGGTGTGTTTAGGCTAGGGGGAAACGATGATAACGGCGTTCCATTCGTGTCTAAATTCAGAACTTCAAAGAGTACGATGGGTACGAATGCAACCAAGCGCGTACCCTACGTTCGGTTGAACGACAGCGTATCGGGTATTGCGAGAGCTTTCACAGATAACGGATCGTCTCAAAGCACCGTTACTTTCACCAAAGCAGAACGGATAAAGTTCGGTAAAGGATTGCGCGGAAGAACTTACGCTTTTGAGATCGAGACAACTCAGCAAGGTTTCAGGATTCAAAACATGGAATTTTTCATAGAAAAACTGCAACGAGGTGTTGACTAATGACGACAGTTACGGAACTCATGCAGTCTGCACAGAGTGGTCTGGATGGCGCATCGGCGCTTGCTTCAGAATCTCTGAAAAGCATCGACGCGAGTTTGAGATTGGCAAAGATGGACGCAGCTATCCAAGCGCGAATGGTAGCTGGCAGTATGGGGTTTTCAAGATCGAACTTCATAACCGACAAAGGTATCCTGACCGCGAATGAAACCTACGCTTTCGGGCTGGTAGACGCAGTAGCGCCTATCTTACAGGCTTTAGAATCTAACCAGACTACGGCTTTGGATTTTGCGGTATCTCAGGACACTATCGCTCAGAAACTCGCTTTAGAGAGACAGGTTAAGCTGGTAGAGCTGGAAGGCGAACGCGAACGTGGCTTAGCAGAACTGGGGATTGAGCGAAACATTGAAACAACCAAGATGCTCGCGGAAAGAGATGTCGCGATAACCACTTTAGGCTATCGTAAACAGGTTTCTCAGATCCAGTTAGAAGGTAAGAAGGTTGTTGAAGTTTTCAAAACGCAACAAGCTGTCTTGACTAAAAAAGCGGTTACATCGGTAAACGTTCAACAGAAGCTGTTGGTTTCCCAGATAAGGCTGTCCGCTAAAGCGCAAGAACTCGCTATCGAGTTCGGTTTTAAGACCCAAGCGAAACGTTTAGAGTCTGAGGCAAGAATCTATTCGATGCTGGCGGTTGCGGACGGCAGAATGCATTCCGCTTTAAAGATTACTGAAGCCCGTATTCAGGCCTCAACTTTTAAAGGTGAAGCGAGTGTCGATTCTAAGAACGTGGTAAACGAAGCCCAATTAACGGCGCTTACGATAACCAACAACGCTCGTATAGCCGCAGCAAACAGCAACATAGAAGCTCGCAATAAGGCTTCTCAAGATACGTCAACTGCGCGAATACTGGCAGCGGCTAACAATACGCAGGCTCGCATTACAGCAGCGGCTATGGGTGCCAGCGTTAAGGTCAGCTTGGCAAGATACGGTGCCGAGACCGACATCTACGTGGCAAACACTCGGAAAATAGTGAACGCAGCCCGAATAGCGGCGAGTGGAATAGCACTACAAGGTCGATACGAAGCCGCAGTAATAGAGAACAACTCCTCGTTGCAAGCTATCGCTATCGGCTCAGAAGCTCGGTTTACCGCGATATATATTGGCGTTGCCGCACAACGCACCGCTTTGAGTATTAAATCAGATGCGGTTAGAGAAGGGCTTAGCATCTCAAATGAAGGAAGCTTGTTAGCCCTAGACGTCGTACAAGCCGCCAGAATTACCGAAGCGACGATTACGGCAGACTCGAAAAGGTATTTAGCACAAGAACGTGCTAAGTTAGCGATCCGAGTAGGCGATATTAAATTCTCTGCGGAACAACAGGGGCTTAACGCGCTCGCAGCGGATCGGAGAGAAGCTTTAGGTATTCGCTACTCCAAAGATTCAGCAATCTACGAGGCTAAGATAGCGTACTCCGAAGTTATGCTGGCAGCGGAACTTGCATCGAGCCTGAACTTACTGGATGCGAAAACGCGGTCTAAGCAAGGTATTTACACTGCCGAATCAAACGCGGCTATTACGGCTGCAGGAAACGAAACTGACGCTCGAATTGACGCCGCGATTTTAGGGTTTAACGCTCGTAAAAACAGTCTGCAGACTTTGAGAGAGGCTTTGTTCAGTCTGGACTTAGGTACGCAGACCGTAAGGTTAAGTACCGAGAGAGACGTGGTAGGCGCACAGCTTCGGGCGAGCGCGATTAAGTTCGCTTCGGAAGCCTACGCGAGAGGACTGGAGATCGCAGGTACGGAATACGGCCAAACAATGCGTTTGGCGCTGCAGGTTCAAGAGGCTAATATACAAGCGGTGGCGGAAGCGAATATTAAGACTTCAGAACTCGTTTCGAGAGTCGCGATTGATAAAGGCCACAAGCAGCTTGAAGTCGATGTAACCATGCAACAACAATCTTCATGGTCGTTTGAGAAAACGTTTAAATTAGGATAAGAAATGGCGCTTCCGGTTTTAGATAACTCCGCAATAGTAGCTGTTCAGAACTATGTTCAGAATAGGCTTCTGCAGGCGCGTAACGACTCCATATTAAAAGTGGATAGCGCGCCTGATCTAGCGTCTCAGATTTTCGACATAGCCGTTCCAGGCGCAATCGCCAGACTGAACATGATTTCAGTAGTCGCTGAACAGGAACGGATGCGAGTTGTTTTAGGCGCTGCTAAAGAGCTTCTCAGTATGCTCAACAAGATCGAGCTGGCGATTTTAGACAATCAGATAAAGCTTGAAGTCCTCCAGATACACGGGCAGATTAAGGTCGCGATGGCGATCCTGCAAGGAACTTTCAAGAAAGAACTCGCGATCCTACGAGGTGAGCAAGATATTGCTATCGCGGATTTTGAAGCCGCTAAGGATTTAGAGACTGAACAAGTTCTCGCACCGATCACACGGCAAGGCGCTATCGACATCGCCATTGCAGAAGGTCAAGGCGATCAGGCGGTCGCCATTGCGGAGCGGGATCTCGGCTTGCAGCTCGCTCGCATCAAAGGTGAAAATGACGTGAGTCTAGCCATTTTAGAAGCGGATGTCACCAGAGAGGAAGGCAATGTTCAGAAATCCTCCATTCTAGCCGCCTCGGTGGTAGAAGCAGGAGGTATTATTCGCGAGGCGCTGCTCGATGTGAAATTCACGCTTGAGTCTGCGGCGGTTGAGAAAGGTTTCAAGTTGAGTAGCGGGGCTTTAGAAGCGGGATATATTCAGACCTCAAGTGCGATTGAGGTGGGCGGAATCGCTTCGCAATCCGCCACTGAAGTCGCATCTATCGAAAATATGTCGAAAGCAGACGCCGCATCAATAATCCAATTGGCGGAGTCGGACATCGCAACGGAGATCGCAGTGTTCAACGCGCAGGATTCAAGCCGACGAACAGTTGCGGATGTGTCCGCGTCTTTAGAAGCCGACTCTATTACGTCTTTAGCGAGCGCGGAAGCCGTCTTTGCAGTACGAGAAGGAGGGCTAAGAGCCGCTCTCACGCTGCAAAAAGCGGAAGGCGAAGCGCAGTTCACCATTCAAGAAGCCAATGTCAAAGCGCAAGCAGAGGAAGAAATCGCTACGGTAGAAGCTACGTTCTCGATAGGCAGAGCGCAGATTGAAGCTTTCTACAAGGTGTTAGAAGCGCAGAATCAAGGCGCGAACATCGTAAAAATCGCACATCTGAACGCTCAAACGGACGGCTTGGTATTTGGCGCTGAAGTCGTAGGGGACACGAACGTGGCTTTCGCGGAAGCCAAAAACGCCCTGCGTAAGTACGACTTGGAAGGCGGGTATTTGATTACAGAAGCGCAACTCGAATCCGATTTTAAAGTGGCGTTGGCGGCACTTGATTTAGAACAGCAGCGGCTTTTAGATCAAGGAAGATTAGACGCTAAAGAGCAAGAGGTGTTTGCGGAATTGGCAAGCGATCAGCTTCTCTCAACTGTGAGAATAACGGCTATCGGTCGGGAATCCGCAATACGGGTTTCAGGTATCGCTCGCGAGTCAGACATAAATATTCGCGCTGACGATTTGAACTACGCGAATCAGTACCTTGCAGCGAGGGAT
>OFQZ01000475.1_pt1 | contig 13734 bp, 15 predicted proteins | sample 1543011 | NCBI WGS metagenome assembly OFQZ01 (sample SAMN07774216, study PRJEB24372) | wastewater metagenome | isolation source: Exp Tend NO 0WW | collected 2016-02 | reverse complement strand
TTTCTATCATCAGGTCGGGGAAATAGAACAGGCGCGCGTCAGGGAGTTTTGCGTCTACAGGCTGGGAGAGATCACGGCGGGCAATATGTTCATTATGAGGTTTGATCCGTCCTGTATGCGGCTTGTGTACCTCTACAAGCAATTTCACTTCCAAGGATGGGCTGACCTTCAAAAAACAGCCCGCATCCCCGTATTCGGGTACAACAAGGGGGATCATATACACCGCATTGCGATCCTCCCCGATGACAGGTTCATTATGACGGACAGGGACGTTTTCAACTTCGACCTGTACGGCATAGAGGAGCCGGAAAGCTAGCATCAATTTATTTTCCTACCTCACTACCATTATGGCACGCTACAGGATTTACAATGGCCCTATGCCGACAACCGCGTCACAGGTGGCGGTCACGACGGGAACGGCCATAAAGACGTTGCTGCAACTCAAGCCGTTCAATCAGTGCAAGATTACGGCCTGGGGCATCAGCTTTGACGGTTCGGCGGCTGCAACCCCTATTGAGGTAGAGCTTTTGGAAACAGGGACGGTATTCGGAACGGTGACGGCCTCAGCAGACGCGGATTGCGTGAAGCAAAACGGCGCGGATCAGGCGGTCGCATCGGTCGCAGGGTTGACGCTCGGAACATCGGCAACCGGGTATACCTGTACCTCTGAGGGATCAATCACGACAACGAGAATGTTTGATTGCCAGCTTGTCGCTCCGACGAACCAGTATATTTATCAGTTCCCATTGGGGCAAGAACCCGTGCTAGTCATCGGGAACGCTACCCGTATCCGCGTAAAGGCGGGGGCAGCGGTGAACGCTATTTGCTGGATAGAGGTAGAAATATAGTCAACTGACACCTTAATTGATTCCCCTATGGAAAAGGCCATCATTCACACCGAAACGCGGGTAATCCGGCGCACTACGACCGAGGAAAACCCGCAGATCACCGCTGACGAAACGGTAATTGAAATGCCGGAAGTAGTGCAGCTTGGCGGCGGCTTTTGGAAGCTCAACGCGAAGAATAAGAAGGTTGCCGCGACCGTAGAGGAAGGACGCGCGGCGGGGATTGATTACGAATGGAACAACGAGCAAAAGCGTACGCGCATCGTTGAAATGCGGGGATTGATTACGGAACTTTCAAATGACGCTACGATCCCAGCGAAGCTCAGGGATTATTTCAAGGCACTTGATAACCTCAACAAGCTGTAATGCCACTCGTCGCGGCAGTCAACAATTTGGATTTGAGCGCTGGTACAGGTGACAAGGCTTCGCCAAGCCTAGGGTTCAGCCCGCAAGCGATCCTCGCATTCTTTAACAATATGACAGGGACGGGGAGCGAGGCGGGAGCGCATATCGGGGTCGGTATGAGCGGGACGGCAGGGGAAGATTTGGTGCATTATCACAACTCGGCAGACGCGGCGGCATCCTCGGACGTTGTACGCTCAAACCTCAGCGACACGTTTCTAAAGACCACCGTTGCGGGAGCGACTACGGCGCGCGTGACGGCAACGATGAAAACGCTTGATGCGGATACGTTCACGGTAAACACGACGGCGAACGTAACAAGCGCAAAGTTCCCGTTCCTTGCTCTCGGAGGGCTTTCTAATGCCGCTGCTGGGGAGGTAAACTTGCCGAATGACACGAATAATTTTTCCGTTTCAGGGCTTGGGTTCCAGCCCGACATCGTTTTCCTTTCCGTCATCCTGCTTGCGGCTACAGGAACGGCAAACAACAACAACTCCTTTTGCTTTGGGGTCGCAAAGAGTTCTTCAAAGCGTTGGTGCAGCGCGGTAAAATCGCAAAACTCACAAGCGACGATGAACACAAGCCGGGCGTTCTATACCGGGCGCTGCTTGGTAGTTTTGCAGACTACGGGCGATACTGCCGTCGATGAAGTCGATTTTGTCTCTATGGACTCCGGGGGATTCACGCTTTCACACCCCGTAAACTCAGCGGGTGGGTACACTATCCATTACCTTGCGATCAAAGGCGGGAACTGGGACGTGGGGAACCTCAATCAGCCAGCCGCTACGGGCAATCAGTCCGTGAGCGGGCTTGGGTTCACTCCGGTCGGGACGCTGTTCTCAAGCGCAAGCTATGAAACGGCAGACAGCCCTACTCCTACGTCAAGGATAATGATCGGCGCGGCAACTTCATCCTCTGCACGACGCTGTATTTGGATGGGGGACCAGGACAACGCGGCAAACGCGAAATGTGATTCCCGCTACGTTACCGACAAGTGCATTGAGCTTTATACGGAAGTCGGCGGCGGCGCTCCTACCGTCCTTGCCGCAGCGGATTACGTTTCAAACGACGCGGACGGTTTTACGATAAACTGGACGAATGCAGACGCAACGGCGCGCAAGGTTGGCTGGGTGTCTTTCGGTAATCCTGCGGGCAGCGTCCCGAACAAGATTTTTAAATATCTACAGGCTGTAAAGAGGGCAAGTTTCTACTAAAAAATGGCTCGTTTAGGACGTTCACAACCATTCCGACCCAAGTATGTCCGGCCTGACCTTGGGCCAGTTTATTTTGATAATGCCAGTAATTCCGGCCTTCAAGCATCGGTCTCTACTTACAACTGGACGCACAAGGTAGGAACGAACAGCAATCGGGGAATAATCGTGGCTGTTTCGGTGTTCGCATCAGCCTCACCGAGCGTATCAAGCATTACGGTCGGAGGATTATCATTAACCCTTGTCCGACGCGACACCCGAATCCTGGGTGCAATTGAGATTTGGCAAGGCGTCGCGCCTAGCACGGGGGATCAGACGGTAACGGTCACAATGTCAGGCGTCAGTACCAGCGCTGCCGCTGCCGTTTCATATTCAAACGTAGACCAAAATAATTTCGTTGATGCACACAATGGTGCCAGCGGATCGGATACGCCAGCGTCGGCATCAGTAACGCCCGTGGCGAGTAATGTCCGCGTCTTCGGTGCGCTCTCAGCTTCCCTCACCTCAGGATCGGTTGACGGTTCTGGACAGGCAAAGAGATACACCTTGGAAAGCGCATCGGGAACGGCATCAGGCGCAGAGAAAGGCATAATCATCACCCCTGCATCAACAACGATACAATGGAGCGGTTTTGGTGCGCTTGACCGCTGGGCGGTTGCCGTCGTCGCCATCAAGCCGCCAGCAACGAAAGTCTCAATCACGAAATCGCTTCTTTATCGCGTGAGGGCCGCGGTAGCGCAAACAAAGAGCCTGACGTATGACGTAAAAAGAACGCCAGCCGCGATCACCAAAGCCCTGCTGTATCAGATCAAGCGCGCTGTCTCGGCTACGAAGTCCCTACAATACGCTGTCAAAATCCCGCATAGCGCAACTAAGGGCTTAATATACCGCGTCAAAAAGGCAAACGCTGCAACGAAATCCCTGACGTACGACGTAAAGTCTCCAGTAGCCATCACGAAGCAGCTTATTTACCGCGTGAAGATTGCGGTTGCCGCCACGAAGGGGCTAATTTATCGGGTAAAAAAGGCCGTCGCTGTCACGAAGGGACTTGTCTATGAGATCACAACGGCTACCCCACATTCCCTCACGAAGGGACTGATTTACGCCGTCCGCAAAACATACGCGGTCACTAAGGGACTTATCTACGACGTGAAAAGTCCCGTTGCGTTGACGAAATCCCTCAAGTACACGGTCAAGACCACTCCGAGCGCAAAGACAAAGGGGCTGATTTACCGCGTTCGCAATGCTCACGCCGCTACAAAGTCCCTCATCTATGACGTAAAAACGCCGATAGGAATAACGAAGGGCTTAATTTACAGGGTTAAAAAGGCTCTTTCGGTGACAAAGGCTTTGACGTATGCGATTGAACTTGAACAGTCAATCACTAAAGGGCTTGTCTATCGGGTCATCACTCAGCCTGTCACCGTTTCATTCACCGACCTTGCAAGCAACGGAGGCTTTGAAAGCCAGCCGAGCTATACCGCAGACACGAACACGAACGGGAAGTGGATTGACGGCACGGCAGGAGGTTCCGCATCGGATGATACCTACAAATGGTATTTCTCGAAATCAGGCGCGGACGTTCACGCCCGCTTTGCAACTGATGACGCTTACGAAGGGGTAGGATCGCTCAAGGCAGTCATCGGGTCAAACAGTTCCTATTTTGAAATAAGGGGGGACGCAACGGGGTACTTCGGAGCGCGTGGCATAGCGCTTACTCCAGGTCTGCGGTACAGGGTATACGCGGCAATGAAATCCGAGAACGTGAGCGGGGATGCAAGCGGCGGGCAGCACGTCCAGTTCCTTTGCTCAAAGGCAGATGGGTCTAACGCGTCGCAAGAGTTCAGCGTCACGGGAAACGTGAAGATCAACCAAGGTTGGACGCTGTTCTACGTTGACTTCACGGCAGGGCCAAACTCCTATTGGGGGCATTTTGAATGCCGATGCTACGGGCATACCGGGGCTGCGACGCTGCAAGGCACGTTCCGCTTTGATTCCTGCAAGGTCATCTTGCTTACGAACAAAAAGAGCCTTCGATACCTCATCCGGCGCGCACTGTCCGCTACCAAGTCCCTGCGCTATGCCGTCAAGCCTCACGTCGCCCTTACCAAGTCCCTACAGTACACGGTCAAGGCTGCGGTAGTTGCTACAAAGTCGCTGCTCTACAGGGTAAAGAAACCCTACTCAATCACGCGCTCATTGCAGTACGCCGTCAGGGTTGCACGGCTTTTGCAGAAATCCCTGACGTACGACATCCGAACCGCAACGAGCCTGACGAAATCCCTACGGTATGCGGTGAAACTGCCTCGGCAGGTCACAAGCGCATTGACGTATGACATTCGGCGCACGGCTGCGGCGATTACAAAGTCCCTGCTCTATCGGATCAGGCGTTCCATCCCCGTCACAAAGTCCCTGCGGTACGCCGTGAGGAACGCCCGCGCGGTACAGAAATCCCTTACCTACGTCGTGGCAGAAAGAGTGGTATTGACGCGGGGGCTGGTGTATAAAGTCCGCGTAGCGCACGGGATCAGCCTAGGGATGCAGTACGTCATCCTGCGCGACCCCTACCATCGGGACGGAAGCGGCTATAGCAGGGGAAGCCTTGGCCGCTACACGCGAAGCGGCAGGTATTCACGCGGAACGGATCGTTACTCAAGGCGGGATGATTACAGCCCGCTCTAACCTCTCTCAAGCCGTATGTCCTACATCACGAAATCGGAAGTCGAGCAGTACACAGGGCTTACGATAGACTCCGCGCTTGACGGTTTCATAACGACGCTCATTGCCTACGCGACGAAGTACATTGAAAAATATACGGGCAGGGTTTTTGAAGCCCCTGATCCCGACTCGGACGTAACGCGGTACTACAGCGGCGGCGGCACGTCAAAACTGAGCATTGATGATTTACGGGAACTGACAACGCTTGAGGTTGATGATGAGGAACTTGACATCAACGACGATTTTCAAGTTTTCCCGCTGAACTACGAAGCAGACGGGGAACCTATCACGCGCATTGACCTCATACAGCCGGAAACGCGGATCAATTCAAATTCGCGCGTCGTCGCATCCTCGCCCTACATTTTCGAGATAGCGCAGAGGAACATTGCCATTACGGGGAAGTGGGGATATTCGGAAACGCCACCGGAGGATATTAAGGTAGCTGCCCTGCGGCTCGTCGGTGCGGTCATCAAGGAAAACATCGGGGACAATGACGTGAAGGAAATGACTTCGGAAAGCGTCGGTGAGTATTCCGTTTCCTTTGCAAAGATTTCTGAAACGGCTTTCAATACGCGCATCAATGACGTTTTAGATCAGTACGTCCGAAAGGCCGCGAAGGGCGGCAGCGCGGGCGGCACAATCCTCATAACCTAATGCCGATAGACCGCCTCTTTGATCGTGAGGTTGACACGAAGCGCCTAGCACGGGTAGGCGGTTCCCATAAGGAAGCGTGGAGTGATAACCTTTCGGGATTGCAGTGCCATATCCAAGCCGTTGAAGGCGAACCGCAGGAGCTATTGAGCGGAGCCTACGCAACCCTGTTCAAAATGTGGTGCGCGGTCGATACGGACATCATCATAGGGGATAGGGTCATAGACGGAGCGCGGACGTTCACGGTGCGGGGCTTGAAGCTTCACGATTACGGAGGATCACAGCACGTCGCGGCAACCCTTTCCCTCGGCAAAGAATAATGCAACTCTCAATCAAAGTTACCGGGCTTGACCGCCTCCTCAATAACCTCAAACGCGCGCCGAAGTTCATTGAGGATGAGGTAGGGAAAGCACTGCGCCTCTCAATAGCAATGATCGAAACGGAGTCAAAGCGCCTGACTCCCGTTGCAACGCCTGAAAGCTCAGGGTACAGCGGCGGCAACCTTAGAAGCTCAATCGGCGGCGCGGACGGCTACCTTGTCATTCGGGGGCTGACGGCAGCGGTAGGAACCAACGTGCGCTACGCAATCTACGTCCACGAACGCACCGAATTGCGGCATATCATCGGGCAAGCAAAGTTTATGGAAGGCGGCGCGAAGAACGCGGAGAAATTCGTTTCGGACACGTTCAAGCAAGCCCTCACAAAGGTTTCCGAACTCATAACGCAGTAGTCCTATGCCCGCAACCGAACACGTCATCACAAGAGGGCTGACGTATGCCATCAGACCGAATACGAAAAGCTACGTCGGGCTGAAAAACATCCTGATTGCGAAGCTTGACGCTTTGGACGGCAACGACGGAAGCGCGCTTTTCTCCGCAGTCTACGGCATCAATAAGACAGACCCGGAAGGCTACCCATACGTCTTTGTCCTTGAGCGCGTCGGTAAGGGGAACATCATAGACACCGCGCGCAATCAGCGGGAGTGGCAGTTTTCCGTCATCATCCACTATCCCGTTACAGGGACAGCCGCGCCGGATGAGGCCGAGGAGTCTTATATCGCAATGCTTGACGCGGTTGACCGCGTTATCAAGAGCTTTGACGAAGACCCGATGCTGCTTGACGTTCACGGGGAGGCGCAGTGCGCGAAGTGTGAAGTCCTGCCCGTGGAGTTTGAATTTGCGCGGCAGGAAACTCCCCTGCACCGCGCCTTGCTTACGGTTGCAATCGTAGACCTCGTTCGGCGTTACCCGTAATGAAAAAAACTGTGGCGCTCCCTTTGTTTTACCTTATAATCGCAGCGACTTATGAAAATCGTTAAAAACATTTCGGACGGCGAACTGATGATCCCGAACGTCGGGGTTGTGCAGCCAGGCGCAAAAATCAAGGTCAGTGACGACTTTCACAATCCTAATTTCGCAGACGAAAAAGCCGATTCCGAAGAGTCGGGCGGGGAACAAAAAACCGGAAAAAAGGCGAAAGCTTAATCCCCTAACTCCCTCGCAGTATGCCTACTCAGTATCTTTCGGACAATTCCTACCTAGCGATCAAGCCGGAAACGACCCACGGGACAGCCGTAATCCCTACCGTATTCGTGCCGCTTGTCAGTGAGGATTTGGACGTTAATCCGAATCACAGCGAGGATATGCGGATGAAAGGGCTTGATTGGGCGGCAAGCGACATTCGGCGCGCCAACCGCAACCACGAGGGCAGTATTGTTTTCCTTGCCGACCCGGATATGCTCGGCCACGCCCTCAATATGAACTTCCTGAAAGGGAGCACGACGGGCGACGCGAACGGCTACACGCACCCTTTCACCGTGGGAGTGCCGGACAGCTACACGGTAGAAGTTCGGAAGGGAGTCTACGCGCAACGGTTCTTCGGAGTCCGGCCGGAGGAATTGAAGCTTGATTTTGCGGAAGGTCAGGAAATGCAGGTTTCAATGAAGGTCAAAGCGACGGGACAATTCAGCGTCGCCAAGCTCGGCATTGCGCTTTCCGGTTCCGTTACAAGCCTTACTCTGGATGATGAGTATGATATTTCGCCGAATCGTGGCCTTGTCGTCGGGGACGTGCTTTCACTCATCAAGGACGACGGCAGCACCGTTGACCTGACGCTGACGAGCGTAAACAGCAACGGGATAGGCGTAGGGTTCAGTTCAACGTCAATAACAGCAGCGGCGGGCAACCTTTGTTATTTGAAACCCCTTACCGTCACGCAGCCCACGCTGCAAGACCCGTTCTATTTGGGGAATATCCTCGTCGGCCTCGGAGTGGATACAGCCGCAGCCGACACCGCCGCAGGATCGCGCACTACCGCGACGAATTGCTACGAAATGAGCATCACGTTTAAGAACAAGCTCTTTGACAAGAACGGCACGAATCGTATGGACCCAGTGCAGATCATCGTCGGGTCGCGTTCCGGGCAGTTCAAGATCAAGCAGCTTTTGGAAACGTCAACGCAGCGCACGAAGTTCCTTGATAGGGGAGCGCAAGCCGTGACGATCAAGGCATACGGCAAGTTTATCAAATCGGACTTCACTACGCAGGAACTTTTGACAATGCGCTTCTACAAAGTGAAGCTGCTTGAACACACGAACCCGCTTGAGGTTCAGGAGTTCATCAAGGACGATGAAACCTTTGCGATCCTGTACGATGAGAGCAACGCAAAGGCGGTTGATATGAGCCTAATAAACCGCACCGCAGGAACCTCTTACTAAAGCCATTGTGCCGTTTATTCACTTTCCTAAACTGTCTCTATGACTGATACCGCTTCGCGCGAAACACGCAATTTCAAGAGTTCGGGAGGGCATACGGTGGATTTTTACGCGGAACTGACGGGCGGGGAGTTCAATGAGATACAGCGTTGCTACCTGAAATCAACGCAAGCGGAGGTTGAACCTGGGCAGAGGCAGCAGATAGGAGGGGTAAAGTTCTCGCTCGAAACGCAGATTGAGGCTGAGTACAAAATGCTTGAGTTCTTGGTATTCAGCCTAGACGGTAGCAAGGAAAACGTGCTTGCGCGACTCAAGGACTTGGGGAGGTCGCAGTACGCCGAAATACTGGACTTCATCAACGCGGCACAGTCAAAAAAAAAGCCAGCAGAGGCCGAAGCCTGAAACTCTATTTGAAAGGGCAAGCGGACGTTGATATGCAGCGCGTGGAGGTCTGCGAAATGATGGGATGGACTTCACAGGAATACAACGCGCAACCCTATTCATTCCTTGAACTCCTACGGGAGAAAAAGCGCATTGATGAACATAACCGCCAGCAAGAGGCGAAAGCCGTAAAACATCCTTCCTATGGCCGAAGTTAAAGTAGGAGTCATCCTTGAGGCCGAGGACAAAGCGAGTCAGGTAGTGAACGGTTTTGAGAAAAACCTTTCGGGAGTGCAGGGCAAGCTTGAGGGAATGGGACCCACGTTTACGAAGATGAGCCTAGCGGGAACCGCAGCGTTTGCCGCTATTTCGGGCGTTGTAGGCAAAGCCCTAGGGGACTTCGCGGAAGCGGAGCGGTCACAGCGGCAGCTTGAACACGCCGTTATCGACGTTTCAAAGGGAACGAAGGAACAGGTCAAGGCAATCAGCGACGCATCGGAAGCCCTGCAAAAGAAGTCAGGCATAGACGGGGACGCGCTTGCTATGGGTGCCGCGCAGCTTTCAACCTTCGGGCTTCAATCGAAGAGCGTCGTTGACCTCACGAAATCCCTTGCGGATTTGACCGTCAATCAAAACGGAGTCAACGCCTCCTCGGATCAGTACGTCACTAGCGCGAACACGATTGCAAAGGCGCTGAACGGGCAGTTTGGCATCCTTGAGAAACAGGGTATCCGCTTCACCGAGTCGCAGCAGAAAATGATCCTGCACGGCAAAGAATCGGAAAAGGTAGCCGCGTTGCAGCAGGGCTTGGCGCAGAACCTCCGAGAGACTACGGACACCTTGGGAGGCGCGGACGTGGCAATGGCGAAGCTCTCAAGGCAAACGGGCGAGATTTCGGAGAGTATCGGCGCGGCGCTTGCCCCCGCACTGTCAAAGGTAGCGGATGCGGTCGTTCCCGTCATCACCAAGATTTCGGAATGGGCGGCGGCAAATCCTGAACTTACATCAAAAATCCTACTCGTCGCGGGCGCTATCGCCGGACTCGTTGCGGTCGTCGGCGCAATCGGCCTTATCCTGCCTACCGTCATTGCCGGATTCGCCCTGCTGTTCTCCCCCGTTACGCTCATCATAGGGGCTGTGATTGCCCTAGGATTGGCGTTTTACTACCTTTGGACGCACAGCGACGAAGTACGGGAAAAGCTCATTGAGATTTGGAACAGAATCAAGGAGTTTCTTATGAACAACATAGAAGCAATAAAGATGAACGTAGAGGACAACTGGAACCGCATCAAAGGATTCATCGGGGACAACATACAGGCAATCAAGATGAACCTTGAGGACGCTTGGAACGCAATCAAGCAGTTCCTATCGGATAAATGGAACGAGATCAAATCAGGTGCGGAGGAAGTTTGGAACTCAATAAAAATGTTCTTCGATGGCCTATGGCAGGGCATAAAAGACCTTTTCACCTCAAGCCTTGAGATCGTGCAGACGGCTTGGCAGACGGCTTGGAACGGAATAAAGAACGCAGCCGATACCGTTTGGACGGGGTTGAAAACGACCATCACAAACGGCTTCAACTGGATCAGGGACACTTTCGTTAAATGGAAGCTCACGATTGCTGATATGGCAAAGGCTCTTTGGGATGGTCTAGGAACCGCCGCGACGGTAGCCTGGGAAGCCGTTAAGGGCATCGTCGTCAACTCAATCAATTTCATCATCGGGAAAGTAAACTCACTCATCGAAGCAATAAACTCCGTTGCGCGCAAAGCGGCTTCAACGGTAGGATTCAGTGCGCCGCAGATTCCAACCGTTCCGTTCCTCGCGGAAGGCGGGATAGTAACGCGTCCGACGCTGGCAATGATCGGTGAAGGCGGGGAAGCGGAGGCCGTCATACCCCTTTCAAAGCTCGGAAGATTCGGGGGAGGCGGGATAACGGTAAATATCAACGGCGGCAACTACCTCTCAGAAGATGCTGCCCTGAAAATGGGGGACTTTATCATTACCCGGCTGCGAGAGCAGTTTGCAGTCTGATGAGATATGCCTATCAGCATCACAATCGCGGGAGTTGAAAAGGCAACCTCAATAGAGCCTGGTTCGTTCAACCTTCAACGCGCGCTTACGAATCAGGTAGACACGGCGAAGATGCGGGTAGTCAAAAACCCCGACAACACTTACAAGCCGGAGATCGTTGACGACGTGGTGATAACCGACGCGGACAGCAACGTTCTTTTTGGAGGGCAGATCATCACGATTGATGAAACGGTGGAGGGCAAGGACATTGAGCTTATTGACTGCACCGCGAAGGATTACACCTTCGATATGGACAGGTCGCTTGTCATAGGCGCTTGGGAAAATACTTCGGTTGATGACATCATTGCGGACATCAATTCAGACTTCCTCACGGGCTACGACATTTCGGAAGTAGACTGCCCTTTCGTCATCGGGTATATCGCGTTCAACTACGAATACCCTTCAAAATGCTTGCAGCAGTTGGCCGAGCTTACGGGCTATGACTGGTACGTTGACTATCAAAAAAAGATTCACTTTTTCAGTAGGGAAACGCGCGTCGCGCCTTTCAATCTAACGGACACAAGCGGCAATTTCCTCTACAATACGCTGAAAATAAACAAGGACGTGAAGAACCTCCGCAATACCGTCATCGTGCGGGGAGGAGAGTATCAGGGAAGCACGACGAGTGAGACGGAGGAAGCGGACGGGGATGCTCTCATTTATAAGCAGGGTAATAGGTACTCTGGCGTAACCGTTACGGTCAACGCGGTTTCGCAGACCGTAGGGATTGATAACGTTGATGATCCCGCTGGCTATGATTGTCTCTACAATTTCACGGAAAAGTTTGTACGATTCAAGACCGCCACGAAGCCCGCCGCAGGGTTGTTGGTCGTTGTTGGTGGTAATCCGCATATCCCCGTCATTGTGAAAGTGCGCGGACAGGACAGCGTAGCGGTATACGGGGAGCGTGAGTACAAGATAATTGACACCTCTATTGCAAGTAAGCAGGGCGCGCGCGACCGCGCAAAGGCCGAAATTGACGCTTGGGCTGCGGAGATCAGCGAGGGTTCGTTTGATACCTACGAATCTGGCCTTGACGTTGGACAGCAAATAAACGTGCAGTCCACGATTCGGGGAATAGATCAGGATTACATCATTTCAAAGATCAGCACGAAGCTTACGAACGGCAACGAGTTCTTGCACTCGGTGACGCTCATTACGACGCGTACATTCGGGATCATTGAGTTCTTGCAGAAACTCCTGATGGCGAAGGACAAGGAAATAAAGATCGCACAGGATGAGGCGCTTGATGAGATTTTTGACTATGAGGAAGAGATTACGGTTACAGACTCTGCCGTGGCCTCAACGACGCATAACCCGCAGAATGAAACCGTTACGATTGCGGACTCTGTTACCGTACAAACCCTCAATTACGCGGTAGAGTTCGTTCTTGGTCCGCAAGCTCCGAGCGGGACAAAACGCGTGTTCATCCTTGACGGAAGCCCGCTTGCATAAAACCTCGCCTTTCTATCCGATTCACTTACAATGACGCTATGCACAGTCCTACCCAAAACATCAAGATTCCCGTTTCGGACAAGGTTGCCTTAAAAGGCGTGTACGTCATCACTAAGGCGACGCTTGAGACTCCGTATCAGTTCGCCCTGAATGACCGGATAGAGGCCATCGGGCGCAAGGTGAAGGCTCTCTATGATGAAGAATCGCGTTTGCCGTTCACGGACGGGAGGCGCATTGAAATCGCCCGTCAGCTCGAGCTTGAGAGTGTCATCTTCAATCAGCTTGTCCGCGAGCTTAATAGCATCTGCAAGACTGAAAGGGAGGTCTATAACAACATCGTGCCGACCGTGGCGCGGACGATGATGGCAAATAATATGTTCAACGCCAGTCCGACGGATGACCCGCTGGTTCGTTGGGCTGAGGTTGGGGCTTCCGTTCAAGCCCCGGCAAACTCGGATACAGCGCTCATTGACACAAGCACGAACTACCGCAATGCCATTGCCTCACGCAGCAATACCTTAAACATCGGGTATGGTTCAGCTTTCTTCGGACTGACGGAGGTTTCCGGGACGTTCGGGGAGGCCGGAATATTCGCTTCCGGCACAAGCACGAAGGGGACTGGCATACTCGTCTCACGCGTATCAATCACCGTCACAAAGACAACCTCACAAACACTGACAATCGACTGGTCCCTAACCTACTCATAGTATGGCAAGGAAGATTTTTGTCACAGGGGATCAACTGCCTGCTTCTGAGCTTAACGCCGAATTGAAGTATACCTTTGGCGGTGACGGGTCAGACGGTGCGCTCTCAATCTCTAGCGGTACTACGACTATAGATTGCGCGGGTGCTTCGGTTGTCGTCAAGAACTACACCAGCATATCCATCACGGGGACGGGAAAGCTCGCTTTCTCAAACCCTGCCAGCACCGGAACGACGATCGTTCTCAAATCACAAGGGAACGTCGTAATAACGTCATCAGGAAGCCCGAACATTGATGCTTCGGGTATGGGGGCGGTCGGTGGCACAGGCAGCACGCAAACGGACGGTGGTGCGGCTGCTGAGGGAGGGGCTGGAACAACGTCTGTAGGAATATTCGACGACAGCAGTCACCACGGCCCAGCCACTACGGGCAACGGTGCTACAGGCGGGGCTGGTGGGGCAGTTCTGACAAACCTTAATTTCTACGCGAGGACAATTACAGCGGTTCTACGGAATGGCAAGCACTGCGTCGCGCCAGGATCAGGCGGCGGCGGGGGTTCTGGTGGGAGGGTAGATAGCGGCG
>OFQZ01000474.1_pt1 | contig 13749 bp, 17 predicted proteins | sample 1543011 | NCBI WGS metagenome assembly OFQZ01 (sample SAMN07774216, study PRJEB24372) | wastewater metagenome | isolation source: Exp Tend NO 0WW | collected 2016-02 | reverse complement strand
GCGTCTGCAACCGACACCTATACCTATGACAACGGACTGATCTACAAGACCGATGGTGTCGTTTCTAACCTGACCGTTGAAGGACTGACGCTGGATACCGACCTTGCCACGGTCGGGCTTGTTGGAATTGGTGACTCTGGATCGACCGGCGGAAGCATTGTCGGGGCAGACATCAAGATCCAGGACTGCCGACAGGACGGCGGTAATTCGTGGGTTGTTATCGGCTGCAAGAATCTGACGATTCGGGGGTGCACGATAGCTGACACCACGGCCTCTGGGCTGTTCGTACCGAACAACGAGAACACCAAGATCAACGGCAACCGGCTTGAGTTCATTGCCGTGGATCGCGCCTACGCCGACTGGAACAATGCGGCAGCGATCAGCGCCAACAACAACAAGCACATCACCATCGAGAATAACAGCATCGAGGCCACTGGCGGCACCTCGATCATTGTCCGGGCAGCATCGAAGCCCGTCACAGGCATCATTATCCGTGGCAATACCCTGACTTCGTGCGGCCTGAGTGCTGTTGAGGTTCGGGTACGGTCAACGGCCACGAACAACTGCTATATCCGAAACGTCAACGTATCCGGCAACGTCGTCAACGGGTTCTTGTGCGCGAAGGTCAGCACGACCCTGACTGCCGTAGGGACTGCCGGGGCGGGCAGCATCACCGTTGCGTCTATTGAGAACATCGACGACAAGGCCACCATCACCATTACCCTGTCAGACGCCAGTACCCATGTCACCACGGTCAACGGTGCGCCATCAGGATCGACCGTCACCCTTGCGGCGGTGATCGCTGCAAGCCATGACCCCCCACCAAACAACCCTGGAGTGACCATGTTCTGGTTCCTGCACATCCTGGCTGCCATCGTGAACTGGCCAATGCTTTTGCTGACCGTGCCCTTGCATTACGCAGTGGGCAAAGTACAACCCGACCCCGGCAAAATCCGGGTTAAGAATTCCTAACCGGAGGACTAAATGAAAACAATTGAACAGCGCATTGCCGACATGGAAGCGCAACTAGCGCTACTTAAGGAAAAAGCCAAAGCTGGTGCAGATGAGTGGCCGAAGGATGGCGACGCGTTTTATTACATCGGAAATATTGGTGTTTATCATGATGTCTGGGAAGATTTGAAAGCAGATCAATTCAGACTTGAAACTGGTAACGTCTTCTTAACACGAAAAGACGGTGAGCGCGAATTAGAACGCCTTAAGGTGCTTACAGCATTGCGCCTATTGGCTAGATATAGCTGGGTAAATGGAAATGCAGACTGGAGCAGGGCCGGACAGTATAAGTGGGAGCTTTTTTATGACCACAAAGAAAAAGAATGGAGCTCTCTAGACCTGGGATATGCCCAAACACAAGGAGCCGTTTGTTTCGCCACGGGGCACGATGCAGATGCGGCAATCAAAACCATCGGCGCAGATCGCCTGATGCTGTTGTTGGAGGATTAAATGAACGCAGAACAGAAACAACGGGCAATGCAAAGGCTGCGCCGATTTTCGCAGGCCAACCCGAGAACCCTGGCTGCAGATAACGCGGCGGTGGATATGGCCGCCCTACTGCAAGAGCTGATCGACACGTCGGAGCCTGAGCCGGTTGCATGGTTAAAAGAGTGGGCAGGGCCAAGCGGCGAAAAGCGTTGGCGGTTCGACGCTTACCCAGACATCGATAACTGGATGCCAAATAATGTCAGCGTAACGCCGCTCTACACCGCCCCGCCAGCTAATAACCAATCCGAGCAGCCCCTCGAAATGGGCCCCCCGCCAGCGCCAAGCGTGCCGGATACCGATCTGGCGCGGGATGCTGAGCGGTGGCTATCACAGCGCGACCTTGAATTGCTTGTTACGTTTGGCCTGCAGGCCGAGGACTGTGATGCTGACGGTCATACACTTTCGAAGGAGCAAACGCGAAGGCTTTGCGAACTCGGCGTATTGCGCAATGTTGGCTTTGGTCGGAGCGAAATGACATCGTTCGGATGTGTTTTGTTCGACCAGCATTGGGAGCAAAGTCGATCCCTACCGCTGCGAACCCACGCCGAATACGCCGCCCTCGCCGCAAAGAAAGGCGGTGCGTGATGAAACTGCTGGGCGGAAGGCCAATGACGTATACAAGGCCAGCGTTCTACGACTCTATCGGAGGGGTGCGAGTCAATTACTACCGCGACTCACTAGGGCGAGACTGGCTGGCGACCAACCGGTGGGCGCTGTTTCGAGTCCCCGCAACAAAGAAAGGTACAACATGACACATGACGAGATTATCAACATGGCTCGGGAGGCTGGGTTTTGTTTCATTACGCAGCGCGATGGGGCCGTATTGTTGGAACATTCTGATTTAATTGAACGCTTCGCGGCCCTTGTAGCCGCAGCAGAGCGAGAGGCGTGCGCGGCCTTGTGTGACAGGTTTCAAGCGCGTGACGTCGGCATGCAACCCGCTGAATGCGCCGCAGCAATCCGCGCCATGAGCGAGAAAGGTCAATCATGAAATGGAAACTGGTTCCGGTTGACGTTGTAACTGGCGAAATGGTTGCAGCAGGTATTTTAACCCCTGTCGAAAACACAGGTGACGATGATGTAGATCGGCCAGAGGATTATAAACAGGTATTTCTCTCAATGCTCGAAGCCGCACCGAATCCGCCGAAGTTGAGCGATGAGCGGATTTTGGAGATTTGTGGATTCCGGCCGGAATCTGCAGCAGAGATTGGCGCCGATATTGTTAGAAAGCGCTGGCTGGAGATTGGCCGCGCAATCGAGCGCGAGATTTTGGGGCGCAGCGAATGTACCAGCTAACCCATAACGGCCAGCCAGTCGGTAAGCCGCACCCGCACCGCGTCACATGCTACATCGAGGCGTTAGAGCGCGGGATGGTGGCGAAAAGTGGAAGGCGGTATTGGTTGATGAATGTACAGATTGAGAGGATTTTATGAGCGAACAACACGACGGCGGGCCGGCCTTCCCGGTTAAACAGCCGCTTTCCAGCGACGCACTAGGCATGACACTGCGCGATTACTTCGCAGCGGCTGCACTGTCCGGCATGGAGCTAACAGCCGAAGGAGGTATGGGGGATGGTAAGTTTTTTTATGGCCCCGTGACGATAGCAAAACGCGCCTACGATATCGCCGACGCCATGACCAAGGAAAGGGATATCCGTGCAAAATGAAGAATGGCTAAGCCAAGAAGTATTCGCGCTAACACGGAAGCAGGCGCATCTTGTCATGCTTCTGGTTGAGTTGGTGGACGGCGCAGAAATGTACATTGATACGCTGCATGAAAAACTTGGCATTACCGGCAAAGAGGGTTATCCGGAAGAAGATCATGCAACGATTGACGAGGCAGACAGAGTATTTAGGCTCCGGCACGAGAAAGAGCGATGGACATTGCACAGCAAAATTCAGGTTGCTTTAGGTGGGGAGCCAAGTTTTGAAAATAACGGCCTGCGAATAATTGGAAAGGCGATGCCATGAAAACGTTTCTAACTGACGAAGAGCTTGTAGAACTTACCGGAGCCAGGCGCAAATCAAACCAAATACGCTGGCTCACGCAGCACCGATACCCGCACGAAACAAACGCAAACGGAGCGCCAAAAGTGCTCCGTTGTTATTTGGAGCGACGGCTCGCTGATATTGAGCCAGACCACTGGCGGGCAGGGGCTGATGCTTGGTTCATCGCTGCGGCAAACCCCGCCACCGTGCTGGCGCTGCTGGCGCGGGGGCAGGAGGTGGTGATTGAATACGCGACGATCAGCGCTTGAGCTTTTCAACCGTGCGCATCGCGCCCAGCCCCAGCATGCCGAAAGTCAGTGCCGACAGCGTTTCCATGTCCAGCGCCGGGCAGTCGTAGCCGGCGCCGATCAGGAACGGCCGGCCCAGCATCTGATACGAAAACCCGGCTACGCAGACCCAGCCCAGCGCGGGCCGCCAGTAGCCCTTGAATTTATCGTCGCTGGCGGCTTCAATCTTGTTGATCTCGGTCTGTGCGCTGTCGCTCTGCCCGAGTTTTTCCAGCATCGCCAGCTCGCCCGATTGCTGCATCTGCAGCAGCGCGGTCTGCGCTTCGATTTTTTTGGCCGGGTCTGGCCATACCTTGTCAGAAATCTTCCCCACCAGATCAACCAGCGGGCCGAGTAGTAGCGGGCTCATGCGAAATTACTCCGGGCGAGGTTAAACAGCCGCTTGAGCCAGCCGCGCTTGTACGTCGGCCACGCGGGGCAGGTGGTCAGGTAGATGGCGCGCTCTGACAGCAGTAGCTCTAGCGTTTCGTTGGTGTCACGGCTCTGCAGCGTGCCGTGGGTGATGCGGCCATACTCGCCGTCATCGGCCACTTTCAGCGCTCGCTGCAGCAGCTTGACGGCGGTCTTCGGCCCGTGGTGCACGGCGGCATCGAACACGGCGATGGCGATCTTCGGCGGCATGCGGTCGCAGCGAGCCTGCTCCCAGTAGTCGCGCTTGTAAATGGCCTGCGCCTGATCCAGCGTCAGCGATTTGATATCGAGATTCGGGTAGCTGCGCTTGCTGATGCCGAACTTGGTTTCAAGGCCTGGATCGCGTGCGTCGTTGACATACCCGCCCTCGTGGCCAAGCGTGAAGCGGAATGCGGTTTCGAAGCTCATGTTCCCCCCTTATTTTGGCGTGTGCTGGCCGAACACGGCCCACAGCGCCACGCCAGCGGCAACTACGCCGGATAGCCACTTGATGGCCGCCCCCACCCATCCCAGCATCCGCGCGCCGGATTTAACCGTGACGAGGATGTCGCGCATTTCCCGGATGATGGCGGTGCTTTCGGCTAGTTCCTTGCGTATCTCCGCCAGCTCTTGTTCTTGGTTCTCAATCTTGGCCTGCATCTCTGCCCGCCACGGGTCTGTGGCGCGGCGATCTGGGGTTGGGCTCATCTCGGCCTTTCAGGTTTTACAGATAAACACTGCGTTTTTGTTGCTATCGCGGCATGCATCCAGCAACGCCTGCGGGCTCATGCGCGTGCTGTTGCGCAGCCCAAGCGCCTTGGCGCAGGCTTCGGAACAAAACACGCCACGATAATCGCGCTGCATGCCGAGCAGTTGCCCGGTCAGCAGATCGAGCCAGCCGTAGCGGTCGCGCTCGTGGGCGATAAACCAGTCCGTCACGGCGTCATCGTCAGCCCAAGGCAACCCGACTAAATCCCACTTGTCCGACGGCAGCGCCATCACCTTGGCGCGAACCCCGCCATCACGCACGCTGCTGCTGTAGCAGGTGCCACGGACGACTAGCTCGCAGTGGCTGTACTGGCTGCCCGTCCACCAGCAGATCAGGCGGTTGAGCCAGTTGCCGGGGGCTTTGTACATCGCCAGTTGCACGCTCATAGTTGATCCGCCTGCAAAAACAGCGCATCGATGCCGGCGGCGTTTAGCCCCAGCGCCGCGCCCAGCGTAGCGACGAAGGCATTGCCGCGCTCCAGCCCGTTGCTGTAGTCCCACTCGATCTGGGCTTGCGTGCGCTGCGGCTCTGGCAAGGCGGTGATGGCCGGCTGCACGCTGGCGAGCAAGCCACTAGCGTGAAGCGCGAGTCGCGCCTGGCGCATGGTGACGGACTGCGGGATAACCGGCGGCGGTGGCGGAGGCGCGGTGAACGCGTGGCCGTCGTAGCTCCAGCCGATGCCTTCGTTGCCTTGCGCAGCCACCAGACCCGGCAGCACGCCCAGCGTTTCCACCTCGATGGTATTCACCACCACGCCGTTTTCAATGACATGCGCACGCATTACAGTACCCCCCAGATTCTTAATTCGCCCCGAGCACCTGCGCCGGTCGATCCACCACCGCCGCCCGGTGCCGTGCCATCTCCTGCACCTACGCCGCCAGCACCACCAAAAACTGACGCGCCTGCGGTCGTCGCGTGGCCTGCTGCCCCGCCGTAAACCGAGTGCGTCAGCGCTGGTTGGGCCGTGATATCCTGCCCGCCACCGTAGAACGGGTACACCGGAGCGGCATAATTCTGGCCGCTGCTGGCGGCAGCGTTCGGGAATGGTGCTACGCTGTTTGACGTGCCGTAAGCGCACCCGCCCTCGGACGCGTTGTTGCCGCGACCGCCGCCTTGAGTGGTAAAAATGAACGTGGTATCCCCGCCCTTGGCCCCTGCTGCTGCACCACCGCCGATGGTTACGGATTGCGACGCGCCAATAACGGATGCGGGGAAGTCAAACTGGCTGCAGCCGCCGCCACCACCACCAAACCCGTTATCCCCACCGCCGCCGCCGCCCCACTTAATGCCCGAAAACATCTCGTAACCGGGCGGTTTAACGAATGTGCCCGTGGCTGTAAAAACCTTGTAAAACGACTTCAACACTATCGTGTAAAACCCCGTGCCGTCACACGTCACCAGCCGGGTTTCTCCGGGGTACATGACATATGAAGTCAGGCCATCAATCAGCTCGCTGCCGTTCGGGTCGAGCGTGATATCGCCCGTGCCGGAGTTGCGGATGTGACAGAACCAGTTGCCGCCCAGCGTGGCCGCTGCGGTGAAGGTCTGCGTGAACGTGCCACTGGTGATGTCGATTAGCTTGCCCAGGTCTGATCCTGCCAAAACGGTGTTTGACGTGCGCGCCGAGCGCCCGCCGAATGTCGGGGTTTCGACAAACGCCGACGCGGCAGTGACCACCCAATTCGACAGCGTAGCGGCACCGACCGACATGACGACGTTGACGGTGATATTGCCAGTGCCTGAGTTAAATGCGGTGATGCCGCCGGCCATCCAGCTTGTCGACGGGTTTGTCGCATCGGCAATCGTTACCCACTGGCCGACGACGAAGTTTTTACCCGTCTGCTGCAGCGTAAACGACTTGCTGACGTTGCTGATCGTCATGCCGGTGATTGATGTCGCCTGCGTGCCGGGAGAGTTGACGGCGCTGGCTGCGCTGGCAGCCGCTGCCTGGGCGTGATATTTGGCGGAAAACTCACCGCCAGATACCGGTGTTCCAAGCTGCGTTGCCCAGTTCGCCGCCAGCGTGGCTTGCGTGGTGGCTATGCCGGCCTGAGTGGTAGCCGTGCCCGCTTGCGTGGCGGCATCGCTGGCGCTGGTTGCGGCGGCTGATTGCTTGCTGTTCACGTCAACCTGTAGCGCGTTGGCTTCGGTGACGAATAGCGGCAGCTTTGTAGAAAAGAAATCGTTGGCGTTCGTGTTGAACGTCGATTGCTCCTGAGTTCTCGCCGGCATGCCGGTTAACGGGGTCATTGCCATCAGATAATCTCCTCAATTTCTAGATCGCACATTGCGTATGTGGGGTATGGGATCGTCACGTCGAAGCTGATCAGGCCGAACAACACCAGGCTGCTGTACTGATCTGAGGCGATGCAGAGAGTGGGCCGGGCGCGTCTGGCGGCAAGCAGCTTTCTAACCGGGTCAACCATGTTCGCTTTGGTCAAAGTGCTGATGCTGGCTCGGTTGCTGTAGCCTCGCTCGACGATCTGATACTGGCCCCATGTGTCGCGCTCCTTGCCGCTGTAATCGGTGATGCTAGTGCGAGCGCCGGCCAGCGCACCTTCGCCGATCTTGCGAGCCAGCCCCATCGCCATCACGCCGCACGCAGCGGTGCCGGTATCTATCAGCTCAACCCGGACAGCAGCAGAGCCATAAGCCGGCAGCGTGGCGACCAGATAATCAATGCGGGTGATTGGCTCAAAAAACCAAGAGAAATACTCAGACTCGGACGGCGGCGCGATCATGTCGCGGGTATGGTCGTGGACAACGCCATCGGTCGGGTCGGTCATGCGTACCCGTACTGACGCGGCATTGATGTTCAGCAGCGCCAGCGTGTCGATGGTTTCGCCCGGCGTGACAGTGACGTCGATACCGCCGGCTCGCGTGGTCTGCGTCGATACCGATGTATCAACCATCGCCATGCGATTGGTCGGGCCGACTCGCACCCACCATGTCGGGCTGCTCGCTGGCGTGTTGCCGGTATTTGCGTTTGCCAGCGATTCCCATACGTCGTGAGTGGCCGGAACAATGACGCGGTCGCCAGCGGCATAGGTGGTGCCAGCGGCGTAGTCGCCATACTCGGTTTCTGCCACGTTCGACGCCGTCAACTTGGCGTAGGTGACATCAATCGGCGGCATGATTTTTACTGGTGTGCTCATATCAAACCCTTGCCGGGATGCCCTCCACGTCAAATTTCGCCATCAGCTTCGCGGTTTTCTGCGTGTAGGCGGCCAGTGCCGCCCCGATGGCGTTCAGGTCTTGGCGCAAGGCCTTGACCTCTTCCACCGTCGCATCCGCTGCTGCTGCGCTGGCCGCTGTCTGCACCCGCTCGCCGCGATGCAGCTGGGCGACATACCCGTCAAACGGCACGTAATCCAGCCCGCTGGCGTGACTGCCGTTGATGCGCGTGTATTGCTCCAGTTGCGTCAGCAGATTGGCGGTTCGGCCAAACTCCACCGCGTAGCCGGCGGCAGTGGCAAACGTTGCTTTGTCCAATTTGTTGACTGACGCCAGCGCCGCATCCAGCCCCTGAAAATTGCTCAGCGATCCACCAGCCTTGGCGATCACCAGCGCCGATTGCAGCGTGGCCTGCGCCATCTGCCGGGATTGATTTTCGAATTGCTCGCTTTGGCCAAGCAGGCTGCGCAGCGCGTTGCTGATTGAGTCGTGGACTTGAGTGGCGAGCCGCATTTGCTCGTCGGCGGCACGTTGCGCAGCCCGCATTTGCTCTTCTGCGGCACGTTGCGCGGCATCGGCTGCTTGTTGTGCCAGCCGCGCCTGCTCGTCTGCTGCCTGTTTAGCGGCATCAGCCGCCGCCCTGGCTGCCGATTCTTGCGCACCGAACACCGCGTCGAACGCACCAGACAATGACGCTAAATCGGCCATCTGCTGCTGGCCCAGCGCAGTGCTAGTGTCGATGCGGCCGGCAACATCAGATACGCCTGCCCGCGATGTCGGAATCAAATCGGTTGCGCCGTGTTTTGCGAATGTGGCCGCAATGTCAGTCTGCGCCCGACTCAATGCCCCAGCAGGGTCAAATTGATCCATGACTGACCGGCGAGAGCCAGACGATTGCGCTGCCGCTTGTGCGGCCTCTTGCGCCGCTTGCGCTGCGGCCTGCGATGCCGCCTGAGCGGCTGCCACCTTCGCTGCAGCGCTGTCTGCTGCTGATTTCTCAACATAGGAAAACGCGCCGGAGACTTTCTGCAGCGTGGCAATCAGCGACTGCCCCGCCTCGCTGGCCGGGTCAATGGCTTGCGTCAGATTGAGGAAATCGCCAGCAGTGGCCGGCACAGATTTCCCCAGCCCCGCAAATGCGTCGTTAATCAGCTTCTGAGCAGCGGCCAGCTTCTGGCTATCAGTCGCGAACACATCAAACAGCGACGCCTGACCCTGTTGCGCGGTGGTGGTCGCCTCTTTCAGCTTGTCGGCGGTTTTCTTCAGGTCATCTGAGACTGACTCAGAGGCCTCCGCTACCGAGTAAAACTCATCTTCCAGGTCAAGTAGCGAGTTAAAGAATTTACGCGCGCTGTCCGTGCTCAGATCAGCACCATACTTTTCAACTAGGTCACGGAATCCCTTTTTATCCGTCGGCTGCGATAGATTCAGATCCGCAAAACCAGCGTCAAGCACTTTCTGAGCCTGTTTGGCCGCAAGCTTTACCTGTTCGTCGGGAGTGTAGAAATGCCGATAGAACGACTGCGTTTTGCTGGCCAGCTTATCCAGCCCGCCGGCCAAATCAATCAAGTCCTCGCGGGCTTTAATCGACGCCAGCCCCACCGCGCCAAATGCGGTGGACGCATCCTTGCCCATCGCCAGCAGAATCGCGTCCGTGGCGGTGACTTCCTGATTCAGTCGGCCAAAGGTATCGGCGGCAGATTCGCCGTAGCGGGCGAAGTCGGCAATGTTCGGCACCAGCCGCGTGGCCAGTTCGTCTTGCACCTTTTTCAGCTCGGCAGCGATTTTCTCGCCGGCTTTGGACATGTCGCCGTTTTCACTCAACTGCAGGGCGAATGTGTGGCTGAAACCTTCCAGTGCGGCTTCGGTTTCGACGTTGAGCGTTTTGCCGATGGTCTGGACGCCTGATACAGCCTGCTTGAGCATGCTGTCGAGCGCCTGATCCATGTTGGCATCAATCGCCGATGGGTCAGTCCAGCGGCGATCACTGCGGAACGTGCCACCCTTCTGCGACCGCTCCTGATAGTTCTCCCCTGAGAAGCCGGACAGATCGAACGTGCCACGAATGCCGCGAGCGTCGTCACTGACGGTGCGGTTATGCCCGAACATGCGGTCAAGAATGACGTTTGCGCCAAGCGTGCCGACGCTGACGGCGGCCAGTGCGCCGGATTTCTTGTCGTTGTCGATACCCCAGCCGGATTTCTGCATCTCGGCAATGGCGTAGGCGGCGGTCAGCGCGCCCAGCACCGGGGCGGCGGCTGCGGCGAAGGTCGCGCCAGCTCCGGTCATCACGGTGGCCGGCCCGCCCATCACGCCGGCGGCGGTTGGTGGCCCCATGGCGGAGACGGTAGACAGCCCGGCGGCCTGCCCCATGCCGGACAGCGCAAAGCTGTTGGCTGCATTGGTGATGCCGCCAGACATGCCAGCCCATGCCGTCTGCACGCCGGAGAGCACACCGAAGCCGTTACTGATTGACAGCGGCTGGCCATCGGCACCCGGCACGGCTGGCGCGCCAGCGCCGGAGAACGAACCGACGACGTTCAGCACCAGTGGCTTGAGCGTCATCTTGTAGATTTCGTCTGCCACCGCGCTCTTGAATGTGGTCGCCAGCGAGTCGGTGAAGCTCTCCCAGTCTGCTTCGCCCTGCTTGAGCATGTCGGTAAACGCATCGTGGAAGGTGCCGTCAATGGTATCGACGGTTTTCTGCCACTCGGCAGCAGCTTTTTCTGCGGCTTTTTTGTGGGCTTCTTCGACGTCTTTCGCAGCCTGCTTGGCGGAGTCAAAACTCCCCTGAGTTGCCTCACGCGAGACTGCGGCATCAACCAATGCGCGCTGTGCGGCAATGTTGCGTTTTAGCTGCTCGGTTTGCTCGTCTTCCAGCCCCAGCGCATCACGCCACGCCAGTTGCTCCTGCATGATTGCCAGCGTTCGCGACTCAATGCCGGACTTGCTCAGGCCGATGGCTTCGCGGGCGGCGTTCTCTGCCTCAACCTTGGCCCATATGGCTTCGGTTTCCTTGTTCATTTCCGCGCCTACCCGCTGGGCATTGGCAATGCGGCGGGACGATTCTTCGGCGTCCAACTTCGCCATGCGGGCGAGTTCTTTTTCTGCTTCGGTGCGCTTCGGTGCGGCGGCGGGTTTTTCTTCGTATTTCTTCGCCAGTGCGGCTTTGGCTTGCTGGTATTTTTCTTCGCTCAGCAAGTCGCTGCTGCGCTGCTGGTCTAGCTTCTTCAGTTCTGCTGCGTGCTGCTCACGCTTGCTGCGCTGGCTTTTAATAAGTGCGTCAGCATCTGACGTTGCCGATATTTGGGCTTGGTTCTTTGCCTCGTCCGCAGCGCGCTTTTTTGCCTCTGCTTCTTTGGCGTTGTTATGGTCTACAAGCGCCTGCAGCTCCTGCCTGTACTGTTCCTTCTGCTGCTTCAGTCGATTGCTATTGATCGATCCTGACGCAATGTCTTTGTCGGCATCTGCAATTTTCTTCCGCAGATCAGCCATCTGCTCAGCCGCAGTTGAATCGCGGCCAATATCCTTCATGAAATCCCACGTGCCAGACGCGCTGCGCTTGATGTTGTCCCATGCGCGTTGAATTAAACCAAGGTTTTCAACCATCTGCGGCGTGCGATTGGCTATCGCATCAGCCCAAGCATTCTGCGCAACCGCAGCAGCCTCTGATGTCTTGCCCTGATCCTGCAGCGCTTTGATCTGCTCGTAGACCGCCAGCGTCAGATAGTGGGTTTTCTCGCTCAGTTTTACCGATGCGTCTACCGGGCTTTTTCCCAGTTCCTCGAATTGCTTAGCCGTTTCCGCAACTGCCGGCCCGCCGGCCTTTTCGAATTTAAGCGCGGCCTCAGTCAGCTTCTGAATCGACGTGGCGCCGATGTTGCCGGAGGCGGCCATAGCCGTCAGCGCTTCAGCAGCAGTTCCGCGAGTGATGCCGCTGATGTTGCTCATGGCGGCTGCCATGGCGTTGAATTTGTCGGTAGTGATGCCGGAAATATTGCCGGTCAGAACAAGGTTCTTTTTGAACTCGTCCATTTCTGACGCGCCAGCGTAAGCGGCATAACCGATGCCACCGATGGCAGCGACCGCCAGATTCAGCGGCGTCAGCAGCCCGACCACGTAGCCGCCAAGGGCTTTGGCCGCAGCACCGGCACCGCCGAACATGTCTTTGAGCTGGCCGCCCTGCTGTAGGAATACAGTCAACGGGGCTTGGCCGCCGGCAATGGACGTGGCGATGTCAGTGAACTGCGCCGGGACGCCGCGCAATGCGGCAGCGGTTTGAGCAGCAGATACACCAACCTTGCCCAGCGATGCACTGGCCGCGTTCGACGCTTCTTGCGAGCGCAATTCAAGCTCGCGCAACTTGGACAGCAGAGGATCGAACTTGGCCTTATCGAGGCCGCGTTCCTCAATCTTGAATTCCAGCTTCTGCGATGCGGTTTTGCCGAGAAGTTCTAAATTCGTGGTGGCGCGCTTGATGCTCGCAGCAATCCGGCCCTCTGCGCGGCTGAACTCGTCTGCGCTTTTCGACGCGCCAGAGCCAATGCCATCAACAGCGGCGCCGGCTTTATCGCCCTCGCGCTGCATGCGCTCTGCCATCTGACCAGCAGCATCGCCGACGCGTTTCAGCGCGCTTTCTGCGTTCTCCGTGCTCACCTCAACGGCGGCTTGGACTTTCATCTGGTCAGTCATGATTTACCCAAATAAAAAGGGCCGGCACGCGGCCAGCCCTAGTTTTCATCGCGCATGGCATCCAATGCCGCACGCTCAAGTACCTGCAGATCGTCAAACGCCTGCTGCCAGTCATCTGCGAACAGACGATCCAGCAGCGGATAGACCGCCTCGTATCGCAGCCCAACAGCGCCGGACTTGCCGACCTGCCATTGCGTTCCGAGTCGGCAGAACAGCATCACAATCGGCCAGTTTTCCGGCCAGACTTCAACGTCATCGCCGTCGAAGTCTTCCGGCGTCAGTCCTACCGCCGCCAGCTCTGCTGCTGACGGCTGCCGCTGATATAGCGCAGCGGCGGCGCTTTTTAGTTTCCCAGTACGCCATCTTTCACGGCGCGCTCATACGTGGCGATGATTGCACCGGCGGCGGCTGGCAATTCGTTGACCAGCGCCTGGACGTTTTCTTCGGTGAAAGGCTCGTCCAGATCCCAGCCTTCAGCAGCGCGCATGATCTGGCCGGCGATTTTCCCGTTGCCGTTGGCGTAGGCCATTTCAACCAAGTTGGATTGACCGTCGCTTTCCACTGGCTTGGCCACGCCGTTTTCTGCGTAAACCTCGTCCAGGAACGCGCCAAACTCGGTGCGTGTGCGGTACTTGTAAGTAACGTTGATAACGCCCTCGGAGCCATCCAGCATTGCGAACTTGACCGGAGCAGTGAAGTTTTTAGGGCGTGCGCCCAGCTTGATCTTTGCCATGATTTTGTCTTTCTGGAATGTAAAAAAGCCCGGACAGGAGCGACCTGCGGGCGTAAAAAAGCCCGCCTCCGTTTCCGGGGCGGGCCGTGGCAAAACAATTAAGCGGTGTAGCGGGTGATGCGCCCGTTGCCGCTGATCGAAACCATGTTGGTGTAAATGGAGCTGTTGCCCATCTTCACGTTTTCATTCAGCGCG
>OFQZ01000473.1_pt1 | contig 13755 bp, 22 predicted proteins | sample 1543011 | NCBI WGS metagenome assembly OFQZ01 (sample SAMN07774216, study PRJEB24372) | wastewater metagenome | isolation source: Exp Tend NO 0WW | collected 2016-02 | reverse complement strand
GGAATACATTTAATGGCCAGTAGTATGGAGGAACTACATGAGGTGGCAGCTAAATTTGTAATTAGCAAGAGCTGGTATAGCTCTACACCTGTACCTCATTATACTATCATTCACCCGTTGCGTCTTGAAGAAATAGCAAAATATATAAGAGGGAGGAAATAATGAGGGATTTAGATATTATAAAATTGTGGGTGGATAATGTTAAAATAGACCTTCCATACCAGAGGTTTATGTTACATACGATAGGAGGTCTCTCTTTAGAAGAGACGGAAGAAATTATTAAGAAAATAACTCCAGAAACGCTAGTGGAGATATATAAAAATGAAGAATGAATAGTTATTTTAGAAGAATATCAGCCACAAATGCCTTTGTCTTTCCCATATTGGGAATAGACAGGGCTGGGGCTATTGGAATGGGGTATACAGAGGCATTTATAGAGGATTCCTTACGGGAGCTTAAATATGAGAATGCTGTTTATTTATTGTTCCGTCCTATTAATAAATGGGAGGAATTTAATATGTTTGTGGAGAAGGAGAGGGGGAGAGGAGCTCCTATTATAGACGAATATGACTATCCTGATGGATGGACTGTTCTTGTTTATAAATACCCTAAGAAATGGGAAGAGGACGTAAAGCTATTAACAACAGGAAAATATTCAAAAATCAGTGAGGGATATAAAGCTCTCCTTCCAAGGTGGGTGAATGGCTCTTCCGAAACGGACGAGAATAGAGAGGAGACATATATATGGAAGGTGATAGCAAAAGCTCCAGAATTAAAGGAATATTGGAAAAGGGAATTAGATATAAACATTCCAGATGACCAAGAATTCTGGCACTTTTATGCAGAAAGGGAAATATTAACACAAGATAAATTAAATAAATATAATTATGAATGAGGAGAAAGGACTTAGGTATAATGCAGGAAAATTGAGGTGGGATTTATTACATCCCGTAGCACAGGAAGGAATTGTAGGGGTATTAACAAGAGGAGCAGAAAAATATGCTCCTAGGAATTGGGAGAAGGGGCTATCATGGACATCCACAATAGCCAGTCTTAAGAGGCATCTAGCAGCCATAGAGAGAGGAGAGGATTACGATGAGGAGAGTGGTCTTAAACATATAGACCATGTACAATGTAATGCTCATTTTCTTTCTGCTTATTATAAAATAGCTCCACAATTTGATGACCGAGAACATGGGTATTTAAATAGGAAGAAAATTGGTTTGGATATAGATGAGGTGTTATGTGATTGGCTGACAGCTTGGAGGAAATTATATAATATACAAGACCCTCCCACCTCTTGGTATTTTGATAGGGAAATAAGAGAACGATTTGATAAAATGAGAGAAGATGGTACATTAGACTCTTTCTATGCCTCTTTAAAGCCTCTATTAAAGCCAGAGGACATTCCATTTGAACCACATTGTTATATAACATCTCGTCCTTGTCTATTAGAAACAACAATTAAATGGCTTGATGATAATAATTTCCCTACAAAACCTGTATTTTGTGTAGGAGCTGGACAATCTAAAGTGGAGGTAGCTAAGGGTAGTGGGATAGAAATATTTGTAGATGATGCCTATGACAATTTTGTAGCTTTGAATAAAGCTGGCATATGTACCTATTTATATGACACTCCACATAATCGGAGGTATGATGTCGGGTATAAGAGAATTAAATCATTAAAAGAATTAATATGAATATAAAAGACTATCCTAAAAGTTACAAATTATTACAAGCATTTGTAAAGAAGAATTTAATAGCTTTTCAGAAGAATATAACAAAGGACATAACAGGGGATGTAGAGGTGCCTGAAATAACAGATGAATGGGCAGAGAAGATGACAGAGGGGATGATAATTACACAAAGACGTAGCTTACTAGATTTCTTTGACCAACAGGAGCTATTTATTACAATAGAATGGTTTCAGGGGAATTTTATAGGAAAAATTGTGGGAACATTATTCCAATCAAAAGAATATAAAGATAGAATGGAATGTGAAATGGAGACATTTGAACAAGCGTTTATAGAACTTGAAGAACAATTAAAATAATTTATATGGAAAGTGATGGATATATGGAGGGAACTCCTCTAGTAATAGAGAGAAATAAAGAGGGAGAACCTCTTATGAGTACAAGAGTGATAGTGATGGATTTATCTGAGAAAAAGCCTTTTTATAATGAATTTGAGAGGATGGAGAGATTACAGAAATTAATTAAAGAGACAGGGAATGACCAAGAGCTTGGGGAAATTGTAAGGAGAGAGTATGAAATATGAGGATGTAAATATAGATGTTATAGAGAAAGCTGTTAAAGAGGTGTTTTTAGGAGAGGTGGAAGAAGAAAGAAGAGTTAAAATCATCACTAACATCTATGGATATGATATGTTTAATGAAGCTATGGAAGAAATAGGGCTAGGTATGAAGAGACAATACATTGGCTGGAAAGTTCCTAGATTCTTGAGAAAATTGAATTTTAAGATACATAAATCCGTAATTGGAAAATATTATAAATTAATAAAGATAAATGCAGAAGGGTAAGAAATTTTTATCGGATTTGAAACTTCATTCAGACTATTTAAAATGGCTGGAGGGAGAGGAACGTTATGAAACATGGGGAGATGCCTGTGAAGATATAATTGAGGGGCATAGGAAGAAATATGAGGGGACGGATATTGAGAAATATCTTGAAGAGGCTGTTGTAGGAATGAAGGAAAAGCTTGTTTTGGCTAGCCAACGTAATTTACAATATCGTTATGAGCAGGTGAAAGCCCATAATTTTAGGATGTATAATTGTGTGGGGAGTTTATTTAATAAGAATGAATGGTTTCAGAAATATTTCTATGTTTTATTATGTGGTTGTGGACTTGATTTTTCTGTTAGGAGGAAGTTTATAGCAGAGCTTTCTCCCATAGAAAAAAGGGGGAAGGGGACAAAAACCTTTGTGATAAATGATAGTATAGAAGGGTGGGCAGATGCTGCTGGTGTGTTGATGTCTTCGTATTTCACTGAGAATCAGCCATTTCCTGAATATGCGGGGTATGAAATTAAGTTTGACTATTCTCTTATAAGAGAAAAAGGAGCATTCATTTCAGGAGGATTTAAAGCTCCTGGCCCAGATGGACTTAAACAAAGCCTAGAGAGAATTGAAAAGCTTATAGAGGCATGGATGGGGAAAGAGGGGAGAATAATTAGAAGCATCCTTGCTTATGACATTATAATGCATTTGGCAGATGCTGTGTTAAGTGGAGGCGTAAGAAGGAGTGCTTGCTCTGTCATAATGGACGATGGAGATGAGGAGATGATAGGGGCCAAACTTGGTAATTGGAGAGCTGAAAATCCTCAAAGAGCAAGGAGTAATAATGCAATAGGGCTTATAAGAGGGAAATTCTCTAAAGAGAGAATGGAAGAAATTGTAGGGATGAATCAGGGAGATAATGAAATCTCCTTCATCCTTGTATATGATGAATATGAGGTGTCCAACCCCTGTAGAGAAATTACTTTCCGTCCCGTATTAGAGGATGGGAGAACAGGCTTACAGGCTTGTAATTTATGTGAAATTAATGCCTCTCTATGTAAAGACAAGGAGCAATTTCTTAGAGCATGTAGAATAGGGGCTATATTAGGGACATTGCAAGCTGGATATACATCATTTCCATATGTGGGGGAAGATACAGAGGATGTTATTAAGAGGGAGGCTCTTTTAGGTGTTAGTATTACAGGGTGGATGAATATGCCTTGGCTATTTAATGCTGAATTGTTACAAGAGGGGGCAGAGCTGATTAAGAGGACAAATGAAGAGCTAGCAGCTATTTTAGGAATAAATGTAGCAGCTAGGTGTACAACTGTTAAACCTTCGGGTAATGCCAGCGTAATTTTAGGGACGGCATCTGGTATACATTGCGACCACTCTTTAAAACATTTTAGAATTATGCAGCTGAATAAAGAGGCTGATAGTGCTAAATATTTAGAGGAGTTCCAACCCTGGCTGTTAGAGAACAGCGTATGGAGTGCTATGGATACAGATTGGGTGGTGTTTATTCCTATTGAGAATGAAGAGGGGGGATTGTTTAAAGATGAAGTGAAGGGAATAAAGCATCTGGAATATATAAAGCTTGTACAAGAGAATTGGGTGAATGCAGGAACAAATGAACAATATTGTTTAAAGCCTTGGCTTAGACATTCTGTCTCATGTACCGTTATTGTAGACGACCAACAAGCCATTACAGATTATATATTTGAGCATCAAGAGAGTTTTAAAGCTGTCTCCTTCCTTAGTGATTATGGAGATAAAGATTTCAATCAAGCTCCTTTTACAAGTGTGAAAAGCTTAGAGGAGGTTGTTAAGGAATATGGAGAGGGCTCTTTATTAGTGTCAGGACTTATTGTAGACGGATTACATGCTTTTTCAGATAATTTATGGGAAGCATGTGATAGTATTTTGAGGAGAGAGAATAAGCTTTCTGGAACTAGGATGGAGGTATTAGTGAAGAAGGATTGGCTTAGGAGGGCAAAGAAATTTGCTAGAAACTTCTTTAAAGGAGATATTAAGAAATGTGTCTATTGCATAAAGGATGTACATTTGTTCCATAAATGGAAGAATATTAATAGACAATTTAAAGAGGTAGATTTTTCTAAAATTCTTAAGAAGCCTGAATTTAAAGACATAGGGAATTATTCCTCAATGGCTTGTTCAGGAGGAGCTTGTGAAATTGTAAGAATATAATATGTTAATTAATTGTGAAATCCCTATATTTCTTTGGAAATGTGGGGATTTTGCTTTATATTTGCATTATGGTAGAAATTGACATGACAACAATAAATAAGTGGATGGCCACTGATGAATATAAAGAGGCTGTAGAGAAATGGGCACGAGAAACATTAGATAGCACAAGTAAGGAGTTTGCTACAGAGGCTGATAGAATGTTTAAAGAATTATTAACATATGGAAGGACACAATGTAGTGTTCCCTTTAAAGAAGAGAAAATGGAAGATAAATATTTCACCCCAGATATAGAGGATATTAGAGTGGGGTATTATTGTGAACATACATCTGATGGGCTAGCTTTTGGTCTTAATAATTATGATGATATTATCGTAGGAGAGTTGGAAACTTGTGATGTTATACAATATATTAAATGGCATGTAGAAGATGGGTATGATATAGGAAATATGATACGTGTTCCCTTCTTAACAAAAGAACAAATAGAGGAAGAGGGATGGAAAGTGCTAGAGAAAGAATGGGGAACATTTATAGAGAAAGATAATTATATGGGGAGATTTACTATAGTGGATGGTCTACCAATTATAACCCTTCTTGCAAAAGATGTGTGTAAAATGGATTGGCTACTACCTAATTCTCCAGAAATGTTTAGGTTGGTGCTTCCTTGTAAAGATATTAATACATTGCGTTATATATGTAAGCTTTTAAGAATAAATTAACAAGAAACATTTGGAAAAGAGAGGAATAAGTAGTAATTTTGTATTAAATAAATTAAATGATAGAAGAGGAAATATGGAAAGAAATACCTTTTTTAAAAGGTAGATATGAAGCAAGTTCCTTGGGTAGAATAAGGAATTCCAAGACTGGAAAGTTAAGAAAATTACAAAATAATGGCAAGGATTATTTAGTTTTCATGATTAAATTAATAGGTAAAAATAAAAATTATTATGTACATAGATGTGTTTTAAGTAGTTTTAATTTTGTAGAAGATTGGGAAATATTACAAGTTAACCATAAAGATTTTAATACTCTAAATAATATAATAACAAATCTAGAATGGTTAGATTGTAAAGATAATACTAATTATTCTAGAATAAATAATAGGTTTTTAGAAGCTAATAGTAAGCAAAGTGAAAGATTGAAAAATTTAGGCAAGGATAATCCTATTTTTACTGATGAGGCTAGAATTAAAAGCTTGAATACAAGAAAAGCTAATTACAAAAAAGAAAACCATCCATTCTATAAAAAATATGGGGAAAATTCATCTTTTCATAAACTAACTTCTAGTCAAGTTTTAGATATAAGAAGGATAGTGTCTAGAGGAAAATCAATGAATTCTACAGCCAAAGATTTTGGAGTTAGTTATTCAACAATTAGGAGTGTAGTTAATAATGAAACATGGAAAAATATAAAATAAAATATGGCGAAAAAAGAGAAAATAGAAAAACAGGGGGCAGAAAAACTCCTTGAGGATTTAGAGAAGAAATATGGAATGGAACGTGTAAGTCCAGAGGACCTTGTAATAATTAATACAGGGAGTATACAATTAAATGAGGCTACACATATAGGGGGGACAGCTTTAGGGAAATTTATAGAGATATTTGGGGAAAATTCTAGTGGTAAATCTACCACTACATTACATCAAATGGCTGAATATCAAAAGGCTTTCCCTGAAAAGAAGGTGGCCTTGTTTGATTTTGAACATTCCTTTGATGAGAAATATGCCATCAGCTTGGGGGTGGATGTTGATGGGCTATTAATCTATCAACCTGATTATCAAGAGGTGGGGTATGATATGATATTAGGACTAATACAAGCTGAATTAGTGAGCTGTATAGTGGTGGATTCGCAAACAGCTGCCACTCCAAAGAGTATTATTGATGGGGAAATGGGGGACGCTACAATTAGTGTGCAGGCTAGGAATAATAGTAAATTCTGCGCTAAAGTGAAGGGGCTGTTAGATAGACATAAAGTGACGTTATTCATGGTGAGCCAGTTGAGAGACTCTATTGGAGGAATGGGAGAACCTACAATTACAACAGGAGGAAAGGCTATTAGGTTTTATGCTGATATGAGGTGGAAGGTGTGGAAGATGAATGATAAGGCTAATGAGCTTAATAAAACTACAATAGATATTGTAAAAAATAAGCTTGGAAAACCCTTTGGACAAGCAAAGATTAATATCCTGTGGGGAGATGGATTTGATAAATTAGGGGAAATAATAGACTATGCATGTGAATTTGATATTATTAAAAAAGGAGGAGCATGGTTTACAATAGAAGAGGCTAAATTTCAGGGGATGGAAGCTACAAAAGAATTTTTAGAGGACAACCCCGAATTATTAAATAAAATTAAAGAACAAGTGTTAATTAAATTAAAAGAGAATGAAGGTTAAAATTAAAAAGCTTGGGGTGATTGAGGAAGGAATGGAAGGAGTTATTCCTAAATATTCTAAAAAAGGAGATGCAGGAATGGACCTTACAGCTACCTCTATGAGAATGGTGGACGAAAGTCAATATGGGTACATAGAATATGGCACTGGAATTGCTCTTGAAATACCTGATGGGTATGTTGGCCTTGTATTTCCAAGAAGCTCTTGTAGTGATACAGGACTAATCCTCTCTAATTGTGTTGGAGTGATTGATAGTGGGTATAGAGGAGAAATTAAATGTAGGTTTAAGGCTATTCCTGATACAGTAATATATCAAATTGGAGAAAGAATAGCTCAATTAATAATTATGCCATTTCCTAAAATAGAATTTGTGGAAGAAGAGCTTTCTGAATCAGAACGTGCAGAGGGTGGACATGGCAGCACAGGTAAAAAATAATAATTATGTCAATGATGGAAGCATATGTACAAAACATTCCCCTATTCTCTCTACATATGTTAGAGAGCTTTTCGGAGAAATGGCTGTACATTAACAATAGCATGAGGGATGTAATACTCCCACATATTATAAAAGAGAAAATTTTAAGGTATGAAGAAGAGTATTAAACCTATTTTAGACGAAGAGGGAGATGAAGAAGAGGCAGATAGGGTGGAAATGGGAGCTATGGAGATGGGAGAATTAATAGAGCAGAGAATCGAACAAGGAGCAAATAAGAAAGAGACAAATAGGCTAATAGACGAATTTAATAGTAAGTTTAGTCGTATATACAATCATGTAAAGTAACATATTATAAAAAAATAAATATGACGATTCTCTTGGTAGTTTCAATTATATAGTTTATCTTTATGTTCTCATATTCATCAGCATGAAAATATTAAATTTAATAGCCCTTATTTTAGAGATTTACCAGATGCTGGTGGATATGAGACTCTAATTTAAGGGCTTTAATTTTTATGAGGAACAAAAGAAAGGTTATATCAGGAGTTTATTGTTATAGATTTAAGAAAGGCACTAAATTATATATAGGTTCTTCTATAGATTTAAATAATAGAAAAGATGGACATAATTCACATTTAAGACGTGGCGAACATATAAGTAAATCTTTTCAAAAAGATTACAACAAATATGGAAAAGAAGAACTCGAATATACTGTATTGGAATATATAGATAACAATAAATATCTTACTAAAGAGATTTCTAAAAAAGAATTTCAAAAACAAATATTTGAAAGAGAACAAATGTATTTAGACAAGTATTATGCTCAAGAGTGCTTAAAAAATAAAAGTGATAGGAGATTCTATAAACTATTATATAATAAAAATTTGTTAGCAAATGGTGGATATATAGACAAAAACTTTGCTCCAAAGGAAGTCCATAAATATACTTTGGATGGATATTATATAGAAAGTTTTTCAAGTATACAGTTTGCAGCTCAAGTTCATAAAGTTGATAGGGCTGGTATATCTAATGTTTGCCGAGGAAAATCAGCTACCGCAGCAGAATTTAGATGGTCTTGGATAAAACAAAATAAAATAGAAGTAAAACCTCTATTTAATTCCAGAAAAGAGATATTTCAGTATGATTTAGATAAAAATTTTATAAAGAAATTTAATTCTAGAAATGAGGCTGTAAGACTATCTGGTATTCATATAAATAAAAGTAAAAGTGCAAAAAGTAGTGGAGGATATTATTGGTTATATGAAGGAGAAGATTTTCCTAAATACGAATATACCTCCTTAAATAAAGAACAGATAATAGAAATAAAACAAGAAGCTATGTTAATTAAAAATAAAGTACTAGAATATGGAGATATTAGAAAATTTACCAAAAAATTTTCTGAAAAATTTAATCTACCAGAACAAGTAATACATACCATTTTTGTAGGAAAAACGTTTAAAAATATAACATGAATGTAGGAAGAAGAGAGATTTTGGAGGGAAATTGGAAGTACAGAAAAGATTTAATACCTTTAATATTTTCTTTACATGCTAAAAAACGTATGGAAGAACGTGTAGAGGGACAATTTATGGTGGTGCCTACAATGGCACGAATAACAAAAGAGAACATATGTTCTGGACAAGCAATAGGAGACAAATTAAGGGCTGTTAAAATAAGGCTTGATTATAGCCGACACAACTGGATGTTTCTAGTAATATGCCCCTCCAGTGGGGTGGTAAAAACATTATATATAGATGGTAAAAAGAAAAAAGCCCCTAAAAAGGAGCAAAATAGCGAAGAAAATAAAGTCTCCAGAACAAATAGAACAGGAGAGGCAGGAAGGAGTAAAGATGAAATTATTCTTTCTGGAAATATGGAGAAAAAGAGTGGGTGGTGGAGTAGGACGCTCAGAAATATCTGGAGAAAAATTATACGCTCCAAGAACAACAATGTTCCATCACATCATTCCTAAACATAAATGTGAAGAAGGTAGGTATGATGAAGAGAACATCATCATACTCACTGAGGATGAACATGTTAGGGTGGAAGCAGATATGTATTATTTCCCAAAAATAAACGAAATTAGGAACAAATTAAAAGAAAAATATGCAAAACAAGGTGAAACGTAAAAAAATGGGAAAATATCTCCGCAAGTTGGCAGCTATGTTGCCTGTCGTATATTACAAAGCTTTAATTAAGCTTTCCAGTCCTGTATATACAAATGAAAAGGGAGACCTTTACACAGAGGAAATGGAAAAGGCTGGAGATAAGAAAATAGCAAATTGGGCTATTATACAAGAGTATCCTGTATCACACAAACGTAGGATGATGAAATTATGGGACAAATTTGGGGATATACGTGCGATAGATTATTATCTCCGTGTAAATGGGAAAATTTCAATATTCCCAAATGAAGAAGAATTAAAAAAGGAAAATGAAACCATTAGAGAAGAAATACAATAAGAATGGATTTGCCTACGAGCTGGTGGATAGGCAAGGGGATGTAGCAATATATTCTCAAACTCTCCCTGAAACAGGGAAAATTATAGCCTATGAGGTGTTTGAGGTGATGAAGAATAAAGAGAGAGAAATAGCTGGAAAAATAATAGGGGCTGGAGAATCTGTCCCTAATATCAAGCAATGGGGAGCATATGCCTTCACCGTTTACGATTTAGAGGCAGCAAAGCTGAAACAAGGGTTTCTATCTACTCGTATATTAGAGAGGAAAAAACAGCCTAGAGGGGTAGTGTAGAATTGATTTTAGCATATAACATATACAAAAAGGACCACAATTACGTGGTCCTTTCTTTTTTGGAGTAGAGGTGTTGCTCAAAAGCCTCCTTTCTGCTCTCCAACTATTTCCTAGGAGACAAATCTGGTTCTCCTTCCTGTGGGGGAGCCTCTGTTATAAGAGACATTTCCACTCCTCTAGCTATCATTTCATTCAACACCTTTAAATTCTCTGCTAAGGAAAGGACGAGGGGAGCCTCTGGAATATTCCTTAGAGCAGCCTCTGTTGTTTGTTTTAAGAAATGTAATTCTGCCCCCTTAATTATAAGGTCTTGATTACTTTCCCATTGGTAGGCTAATTGAGGGTTGAAGGTTGGTCCCTTTTTAGGGGCTGCTTCAGCCATTGGCCCTTGTGGCTCATTTGGCTCATTTGTATTTTCTTTCACTACATGCATATATTTTCTGGTTTTAGAGGACAAATATAGGAACAATTATCGGATATTCCTAATTTTATGTGTTAAAATTGTGTTAATTAATTGGTAGGAAGAAGCTGACAATACAAGCATTTTTAAGACTCTTTCCCCATTCAACATGTATTCCCATGAGGTTATGGAGAGCGTTTATTTCATGTATGAGGCTATTCACATACGAGGGGAGGGAGGGGCTAATACGAAAGCTATAGCTCTGTAAAAGTTTCCTCTCTTCGAGGACGCAATTGTTATCAATAGAAGAAATAAGACCCTCTATTAAGGAGAAATAAGCAATCTCATTCTCCTTTAATATAGAGGGAAAGTCTTTTTTAATTATGGTCATCCAATTTTGTCTATTTCTGATGGAATTTTCTTAGGCTGTCTGCCAAGTTTTATTTGTCGAATAAGTCCACCTAATTTTTTCATATCTTCAGGTGTAAAATAGTCTTGTTTAGCTCTATTACATTGTGTACAACAAGGAACACAATTTTCATTTGTGTGACCCAGAGAATTATCAAGTCTATCAACACCAGTAGCTGGAAATCCACAATAAACACAATTGCTTAGGAGACACTCTTCTAAAAATTCATAAGATAAGGAAAAATTCATTCCTTTCTCAAAATCCCCTCTTCTATAAACACTAAATCTATGAGATGTAAGATATTTGATATTTTCGGTGGATTCTGCTTTAAATACATGTCTACCTTGTCTATTCTCTTTATTCTTTAGTATAAATGCATCATGACATTCTCTGCAAGAGCTACTAAATTTCTTTTTATTCAGTAGAAAATTCTCTTCATTTAAATCTTTTTCAATTTTACAATGAATACAAATTTTCTTTTTGTCAGAACTTGGCATTACAATAACACCAGCCCTAGCTAAAGCTTCTTGCCTATCTTTACGTCTTTCCACATTTGCACAATCCTTGCATGTTCTAGAATAATAACCTGTTGGAGAATGAAAATTAAAATCATTCTCCAAGGTCTTTTCTTCTTTGCAAGCTTTACAAATACGTTTTTCCTGCTCTGGCATACAGTTTAAGCAATAGTTGTTGTAGTGGTACTGGTCGTAGTAGTGGTAGAAGTTGTAGTGCCACTAACAGCCATTGTTAATAATGTGGTGTCAGCACAATATGCTTGAGCAATCTCCAAGAACATATTTAGCTGTATCTCATCCCCTACAACAGAGAAGGTGCCTAAAAAGCCCAATAGCTCATTAAGTTCAGTTGCTAATGTAGCCAAAGAGCTAGAAGAGCTTCCTGTTAATGTGAAGAGAGCCACCTGAGAGCCATCACATAGGATGGAGACAGTGATGTTTATCATTCCTGGAGCTGTTGGTTCATCTGAAAGGGACACAACTGCTCTACAACAGACATCTCCTTCAACGAACATCCAATTACCTGTAACAGGCATTTTGTTACGCCACACACCGCTTCCTGCGATTGCTCGATTTTGGCCATCAAGCCTTACATAGTACTTTTTGTTATTCATATTCTTTTGTTTTTAAAATTGCTTCTACATACTTATTGTTGCAGAATTGTTTATTTAATGGGTTGTTATATATTTCTTTTAATTCCTCTATATTTTCAAATGGAGAGGAAGTCATGTAGGCTCCTTTGTAAAAAAGAGGGGCTTCTTCAAATTTATTAGAGCCATCTGGCAGCTTTTCAAAAGCCACCCTCACTTTAGCATCTGAAGTTATGCCCGCATTATGCAGGAGGTGGCATTGTTCATACCTTTCTATTCTATCGCAACTCCATGAGAAGTCAAGCTCTTTAGGGCATTGTACAGGCCTATCAAGGGCTATTAATTGAAACATAACAGCCCACATGTCAGCACAAAATGCTTGAAATCCATTGTCTTGTTTCTTCTGAAATGTATCTCCATTCATGAATGTAATATTTGTTCCTTCGAGATAGAGCTTTATTTCACATGCATAGTTGAAGCAATTTGTCCAGAATTGGCTATTAATGTTTTTTAAGAGGTATTGAGCTCCTCCTATATTTGGGGAGTTTAATGTAATTGCTTCTCTTGTCGTCCCACATATATTTGCGACATGTGCTAGAATGTCTTGTTTCTTATATTGTTCTAATTTCTTATGGTCCACCTCCTTTATTTTGCTATCAAAATAAGGCTGCCAGAGGTAATTATCTGTCCTTTGGGGATTGCCTGTCCAAGAGAGGTAGTTGATGTCACCCTCCAACCATTTTTCAAAAGGAAGAGGCTTTGTAATTAGAATGTCTGTGTCTATATAGAAAATAGCTTCTTGCTCTAATTGTGGGTTGGTTTTAAAATGTTCTTGAAGAACATATAAACGGAAGAGGGGAATGTAATGAAATATTTGACAAAGCCTTGTAATATTCTGATGGTCTTTAAAATATACAAAATTAGCCTCTGGAAATTGTTTTTCTAAAAGGTCCCAATCTTCATGAAATGCCTCTAAGAAATCTTCCCTCATTTGGAAAATAAGGAGGGTGGTTTTGTTAAGGAGGCCCTGTTCCTGTAAATTATTCAAAAGAACACGACATTCCCAACGTTCCCTTATGCTATCTGTAGCACATGTAATTATATTTAGTTTCATGGTTTATTGTATAACATGATAATAGAATTTCAATGTTGTTAGTGTCATTAAATGTCAAGTCCAGTTAATACTATTTGCCAAACCGCTCCATCTGAAACTATTTTAAAAGCGGCTGTAAGATTTGTAGTGGCTGTAATTACGCTATTACTAATCTGTGTAATATCTCTGCTAAAAGAGTACCGCCCAACACTACCTGTATTAGTAAAAATTAACTCCCTGTTAGTGCTTGTTGTAGGGTCTGGCAATGTAATCCTATGGTCAGTTGTCCAGTTCTTACAAGAGATTATATAGTCAGTAGATGATACTGTGTAATCTGCATCTGTAATTACATTTACGTTTACATATTGAGCGCCCCTAAATGTCGAACTGCCATTAACGTCTAACTTTGTAGCTGGTGAAGTAGTACCTATGCCTACGTTGCCGTTT
>OFQZ01000472.1_pt1 | contig 13779 bp, 12 predicted proteins | sample 1543011 | NCBI WGS metagenome assembly OFQZ01 (sample SAMN07774216, study PRJEB24372) | wastewater metagenome | isolation source: Exp Tend NO 0WW | collected 2016-02 | reverse complement strand
GCCGTCCTTGCCGATCTTCGGGTAGATCGTCCACCGTCTCGGCTCAGGCATCGCGTTCCCCCTTCCGGGTGTTCCAGTGGAGCGCGGCCGCACCCCTTGAAAGTCCGCGCGCGACAACCTCGCTCGCCTTGCATCGCGGGTGTACGCACACAATCACCCACCCTACGCCAACCTTTGACGGGCCGAGCGGGCGTCCGCCGCAGAACGGGCACGGCTTGATCTTCGGCTCAGGCATGCGGCGCTCTTGCCGGATGGGCGCGCTCACGGCGTGTGCTCCGGGAGCAACGCGGGCATCCGGTTCTTCGCGTAGCTCTGCTCGATCTGCGGGCGCATGAACTGCCCGACCGTGCTCCCGTTCGGGAGCGCGATGTGCGCCATGAACTCGTCATCGAAGGTCGAGATGCCCGACTCCACGGCCTCGAACTTCGCTTTGAGCACGAGGATCAGCGCGCGCCAGCGGCGGCGCACCTCGTCCGTCATGCAGACCGCCATCGCACCTGGTCGGCGCTTGCGTCCGGCGGGAGTCGTCGCGAAGTCCTTCGGGTCCGGTGCCGCGAGCGCGATGCGAACCTGCCGCCCCTGCGTCGAAAAGCCGATCATCGCGCGGCCGTCCGCATCGCTGCCCGACACGAACTGCCCGCACCCGTAGCGCATGAGCACGCGCTCCAGCTCGACGCGACTGCGCGACACGTCAACCGTCGTGTGCTGCGCGTAGCGGCTCACGGCTTCACCTCCGCGTTGAGCCGCTCCGCCTCGGCAGACGCGCGTTCGCACTGGCCGGAGCCGAAGAACAGCGCGCTCACGCATCCGGTGCGCATGTCTTTCACCTCTCCGTTGACCGCCACGAACCTCGGCTTGGGCTTCGCCGCCTCTCGGCGGGCCAGCTCGGCGACTCCAGCCACCCACGCTCGGAAACAGTCCTCAGACGGGTGCGGGGCCAAGTCGCCCACTCGCCTCCGCACTTCCACGCACGCCTCGATGGCCTCGCGCCCCCTCGCGGCCTCCGACTCCGCCGCGTCGAGCAGCGGGAGCATGGCGACGACGACCACGTTGGCCGCGACCGTTTGGTTTGGACGCCGAGTCACAAGGTCCGCGCTGTCGTTCTCTCCGGCGTCGCGTAGCGCCTTCGCGACGTGAGCCCTGATCTCCTTCTCGTGTTCCGGTGTCACCTGTCCTCCGCGTTCGCCGCCATATTCTGAGGTGTGAACGACGCGACGAAGCTTGGGTAGTAGTCGTCGACGTCGCTGGTGCCGACGACCAACACTTCCTTCCCGGTCTTGCAATCGAACAAGGTCAAGAGGTCACACTTCCCGTAGCACCCTCTCGCTTCGGTCGCATGCGTGGCGACCACGGCGCACGGCGAGAAGACGTTCGTCATGTCACCGGCGCCGATAAGCAGGTCACGCATACTGGACCTGTAGCCGTCGCTCGGATCTTCGCGCGCCACGTAGATCACGCCGTCGAGTCGGAAGCGAAGAACGTTCGCCACCTCGTCTCGATCGTACGAATCGCCTCCTACCTTCTCGGCAACCTCGTCCACCGCGTCGAGAACGTGGGCACCAACCAAGTCTTTCAGTTCCACTTCGTCACCCCCTTGCGTGTAGTGGAGCGGGCGGGACTGGACCACTCGCTTCCCACCCCGGCTTGGCGGTTACGTTGTGGTGATCGCGCGTGTGCGCTCCCACTCCACTCCCGCCTCACGGGCCTAAGCCTTGTCCGTCCGCCAACCCGCTCCGTTCCTTCCGCCCTCTCGGGCTACCTGAGGTTCGCCGCTGCGTTCTTCGTCGCGATGGCCGCGTTGGCTGTCATCACCGCTTCGCGGATCTTTCGGAGCGCGACCGTGCGATCCGGACCCGCAGGCGTCTCGGCCCACATCACGCGAGCGAAGTCCATCGCCGCCGATCTGATGCGCTTGTACCTCTCGGGCTGGTCGCCCTCTGGTGCGTGGTACGTGAAGATCGCTTCGATGGCGTCGAACGTCGGTCCTTCGTTGGGCTCCATGTGCTCCCTTTCCGCCCTCTCGGGCCGTGTGTCGTGCGGCGGCCGGGCTTGAGTACCGTTCCGGCTTCGCGCATTTCCGCACCCTGCACTGCTAGGGCCTGCCGCTGACCGCGACTTCGACGGCCGTTTAACGGATGTGGGCGGCAACCATCCCCACGTTTGTTGCGGGGTTTCTAGCCCCGTGGCACGCCGCGCCGCACTCCTGTTTCGCCGGGCCGCCGGGGGTTGCACGATCACAGCGGACTTCTCCCCCGGCACGCCACCCGGCACTACCTCCCGCTCTTGTGAACGTCCGGCTCGTACCAGTACTTCACGCCACGATGCACGATCGACGCGCCGTCCTTCTTCACGAGCCCCTCCGCATCGGCGTGCGCCTGTCCCCACGCGCGAGCCTGCTTCCCGTCGAGCAGCAACCAATCCTCCGGAACCTCTCTCGCGTTCACCATCTCGAACGCGAGCGTCCACCGCGTCGAGACAGTCCCCGCCTCGGTCCGCACCTTCGTCTCGGCCGGCGGCGCGTAGGTCTGGATCGGCGGCGGAGCTGGCGGAGGAGGCGGGACCACGACACCCTGGGCCTCCAGCTTCTTGCGCTCGTCCTCGATCCTGCGCGCCTCGCGCTCCGCTGCGATCCGCTCGTTCTCGATCCTGACGCGCTCCACCTCGGCTTCGCGCCGGAGCTTCGCCTGGTAGCCGTTGATCTGGTTGTCGTTGTACTTCTCGGCCTCGGCGATCTGCGCCTCCACCGGGCCGAACACGGCAGCGGCGGCATCGCGAGCCGCCGTCAGTGCGGACGTGATCGGCTTCTTCTTCGCGGCCAGAGCCTTCTTCGCCGTGACGAGGTTGAGCGCTATCTGTGATGCCTGTTCGAGCGACGCGGGGTCCGTGACCACGCACGAGAGCGCGTACTTCGCGTGCTCGAGCCCGGCGCGAATGGCCTCGTCGTTCACGGCGTCCGTCGCCACCGCGGTCACGCGCTGCGCGAGACTCGTCTGCTGCGGCTGCATCTGCTCGCTCACAGGCCCTCCGCGGGTGCGTCGTTGTCGTTCGGCGTGGGCGCCACCTCGCGCCCGTCCAGGTCGAGCCCGCGGCGCTCGAGTTCGGCCTCCATCTCGAGCCCGAGGCGCGTCTCCTCGTCGACCGACAGCGGGTCGCCGGGGGGCGCGTAGTCGCCGCGCCGGAGCTTCTTGAGTCCGTTAGCGAGCTGCTTGCCGTGCAGGGCGGAGAGATCCATCTCCTTGCCCTGCGATTCGCTCCACCACTTCATGCCGCCCTCCCTAGAGCACCGGCGGCCCGGCGGGGCCGCGCGGCGCAGGCTTGTTGTCGCGCTCGTGCTTCGTGAGGATTCCGGTCAGCGTGATCGCGATGATCGAGAAGAACTGCTCGTTCGCCGCGTCGGAGAGGTTCATCGACTCGTTCCAGCCGCAGGCGTCGAGGATCTCCTTGTCGACGAGCCACACGGCCCCGTTGTGCGGCTGGACGAACGGGCGCTTGTTGCGCCCGAGGGCGTCCACTCCGAACGCCTTTCCCGCCCGCGTGAGCCGGTCGATGAGGTGCGCGGCCGTGACGAGCGGGACGGCGGGAGTCGTGACGGGTTCGGGCTGGCGGGCCCCCGCAGGTCCACCGACTGACCCCTCCCCCGTCACTTCCGTGGCTGGCGCGGGGTCCGTCCCGACGGGCGCCGCTTCCGTGGCGCCCTCGCCAGCCGTTTCGGCCTTGAACTGCTGGTACGCGAGTGCGAATCCGTAGACGGCCTTCGCGTCGATCTCGGCCGGCGCGAGCCCCTTCCGCGTCGCCCAGGTGACGAGTTCGTGCTTCGCGCTCTCCCACCGCGCCGGGCCGCCCTTCGTGTCGTAGCGCGCCTTCGTGACGGCCGCCAGGATGCGCTTGGCTTCCTGCTCGTAGTCGGGCTCTCCGGCCGGCGCAGCCGGCTTCTCGGGCTCCGGCTTCGCGTCCTCCACCACCACAGCCGTACTGGTCGCGGGCCCCGCGAGCGCCGCGTCGACGGCCGCCTTCGCGGTGGCCGCCCCGGCGTCCTTCGGCTTGTACTCGTTGATCCGCAGCGGGGCGTCGTCCTCGCCGATCTCCTCCGGCGCGTACAGGCCGCTGAGGTCGTTCGGTGCGATCAGGCGGAGGAGTTGCGCCTCGGCGCACTTCGCGAGCTGCTCCGGGCCGCGCTGCGCCCACATGAAGCCCTGCGTCGGATACGCCGACCAGCGCACGACGACGACCACGGGGTTCACCCACCCGACGCGATGCCCGATGATTCTGCACGCGAACGGCTGCGTCGGGAGCACCCACAGGTCGACCCACTTCCCGTCCGCCGCGCACCACTCGACCGTGGAAATCCCGCCGTGGTTCCCGCTGCGCTCGGCGATCACGCGCAGGCCGTCGATGCCGACCTGGATCACGGCCACGTCGGCGCCCTTCGTCCCGTCGGCGTTGACGGCCTTACTGTCGTACCGCTTCACGAGGTAGATCTGCTTCGTGAACGGGTCGAGCTTCGTGCGCGCGCAGACAGCCGCGAACAGGCGGAGTTCGTCGTCCGTCGCGCCCTTCGCCACCGTGTTTTTGATGAGAGCCACGGTGTCCGGCGTCCACGAGTCGAACGTCTTGATGCTGTCGAGCCATCGCTGCTGCTTCTCTCGCTGGACCGCGACGAGCGCGGCCGCGTCGACGGTTTCCTTCGGTTCGGTGCTCATGACTTCTCCTTCGGCCAGAGGTCGGTGGGGAGCTCGCCAAAGTCGGCGTTCTCGGGGTGGTTGTCGTTCGCGAGCGGGCCGTCGGGGTAGAGCGTTGCGAGTTCGGTGGCCGAGACGTCACGGCGCTCCCACGCCGCGAGGTCTGCGGCCGCGTCGTGCTCGGTGTCGGCGTCCTCGGCGTAGGCGAAGCGGTTCGCCTCGTGGTCGTCGAGCAGCTCGTCGAGCGTGTCGCGGAGGTGCTCCGCCTCGTGAAGCGAAAGCTCCACCGAGATCGGGTCCTTCGCGCCGTCGACGCTGCCGCAGATCCGGCGCTTCATGTTGCGTCCGAAGTACAGGCGCATCTCCAAGCCTCCTCACAGAACAGATAAAGCGCGGCAGAGGGCCGACAGGCGGAGGCTTGGAGGGTCAACGCCTGCGATCGTGACTGGCGCCACGAATGCCACTTCTACCGCGCTTTATCTAGGCTCCAAGCCTCTCGCGTGAAACTTATGCCCGCACGCGAGAGGCGTCAAGGGCTATTTCTCGAGCACCCTCGCCGCCGCCGCGTCCTTGAGCCGCGAGCCCATGCTGGACCCGAAGTAGAACGACCACACGGACGCCACGCCACCGCCCAGGACGCCAACGAGGATGTCCGCGGCGCTCTTGTTCTCCGTCGGAATCGCGCGCGTGAACATGGCCCACAGCAGGTAGGCGAGCAGCCCGTGGACCACGACGGCAAGGATTGCCGGCGCGACATCGTGGAGCGCCACCTGTCGCTCGCGTGCGCTGATGCGGTCCTCCACCTCGAGCTTCGCGAGGTCGACGCCGAACTGCGCGAGCTTCTCCTCGAAGTCCGTCTCGGCCTTCTTGAGCGCGGCAATCTGTTCGATCGACGCGCCATTCTTGAGGGCCTCGGAGATTTCGCTCTCAGGGGCGTCCGGCTTCCCGAGCAGCGCCGACCCGATGGCCTGGAGCGCGGACTTGATGACGGGGCTGTTCGGGACAAGGGCCCCTGCCAGCGTAGGAGCGATCCCGCGCACCACCTTCTTCCAGTCGAACGCCATCACGGCCTCCCGTTGTTGAGCACCGACACGCGGCGCAGTTTCCGAAGCTCTTTCAGGGCCTCGTTGTGCTCTGGAGAGTTCGGAGCCTCGGATTGAAGGACCACGCCAAGCTCCACGACCTGAGCCAGCCGGTTCACGTTGGCATCTGTGAGGACGGTTCTGTTGTCCAGCCGGTCGACGTCCTTGCGGATCTGCATGGGCGTCCACCTCCACAGCATCGTCAAGACGGTGATGCAGGCGAGCACCGCGCCCAGGATGATCCCGACGCGCTTCGCGAAGTCCGTGAGGTCGTCGTCGCGCTCCTCGGTGTGCGCGCTCACGAGAGCGCCTCCAGCAGCGCGGCGACGCGGTTCATCCAGCCGGCGGCAAACGTCGCCTGCGCCGGGTCATCCGTGATGAGGCGCCCGAGGAAGCGAATGCGCGCGGCACACACCGCCACCGCGAGCGACTTGCCGATGCGGGCGTTCGCCGCCTCCGCCGTCTTGGGCCCGAGAACGCCGTCCACCGCCACCCCGAGGCACCGCTGGAGCGCGCGAATGGCGGCACTCGGCCCCGAGTTGACGCCGAAGTCGACCAGCACGGTTCGGAGGTCGTCGGAGACGATCTGCGCGAACCCCGGATCTGCGATGTACCGCTTCCGGTAGATCGCACGAGCCTCCGCCTCGTTCATCGCCGCCACCTCGAGCGGCGTGACGGCGCGACCGCGGTACTCCGCGAGCGTGGCCTGCGTCACCCCGTAGCGCGTCGGCCCACCTCGGTCCTTCGGGTGGTCCGTGTACGCCGATCCCTCGCGCTTAAGGATGTCGTCGATCATCTCCTCGATTCGTGCGCTCATCGTGCGGGCTCCGGGTAGGCGGGCATCTCAGGGTACGCGGGGAAGTCTGGCAGCGCCACGCGCCTCGCCGCCGCGCGGCCGCCGATCTTCCTGCGCGCGGCGTTCTTCTTCTCGATCGAGAGGAGCCCCACCTGGTCGAGCAGCCAGTCGCGGGCGTTCTCGTACTCCATCGTCGAGCGCATCCCGGTGAGGGTGCGCGCGGTTTCGTTGCGCTCCAGCTCGGCGCGCACGGCGGGCGCCCCGGCCACGGCGCGGCGGACCGCAACCTCGCCGACGGGGAGGTGCGTGGTGCGGGCGATCCAGCCGGAAAGCTGCTGCCGAACGATGCCGAGCGCCGTGCTGAACGCGGCGTAGCCGACGAGCGCCCCGGTTGCGGCCCCGGCGAGCGCCCCGCGGGCCCCGAGCATCGAGCCGACGGCGAGCCCCGCGGCGCCACCGGCGGCCGCGCCGATGCGCCGCTTGCGCTCGAGCGCCGCGCGCTTCGCGGGGTCCTCGGACGCCCCGGCCTGCGCGTTGGCCGACACCTCGTCCCAGAGGTCCGAGAGGATCGTCAGGGTCGGCGGCGAGACCGGCAGCACGCCGAGCTTCGTCCCGTAGCCGCGCATGAACGACATCGTGGAGCCCTCGGTCGCGTACTTGTCCCATGCGTCGATGTCGCCGAGCCGCTGCACGCGCTCCGGGGCGTTGTGCGACATGAGCCACGCCTTCATCCGGTCGCCCTTGAGCCCCATCGCCTTGAGCAGCTTCACGACCCCGGCGAACAGCGGGTTCACGCCGGCCACGCCGAAGTTCACCCCGGACACGATCGACCCTCCGACCATGAACGAACTCAGAACGAGAGCGCGAACGAAGTGCGCCGCGGCGTCCTGGTGGGCCTGATTCGCGCCGTAGGCGGAGAGCCACCGGCTGACCCAGTTCTTCGACGTTGGATAGCGCGAGCGGTCGATGAACCCGCGCCGCGCGATCTGCTCGGACACGTGCAGGGCCGACGCCGGCCTCGCCTTGCCCACGAGCCTCGTCACGTCCGCGACGCCGCGCGCCGCGGCCCCGGCGACGCGCAGCGCGCCCTCCGCCGGCCGGAGCACCTGCTTGAAGGCGTTGTTGAGGGGCCACGTCGAGAGCTGCGACACCATCCGCCCCACTCCCCCACCCATCATCCACATTCTCGAACGTGGCCCGTAGTTGTACTGCGTCAGGTCGTCCATTGCGGCGATGTAGGAGAGCCGCGTCCCTGGGTCGATGATGTCGTCCGCGAGGTCGCGCATGAGCCGCGCTCGAGAGCGCGCCCCGGCGCGGAGGATCTGCGTGCGGAACCTCGCGAGTCGACCCTCGGAGAGCCCGATGCGCGCGGCGTGGATCTCTGCCCCGATCGCGTCGAGCATCCGGTTCATGCCCTCGGCCGCCTGCTGCGGGACCATCGGGTCGGTCAGGTCGAACAGCCTCGACCCCAGGCCGACGCGGCCGGCGGCGACCTTCTTGAGTTCGTGCTGGTGGCGGTACGACTCGCCCTGCTCGGCGCCCGCGGCGTGCGCGAGGATCTCGTCGAGCAGCCGCGGCGCGAGCTTCGCCTCGAGCCCGGAGAGACTCGCCGACGGGATGGTCCCGCGGCGACGCTGCGCTTCGATCAGGCCGCGCACGAGCTTGAGCGCCCCCGCCCGGCCCGTGGCCGACGACGCGCGCACGACGGCCTTCGAGAAGTCGCGCAGGCCGTACTCCGGCATCGACGTGATGAGCGCGTTGAAGGCGTTGTTGTACGCGGTGCGGAGGTTCAGGCCCATGACGGCGCGCTGGATGTTGCCCGTCCAGAAGTGCGCGAGCGCCTCGAATGGGTTCTCCCACGCCCGCATCGCCGTCTCCTGAATCGACTCCTCGGAGAGCCGGCGCTCGAGCTTCTCGTCCCACCGGATGCCGCGGATTGCGCGCCCCGCGCGGCGGCCTCCGCGAACGACGGCCTCCCGGGCCCGCATCGCGGCCATCGTCTGCGGCTTGAACTCGCGCGGCGCTGCGTCGACGGCCTTGCCGAGCAGCACGGCATACGCCTCGTGTCCCGGGCCCCAGTCGCCGAGGTGGACCGTGATCGGCTGTCCCTCGGCCGCGCGGATCTGGTCCTCGGTCATGCCGCGCTCCATCATGCGGTTCATCACGGAGTCGGGGAGGCGCTGCCCGCCAGCGATGAAGCGAATGTCCTTCTCGCCCTTGGGGACGATGACCACCTTCGGCTGCGTGAACCCGGCGAACTCGTTCTTGGCGCCCTTCGTCGTGGTGGCTCGCACCCAGTCCGGCGCGGCGTTCGCGATCTTCTCGATCAGGTCGCGTTCGCTCACGCCGAGCCACTTCGCGGCGGTCGGGATGTCGTTCTCGGTGATCCGCTTCGCGCGGCGGTTGAACGCCATCGCGCGCAGCCCGTCGTCCCACGCCTCCTCGAAGCTGGAACGACGCTTGAGGTAGTTCGACTTGAACCAGTCCTTCACGAGATCGCCGCGGGCCCCGCCGCGCTTCACTTCGGGGTCGGTCTCGACGTAGCGCGACACCTCGCGGAAGAACTCATCGTGCGAGATCCGGCGCCCCACGTAGTTGATGTACCGGCGCAGGTTGTCCGGGTAGTTCTCGATGTAGGCGTCGTCGCCCGTGCGCCGGTGCGTGAGCGCGGCGAGACGGTCCTCGAGCTCCTTGCCCTGGAGCCCCTTGTCGATGATCGCGGTCAGTTCGCGAAGGTGCGTCTCGCCCTCGCCGTTGAGGAAGCGCGGCACGAAGTTCTCGCGGTAGCCCGGGACCTCGAGCCCGAGGCGCGTGGCGTGCGCGACCAGCTCGGCGTGGAGTGCGTCGGTGATCCGCTTGCTCGCCGCCTTGAATGCCTTCTCGGCCGGCGTCTTGGGCGCCTCGAGCCCCTCGGCGATGCGATTGGCGCGCTGCTTGTTCTTGCCGATCCACTGGAGGATGTCGTCGCCGAACTCCTCGCGGTATCGGTGCGACCACTCGGACACGAACTGCTCGCGGCGGACGCTGGCCCTGCGCTCGTGGTTGACGAGGTTCGGCGGGAGCACGGTGTCGCCGCCGAGCACGCGCATGTGGGCGCCCATCCGCATCGTGGCGAAGTCGGAGTACGGGTCGAAGATGTGCTCCATCATGTCGAAGCGGTCCGTCACGTTGCCGTGGCCGTCCATGAGGCGAACGGTGGTCGCCCGACGGCCGAGCGTGCGGCGCAGGTTCTCCAGTGCGCGCGGGATCTGGCGCAGCGCGAGGTGCCCGAGCGCGCGGCCAATCTCGCCGGTGCCCGCGAAGGACATCGCGCCGCCCCAGTCGGCGGGACCCTCGGGGCCGAGCTTCGCGTTGACCTCGGACTTGATCTTCGCGAGCTCGGCCTGCAACCCCTCGCCGTGGAGCCCTTGCAGTCGCTTGCCCACGGCCTTCGCGGAGTAGGCCTTCGCGACCTCGGCGGAGAGTTTCAGTTCGTCCTTGAGGAGCGCGGCGGCGGTGCGCGCGTTGGCGTCCTTCGGATTCGCGACGAGCGCGGCCTTGAGGCGGTCGTGCGTCTCGCGCCCCCACGCCACGCGATAGGCGGCGCGGCCGAGCGAGTGACGGATAGCGTCGGGGTGGAGGGGGCCGGACGGCATCTCCTCGGGCGGCATCTCTGCGAAGTTTCGGTGCTTCCCGAAAACCTCCCCGAGCAGGTCGATGTACAGCTTCTTCACGGCGGCCTCGCCGCGACCGATCGGGGAGGTGGCGTGCTCCACCGTCGCGCGCATCGTCGCCACGTCGGGGTGGGTGTCTTGACGAAGCGGCATGAGCAGTCCGGCGGTCTTGCCGTTCTTCTTGAGCACGATCGGGCCGAGCGGATTGGCGGGATTCGCGAGCAGGCGAACGCCGTCGCCCAGTTCGTTGCGGATCAGGTTGAGCATTCCCGCGTTCACGGTGGCAACCGGCTCGTCGGTCCCCTTGCGGACCAGCGTGGCCTTGTGGCCGACGCCTTGATTCTCCTCCGCCCCGCCGACGGGCTCCACCTCAACGCGGTCCTTGGAGTCCTTCGGGATGACCTGCTCGTAGCGCGGATACGAGTTCTTCGAGAGATACTCGTCGTCCTTGGCGGGCCAGTCGGGTCCGAAGTGGCTCGCGCGCTTGGGGTCCTTGAGCGCGTCGCGGTAGATCAGGAAGTGGCCGTTCGTCCACACCTTCCCGTCGGGCGACCAGCGCCGGAGCGACTCGCGGCCGACGCCCGGGTCGAACTCCTTCGGGGTGGTGGCGCGCACGTCGCCGAGCGGGATCGCCTTGCGCCCGCGCTCACGAGCGGACTCGATCTCCTTGGGGCTGCGCTCGTCGACGCGGGGCTCGGGATTCGCCTCGGCGACGGGCTCGGCCTTCGCGACCTTCGGCTTGCGCGTGGAGGCGGGCTTGGATTCAACGGCGGGCGGAGCCGCCGCCGTAGACGGCTCCACGGCCTCGGCCGGCGCACCACTACGCCGTCCGCGACTGCCCGCCGACTTCTTGGGCGTGCCGGGCGCCGACTCCCCAGGCGGCGGCTTGGCGGGCGACTCGACGGCGCCCACTTCGCTTCTGCCCGACACGCGCACTTCGGCCGGGGCAGGCTTCGGCCCCGGCGGCTCAGGCTTTGCCGCGACCGGAGGCGGTTCCTCGGTCGGCGGGTTCATCCTCGATCGATTCTCTCGAGCGACCTGCGCCAGCCTGTCGACGCCTTCAGCCCATTCACTCGACTGCGACCAGCGATCCAATCGGCCGGGGTCGGTCTTGCCCGTGACAACCCCGTCAATCGCCAGTTCGGTCAATGCTTCATCCAGCGACTTGTAGACGTCGTGTCCGGTCGGCCCGCTGCGATCGTAGCGCGTCACCCGCCACGGGCTACCCTTCCCGCCGGCCGGCATGTCCTTGTCGTGCGGGAACCCGACGTTGCGGTGAAGGACGTAGAGCCGATCGCTTTCGTGCGGTCCGTAACCGACGAACTCGACGAACGGCTTGTCGTGCTCTGCCACCACAGCCCTGTACGCGGCGACACGCGCTTCGCGTCGGTCATCGAAGTCCTTGGCCTGGCGCTTGAGTTCGGCCTTAGCTTCTTCCCCGACGAGCCCCTTGCGTAGTGGCTTGATATGGCGCACAGACTCGGCCCGGTCGATGAGCGAGGACGATTTCTTCCCTTCGGTCAGCAGGGCTCGGGGATAGAACCCCTCCGGCCCGGCAGGCAGCGCCTCGCCGCGCGCCAGCCCGGCGTCCGGCAGTTGCTTCCTCACGGGGGCGGGGCGTCGGTTTCGGCCGGGCTCCCGCGGCAGACCCTCGTGGGCCGGAAGCTGCCGCTCCGGCCGCGTCTCCCGCAGGTCGATGTTCTGCCCGGCCACATCCTTCGCGCGCTGCACGTCGACCATCCGCGACCCGCTCTCGATCGACCTCTGGACGCGGTACTCGGCGGCGTCGGCGCGGCGGAGCAGCTCGGCGCGGCGGTTCGGGTTCGACTCGCGCTGCGCCTTCGCGCGCAGACGGTCGGCCCGGAGCACCTCGCTCCGGTACGGCTCGTTCTGCGTCGCCCACTCCCGAATCCGGGTGTAGTGGCGGTCGATCAGGCGGCGCTCGTGCGGAACCAAGTCGCGCTTGTACTTGTCTGAGAGCGCCTCGGTGGCGTGGATCTTCCGCAGCGCATCGCGGATCTCGTCGGGCACTCCAGCCGCCCCCACGTCGCCCGTGTCGGGCTTCTCGCCGGGAACGCGCTCGACACGCCACGGTGTCGTCTTGCCGGGCATCTGGGGCGCTGGCGGGCGCGCAGCCTCGACCGGCGCAGCAGCCTCGTGCGCCGGTTGCGCCGGTGCGCCGGTGGGCTCGGACGCCGGCGCCTCCTGCGACCGGAGCCAGCGGGCACGGAAGCGCGTGCCGCCGCCCGTGTTGAATCCGCGCTGGACCTCGACGGCCCGCTGTCCTCGCGGCTGGACCCCCTCCCGCCGAGACACGACTCGCTTCGGGCCCCCGCGAGCGTGAGCCACCCCGCTAAGAGCCTCGATGACAGCCATCTCGCCAGTCGATCGGATCACGTCGTCGAACGTGATGGGAGGTGGCGCCTCCCCCCCGGTTAGTCTGGAAACTCCTCGCTCGGCGAGGTTCTCGACCACAGGCACGCCGGCGCCGAACGAGAGCGCCGAAGCGGCCCCACCCGACACCCTGCCAGCGATGTCTCCGGCCATCTCAGGCGTCGCCAGGGCGAGCATCCGATCAGCCGCCCCGTATGGGACGAGGCGTGCCACCCCGCGGTTCGCGATGAGTCGCGCCGCGGCATTCGGGAGGCGCATCCTGCTCGCAGACTTGGCGACCGAAGATCCGACCCGGTTTCCCACCACTCCGCCAACCAGCGCCAGCGGTGCCGTGACCAGCCCGCGGATTCCGCGCTGCACCATCGACCCCTCCGGTGCCATCGCCGCGACCCCGGCGCCAATGGCCCCGGCTCCAACGGCGGGGACTCCTCCTGCCACCGCGGCGGCCGTCGCCGGGGCAGCGACGGCCGTGAACCCGGCCACCCCGCCAGCGATGTCTGCCGCGTGCTCGAGCTTCCCGCGAGCCTCTGGGACGAGGTTGTCCGTGCGCGGGAAAGCGTCTCCGACGAATGGCAATCCGCGCAGCGATGCGGCGCGAGCCAGCGCCGCGGCCACTCGGGCGCCGACCTTCCCGGCGACCGGGAGTCGTCCATACGCCTCTTGCGTCGCGACGGGCTGGTGATCGGCGAAGTCGGCCGCCAGGTCGGCGCGCATCTGCGCCGCGTAGGCGGGATCCTCGACACGGCCCACTCTCGCCCCTGGCCACGGGCCTTCGGAGGCCGAGACCATGCCCGGACGCTGCGCCCTGCGTACCCTGCGGGCGGCCGACGCAACCACGGTCATCTTCGGCAGGCCGGGGACCAGCGCCGAGACGAGATCGGAGACTTGTGCGGGGTCGGCGTCCGGCGGAACCGGAGAGGAGAACAGCGCGCGGCCTCGCCGATTGAGCACGTCCAAGGGGTATTTCGCCCGGGCGTCGGCCGGGAGAAGGTCGTGGATGGTCGGCACCGCTACTCCTCGTCGCTCTGGGCCGCTCGTGCCGCCTCAAGCGCGTCGTCGAACCACGGCGAGACGCCTCCACCGCCCACCGAAGGCATCCCCTTGACCTTCTGCGACAGCATGGCGCGAACGGCCGCCGACCCTGCCGACTGCGACGTGGCCCTGCGCTTCGCCTT
>OFQZ01000469.1_pt1 | contig 13807 bp, 30 predicted proteins | sample 1543011 | NCBI WGS metagenome assembly OFQZ01 (sample SAMN07774216, study PRJEB24372) | wastewater metagenome | isolation source: Exp Tend NO 0WW | collected 2016-02 | reverse complement strand
TATTGAATCCCCTGCGCCAACGCTTCGCGCGGTACAAGGCGCGGACGTTGCGCCCGCTGTGTGGCGTCGTCAATCAGGCTATGCAGTTTGTCGATGTCGGTTACCGTGTCAAAGCGCATCGGGGTATCCCTACGCCGTCAGTTCCGCAATCAGGTCACGCAACCGCTGTACATCCTCCCTAGTCAACTTGATGACTTCGCCCCCGTTCTGGGCAAACGCCAATAGCATGACCATGTTCATCTTGTCCTCGATACGCTTCTGCGCCGCTTCGATGCGCTTTATCTTGCTGCGGTTGGTATCGTCGTGTTCAAACTCCAACACGGCATCGCGCACGGCGTCACCGGCCGCGACGCTAATCGTCTGCCCACGATGGGCGGCAAGGGCGATCAACCGTTGTTCCATGTCGGCGGGAATGTAGGCTTGCACGGACTTGGTGTTCTTTCCTGCGGGCATATTGTCTCCCTTGAACCAGTAAACTACTAAACGTATATCGGTAGTTTACCATTGGTTATTTGGAATATCTACACCCAATAAAAAAATCCGCCCATTTCTGAGCGGATCGTGATTGTGGATGGGGGGGATGGTTGGTTAGCGCAATCTACACCCGTAGAATTTGCAGGACAAACGACTTTACGATGGCGTCAAACGACAAATCATACTTTCCTAGAACGGATTCGATAAGTAATTGCATCCCGTTTGCTAGTCCCGCCGCATTGACAGCAAGGTCTTCGCTATCAGTTTCCAGAAGATGAGTAGCAGAGTTCTGCCCGCCGCGCAATTTAATGCCGCGAAATCTAGCTATCCACTTTTTGCGATCAGGACGGTAGTAAGCTTCCGCGTATTCGTACTTGTGCGGTTGTCCCGCCTCTGCCGATACAATCACCTGATCCTTTAACTCAGACACCTGCTTTAGGACGCCATTTAGCATTCCCTGTAGCGCAACGATTTCCTGCGCCATTACGTCTACTTTTCGCGATACTTCGTTCTGACTCATGATGATCTCCTGTCTGTTGTGAATTTACCTCAACACAAACACGGTTTCCCGTGGCGAATCGATAACCTTCAGCACGTTCAGCCCTTCCCGATACCCGCTATAGGCCGCAACCCGTTCACACTCCCGCATGTACGCAATATCTTCATCCGTAAATATATCGGCGTGTTCGCTGTCGATGCGCTTACGCGGGATGAATGGTTTCAGCCCGAACGTGTACGCTACGTTATCCCACGTTCCAAGAACGTCAACCAGGTAATCAGATCGTGCTGCGCCCGTGTTGGCGGCGTGTTCCATGTATCGCTTCGCCATGCGTATACGCCCCGTTCCATCGTCTAGTAGCGCCAACGTTGCGGCCCAAACGGTAGGGTTATAAATGCAATGCCGTTCGTGGTACGCAAGTCCGCCGCCGAACGACTCCCCGCAAAACTGACACGGGCGTTTGTATGGCTGTAACCCGTAACGATCCAATGCGTAGAAAATCGTGCGCCTGTCGCATCCGAGTTCGGCGGCAATGTCGGCGGACGTGCGCTTTGCGCATTGTTCGGCAAGCCACTCACGATCCTGCAACTGGTGAATATGTAGCGTCATGCTGTCACCTTCGGCGCATGTTTCGCCTCGAACGCGGCGCAGGTTTCGTCAATCAACGCCTCGGCGTCCCAACCGTTCAGGGTGCAAAAGTCTACCCACGAATCCAACGCCGAGGCGAGGTTCAGGATCGCTTCATTGTGGAATCCCTGCGCCTCGTAATCCAGCGCAATCGACAGCGATTCGACGGTTTGACAGTACGCCGACGTTGGCGGCAAATCAAGGATGCGGGCGACGGGTTCAAACGACTCATTGTTGATTGCCGTTGCAATCATGTACCCGCATTGACCCCATTCTGCACGCGGGTCGCGGTCGCGGTTATTGTTGCGCTTGTCTGCGGGGCGACGTTGGTACATGAGCGACGATGCCGTTTCGCCCGCCTCGCTTAAGGCGTACCATGTGGAATCTTCGCAGTTCGGGCAAGGAAATGTAAGATTCGTTTCCCATCGGGAATCGACTACACGTTGCAGGATGTTCATGCGTGTACGCCTTCCGGTTTGTATTCGTATGTTTGGAAATTGTCGAATTCGTCTGCGCTTTGCAGTATCCCGTCACCGACTATCATGCCGACAACGGCGTCGAACGGATCATCGGAGGATTCCAACTTGTTCGTTTCCCTTATGTAGTAGTCACTCCGAAGGGTAACTAGCGCCCAACATGCAAGGGGTTGCGTTTCCGTTACGTCACCTTCGCCTATCGTAAACACCGCATACCATCCCTGCGCAGGGGTGATACTTTTCATCACAACGGTAGACGCAACTATGCGGTACTTATCAACAGTAGGGCGAACAACATTGTTCATGCGTGTACTCCATTCGTCTGTACGGTTTGATTTCGTATCGCTTTAATGTCGGCTTGCGCAGTTCGCACCGACACGCCGAAATGTGACGCTATCTGCGCTGCGTCTGCGTTGGTATCCATAGCGAAATTCTGACGTTGTTCAGGCGTCGATTGCGCAGGTTTGCGCTTACGCTTCGCAACCGCTTTGCGCTGTTTCGGCGCAGGTGTTGACGGTGCATCTTGCGGCGTTTCGACAACTGCGTCCATGTGTATAGGTGTTCCCACATACGAAGATTCCTCCTGTGGTTGCGTGGTCGGTTTCGGATCGTCCTGCACTAGCAAATGACTGTATTGCGCAATCGACAGCGGCAGCGCAATGGACACCAACCAAGCGGGCAACGCTGCAACGGTGAACAGGTTTATCCCGTGCAGACTGTAGTAGGACAGGTTTACCAAAACGGACACGCCTGCGAAAATGTAGGACTCGACATTGCGCCGCTGCACGACGAACAGCAACACCGCCAGTTCGAGCGCAACGGCGTAGGCGTACCCGTGCAGAACAGCGGGCCAACCTGTACCCATTACGATCATGCGGAACACGTCGGCGGCGTGCGGCATCTGTGACAGCAAGGCGGCGCAAAGGACAATCAACGTTGCTTGTGGTGTGCGGAGTTTGTCGATGACGTTCATGTACTCACCACTCCCCATCCCTACGTTTCGCCTTGAGCATTTCCACCAGGTCGCACGCCGCATCAATCGCATCGGGGCCGAGGATGGCGACGACCATGATCGCCGCAAGCGGTAGCAAGGCGACGGTGATACCGGCGGCAGCGGTTAGGAGTTCCATTATTGCGACACCCATTCGCGTATGTCCTGCGGTACGTCTTTCCATTCGATGTAGGCGTTTCTGCCGCCCGTGTAGATAATCATCATGGGGTTTGGATCGTCACGGGTCGGCTTGTTGCAAATCAGCAGAATTTGTCCGCCGATGACAACGGCTTGTGCCCCGAAGTGACATTGCGTCCGCGCCCATTCGTGCATCGCTTCCGTTGCGCCTGTGCCGCTGTCCATGTATCGCTTGTAGTAGCGGTTTGATTCTTGTGTCATTGTGTCACCCGATCCATCGCATCACCTGCTGCACCAACACGACGCCTGCACCGCCGACAATGATGCCGACCATGAACGCTAGTACAACCGTTAACGCAACTGCGCCGCCGTCCCGATCTTGTTCGTTCGTCATGGTTGCACCTATTCGTCGAACCATTCGCCCGTCATGGCGTGATAGGCTGATTCGGCGCGGTCATTTTGCATTTTCGCAACCTGCGCACGCAGTTGATCACGTTCCTTCTGCAACGCCTCCCACTTCTCCAACGTCACCCAAACGATGTTCCCGCTTGGCAGGAGTCCCCGCAACCGTTCGCACTCCGCCTCCAACGCCGCGATCTTCTCGGTAGACGTGCGCAAGTCGTAAGCGGGCGGGGTATACTCGGTATCGTTGGCGATTGCCTCAAGTTCCTCGGCGGTGTAGGTGGTCACGGTTGCACCTGTTCGGCGTACCATTCATCGAAGCTCATTGCAATCGGCTTGTTCCAATCCCACGGTTGTTGGGCCACGTAAAAAGCATACTTGTTCACAGCATCGACCATTGCCTGCAACCGTTCAACCTCGGCAATCAGGGAGGGTATGTCGGTAATAGAATTGGCAAAGAATTCAGCCTGTTCCTTCTGGTTACTATCTTGACCTTCGATTGTTGCCAGGAATCCATCAGAGCAATGAATGGCGTAATCCCATGCTAGTTTCACAACTGTGTACGGTCCCGGCGTCGCCTTCCCTGCCCGTTCCTTAATCGCTTGCAGTTCGTCCTTGTTCACCGTCTCGCCTCCCTTGCTTGTCGGTTCATTTCGTCACGGTAAAGCCCTTCATACATCTGCGCCTTGTCGAGTGCCGCCGCTAACTGTTGCTGCGTTGCGGCTAGTTGCGCCTTCAACGTTGCGATCTCCTGCGCCTGACGATCCAACGTCGATACGTGGTCATCGTACAGAAAAACGGCGGGTAAAACGTCGGCGGGTTTCATGGTGTACCTCTTAGGCGTAATAGGATGGATTACCTGTACAGCCCTACGGCTGTCTTTCCCATACCGGCCATGTGCGATCTCTCATGTCCAGACCAAGCAGACGTTCGACCTCGAAACGCGTGCGGTCGTGAAGCTGAATCTTCTCGCGGTTCTTCAAGTACCATGCTTTCATTTCCTCATATGGCACGAGCACACTTTCTGGCGGGCCATTGATGGCGCGTCCCGCACCCCACCAATCGGCAATCATTTCTCGTAGGTACTTATCGGGCATCTCTAAGCACTTAGTTTCTCCATCATCCTCACGTAATACCCAGTGCTGCCAGTGGTGCGGGTTGTGGCGCTGGTGGTGTAGCCATGCCGCATCGAAGCGCCGGTCAACCCACGGTTGGGTACAAGTGTCTCCGAAGTGAGCCCTAATGTCTCCATAGTTGCGTTCCGGGTATGGACCACCGTAGAACTTATCGACATACGGACCCCACTCGGCAAGGCTAAACTTGCTCAGGTCATGGGTGATGCCCTGCCAGAGCAATCCAAGACGGCGGCACTCCTGAAAAACATACCACTTATGCCTGAGCACATATTTTAAATACTGAAGATTCTTGCTCATGGCTGCGCCTCGTCGCTCGATTCATCAGCGGCTATTACGTCACCCACTTCAGCGGACATGTCTTCCGTCGGCGGCTCACCAACACTAAACCTGATTACGGATGTGCGACGGCTGAACCACGCATCAGGGACATCCATTGTGATGGGCACGGCGATTTCCGCGTCGCTGAGTGTTCCCGACATCGGCGTGCGCTTGCGCACAATTACGCCGCCATCCTCATTAACAATCAACCAAAACTTGAGTACCATCGTCTTTTCTCCTTCCTGTACAGATAAGGGGCGCTACCCTTACACGGTTTTATTTTGCTACCCGCCAATGCGTTACTCCCGGCAGTTCTGCGCCGTCACAGGTGCGCCACAGATGCCCGTCAAACGTCGCTAGAATCGGGGCATTGTAGAACCAGACTTCCAATACCCTGTTCGTTGGCGGCGTATCGCTGCGCCATGCGCTATGCGTTGCGGTCGTCATGCGGTCTTGCATTATGCCCCCCTCAATTCAACTTCTACCCGTGGATTCTGTTTGTCATCGGCCATGAAAGCGTGCAACTCGACAACCTGCGAATCATCGTCCCATGCGATACCGTTCAGCGAGTCAAGGCAAACCTTGATCTTATTGTCCAGGTCGCCCGCCTTGCGGCCACGGAACACCCGCAACGTTACCGCAACCGGGCCGCGCAACGGTTCGACGCCTGCCGCCCGTGCCATCCAACCCGCCGCAACTTTGTAGGTTTTCGCTTCTTCGCTGACGACGGTTCTCCCTTTGTAGGTGCGCCAATAGCGGTTAGCCGATGGCGGCAACGGTAGGGTGATGTTCATGCGGTCACCTGTGAGGATTCGACGTACAGGGGCTTAACCTGCTCGAACCAAACGGCAAATGTCAGCGGCGTGCAATACTCGTTAGCGGCGGCGCAATACTGCCCGTAATGATCTGCCGCACTCAGTTTTACCCGCAACGCCTCATTCTCTGCCGTCAACGCCTGCACCGTCGCCTCCATTGCCTTTAGCGCCGCGTGTGCGTCGTTGCAGCGCATGGAGTCAACCGCGCTTGCGTGTTCGTGCCCCTGTTGGCAGTTCCAACCCGTTAGTGTCATCGTTTCGCGCTCCCATCGTCTGACTAGGTTACTCGGCGGTATGTGTGCCATCTAATGCGCCGTCCGTTCAGCGTTGCTAGCCAACCGTGCATCGAACTGTCCCTGATCATACTGCCGCCATTCTGCCGATCCAATCGTGTACGGGTTGACGTAGACGTGACTATAACGGTTATCATCAAAGCCCCGCATGTAAGGCGTTGCCGGCAGTTCGTAGCGCCAAGCGTCGACGTACTCGACAAGGGCGGGAGATATGCGGGTCATGGTTGCACCTGTTCGTATTGCCAACGCCGATGCAGGGTAATCACCGCGGTTCGTTCGCCTTCAACCTCAACATAGTTATCGCCGCCGCCGCCGATGATCCAACGGTTAGCGCCGAGATACCGAACATCAGTATTGAACATTTCTAAGCCGAACCAACCGCCGCCACTCTTTAGTGCATCGCTGACGCACCGTTGTGCTTCCCTGAGTAGTTCAGCGTCGTTCATGGTTGCACCTGTAACCCGAACAACGTCGCCAGGAGCACCACGGCGGCGACCACGGCGAAACGGTTGTGCGTTGCCGTGGTACATCCGCAACGGTTGCACGAGTCAATCCAAATGCCGCACTTAGGACAGATGCCTTTCATCGCATCACCGCCTGATCTGCGCCTGCCGCAACGCACATGATTGCAAAACCGACTAGACCAATGACCATCATCCAAAAGAAGAATTCAAACGTGCTACCGCCGCCGCTATTGTCACCGTCCATCATTCGCCTCCTGTCCTGTCAATCGTCAAAGCGCAACCGGGTAAACTGCCGAACCCATCCCTAGGTATAATGTTTAGTCCCGGTTGCGCTATGCACTGTTAGGGGCCTACCGCCTCCGCCGTCACCCGCTCCCCAACGGTCACCGTGCTAGTGCACGTTTGCCACGGGCGGCGCAGTAGGCGTGATTGTCGGGAAAATCGCGCCGGGGTGCTTGCTTGCATTGTCCATCGTGCAAAGCCGTCAGCACACCCCGGCGTGACTGATAAGCTAGAAGGGCATATCCTCGTCATGCGCTGCGCCGTTGGCGTGGGTTGCGCCTTCGGTGTCGTAATCGTCTGACGTGATGTCCATCGACCGCACGAGGTCAGCAAACTTGGTACGCATGTCGATGACGGCGAACAACTCCGCATCGGCAAGCGGGCCATCTGCGGTGAACTTGGCGACGCTGTACGGCTTGCCGGTCGGGTTGACCTGTTGCGTCAATTCAATGCGTGTCCAGGTCGTGAAATACGCCTGACCGCGTTCGCGTGCCCGTGCGCTTGCGTAGGTGTCGAACACCCGCAGCGACGTTGGCGGCAGGGTCAGCACGGCGGGCATCGTCCAACCGTCAACCAAGACCAACAGGCGGCGCATCGACTTGCACGCCTGACCCTTACCGTTCGACCCCCACTGCGCCAACGGGCAGGTTGCGCACGAAAACAATGCGCCGTCACTCGACAGACCGGGATGCGCAACCGGGAAGGCTAAGGCGTCGGTAAGATCGGCGTCGGTGTCGAAGATGCCCGCCACGCCATCGTTTGACTTGCAAACGGGCGGCTTGTTCCCGCCTTCCTTCGACGGCCACCACGCCCGAACCTTCTGCGATACGGCGATGATTGCCCGTACAGGCGGCTTAACCAAGTCGGTGTCAACTGCAAAGCCGTTGATGCCACCAGGGGCGATCTTGATGCGTGCCGGCTGATAATCGAAAGCGTTCTGTTCCTGCTCCAACTCCGCCAACACAGCTTGCTGCGCTGCGGTCAATGCGGTTCCGTTACTGCCGAGAGTTGCGAGTGCGGTTGTCATGGTGAAACCTTTCGTCGGTGTACGATGCCCGCCGACAGGCGTTAGGGATAAGTTAGGCGATTGCCTTGAGGATTGAACCAACCAGATCGGCGGCATGTTTCACCGCGCTGAATGCCGTCTGTTCCTGTTCCAACGCCGTCTTAGCATCTTCGGCGTCATAGGCGGCGGCGTTCATAAGCGACCATGCACGGGCAAGCGTGCCCGTCGTGCGGGCTTTGACGATGAACGCATCCTTCGCCGCTTCGCGTGATTCCTTATTGGAACCGGGCAGCGTCGGGTAGATTTCAGCGATGAACTCCGCTTCGGCGGCTTCGTAGTTCTGCCGTGCTTCCTTTGCGATGCGGCGTTTCGCTGCGTCCGCTTCCAATGCCAACTGAAGGTTGTCGGCGTTGCGGCCAAGCGTTTCAAGGATGCTGCGGGCATCGACTACGATGGGTGACTGTTCGGTGATCATGTTCCTCCTAGTAGGGCAGTTCTTCGGTTCGGGTTAACGGTAGATGCGGATCACTCGGTGCGCTGCATTGACAGTTGTAATAACCACACGTTGCGCACGGTTGCGGGTCATTCTCGACTAGCGCCAAGATTGCAGTTCCTAGCGGCGTGCGGACGGGCTCAAACCGTCGCCACGTTTCGCCAACTAGAACCTCAACCGTACTGCCGACGATGCGACCGGGGCCGATGTTCATGCTGCGCCTTCCTTCGACATGACTAGGCAGTTCGCTTGACGCCCTTCCTCAAATCCGGCGTTCCAACCGCGCCGCTGTTCCTCGTTGGCGCAATCCCAAAAGCGTTTGCCGGTCTTGTACATGCGATACCCAAACGTGTAATCATTTGGGATAAAACGAACTGCGGTATTGTGATTCATGTGGGGTAGTGCTAAACTGTGGTTGGTCATGTTCATCCTTTCGTGACCCGTGCCCCAACCGTTACAGCGGTGTGGGGCGTTTCGTTTTCGCTTACAATACAATATTAGCATACAGTTGCAAACATGTCAAGCGTCAATTCCAGTGAGATTGTAATTTTACGGCAAAGAAAAACCCGCCGTTGTCGGCGGGGCGGGGGAGTCGTTTGGGTGCTTCGGCGGTCTACTAGCTTACAGCGACAATGAAAGGATACTGACAGCTAGACATAAATAGCCTTAAGGGTTCGGCATGTGCTTTCGGTGAGGATTTGCGGATATATCGAAGTTTTGGGGATTTTCGCGCCGTTTTTCGCCGGATCGTAGGGGAAACGCTATACCTATAACGTTATAGGTATAGTGCAGAGATATAGAGATGGGTATATACTATTCCCTGCAAACATTGCTTCCCGGCTTACGACGCCGCACGCCGTATGTAAAAAAAAAGCTAAACGGATGGTCCCTCACTTTATTGCGCCCACTGATCTTCGCGCTCTACTAATCGTTGCCGAATTAGCGTCCGCCATTGCCGCCGCCGAACTGCACAACCGCATCGCCTCGGCGCGCCTGGTTGCGCCCGCCGCCCGTGTGCTTGATGACCGGTGCGTCGGGGATTGCGCCGATTGCGCCGCCCGCCAACCAAACTGCAATGCGTTTGACGGTTTCCAAAACCCCATCGTCAACAATTAAGCCGGCGACTTTGATCTGTTCGATGGCGCGTGCGGCCATGCGTTCAGTGTCGCCCATGCGCTGCGTCTGCATGTCGGCAACCAACCTGACGTGCGCTAGGATTTCGGCGCGCATGTGGGGCAGGTTGTCAACGATGTGCGCGACTTCTTCCGCTTCGGGCGATATGCCGACCGTATCCGGTTCGGCGTTGATCGTCATCGGTTCGTCGGGCCGTCCTGCTAGCCAACCCAACGTCACCCCGTAAACGTCAGCTAGCGCCATCAACAACGTAAGCGATGGGTTGCTTTTGTTGTTTTCCACGTTCGAGATTTGGCTGAGCCCAAACCCCACAAGGCGCGAAACGTCCTGCGACGTCAGCCCCTTATTTCGTCGCGCCATGTGCGCGCGCCCGCCCATCGTATCCCCGTACATCGTTTTTTGTTCCATGCCCACATTGTAAGATGCGCCGTCTGCGGTTCGCGTGGCACTAAACAATTCAATCATGTTGCGTTTGCCCCCTTGACTAGCATACATTCATAGTGTATCATCTACAGTAGGATTGTAAATTCACAACAGGAGTGAAACTTTATGGCGAAGAAATACACCGGGATTCGTATGCCTGATGAAACCATCGAACTGTTGCGCGCATGGAAACCGGTTGCAACCCATGTCCGCCGAGAGAATACATCGTTGGCTGACACTATCGAATTTTTGGCAAAAGCGGCGGCGCAGGTATACCCCGAACTTGCGCCGAAAGTCGATAGCGCACTATGAACCACGTCACGATTACCCCCGACCCCGCAGCGAATGAGCGCATAGCACAGACGGTGCTGTATACCATCACCGTCAAGGGAACGCAGGTTCCCGTGTACGCTTTGCGCCCTACTTCGATTGTCGATGCCATGCGTGATAGTCAACAACTGATCTCCTTCTCCAAATAGCAACGCCCCCAATCACCGGTTTGGGGGCGTCTGCGTGGAACTGGGCGTTTCGTTTGGGCGGTTGCGCAGGGGCGGTTGTCTGCGCTGTTTGTAGCGTATCACGAAATAAAAAAAACCGTTCACATCAAATTCAGGGGGTTCCTATGATAGCGCCTGCCGTTTTGATTTCTGCATTGCTAGCCGGGGCCGCCATGTCGGTCGGGCATCTGATCCGTTGGAAATCGTTCCTACACGACGAGGACGGACACCCGCGCGGACTGTCTCGGCTTGAGGCGTACGTGTGGGGCACGGGCGGTATCTTGTTGTCGGCGTCAATCGCCGTGTTGATTTTCCTGCCTGAAATGTGGCCGGCACTGTTGATTGTTTGGAGCGCCGCCGCATCTGCCGGACTGACAACCATTGCACTATGGAAAGTGGATACATCCAATGAGCGCATCCGACGCTTGCAGAATACTATCGCTATCGCCAAAGCCGACGCCGACATTCGACAGGACTAATAGCCGGCTCGTGACAACCATAGAGGATCAGATTGCCGTTGCCCTCAATATCGAGGATGCGTTGAAAAACTCTTATGTGTTGTTGGTGGAGCAGTACACGGTTGGCAATGTTGACCATGAGTTTTACGAAATGCTCAAGCGGCAGATTGAACACGCCCGCAAATCGAACTGGCGATGCTATGGCGAGTTGTGTCAGCGCCGCGGGGAAATGGGGTAGGACATGAACACCTTTAATCGGCGGTTGTCGCTGCGGATTGACGCAATACAGCACGCAATCGACACCGTTCAGGCGTGGCCGGATGGGAGTACAAAACGGACGGCGTTGGGTGTGCTGCGTCGTGTGATGGGGGAATTACAAAGGGGTATCGGGTCACATGGCGATCAATAGCGACGATGTTCTATCGCAGGTTAAAGACCTGGTAGATAAATTTGGCAGCAACGGCAGCGCACCGCATACCGAGGACGAAGCGGAGGACGAAAAGACGCCGACCGTCCTTGACTGGAAGTTGGAATCATTAGCTGATGCGTATCAGGCGAATGATCCGATTGAATTCCTGGTTGACGGACTGTTGCCGGTGCCATCGCTGTCAATCGTCTATGGCGGGCCGGGGTCGCTGAAATCGATGCTGCTTTGTGATCTTGCCGTCTGCGTGGCCGGGGGCAAGATTTGGCTTGAGGCGTTGCCCGACTCCAACGGGCAGGGGTTTAGCTTCCCGACGAAACAATGCCCCGTGCTGTGGATTGACTTCGACAACGGCAACCGGCGCACCCGTGAACGTATGGCGGCGCTAGGGCGTGGTCACGAAATGCCCGAAACGATTCCCTTCCGCTATGTCTCCATGCCGTCGCCATGGCTTGACGCTTCCGACGTTGCGGTCGTTATGGACCTTGCCGAACTGATCAAGCGCGAAGCGTCCCGCCTTGTCATCATTGACAACCTCGGGCTGATTACCGGCAGCACAGAAGAAAACAGCGGGGCAATGGCGCAGGTAATGGGGCGACTCCGTTGGCTATCCGAGTACGCCAACTGCGCCGTGATCGTCGTTCACCATCAGCGCAAGTCAAACGGGACACTAGGAACCGGCGTGCGCAAGGGCGAAACGCTACGCGGCCATTCCAGCATCGAGGCGTCGCTAGACTTGGCGCTACTCGTGGAACGCAACGGGCGTGAGGATTCCGTGTCGGTTGTCGCTACTAAGGTGCGTGACTATCAGGAGTTCGACACCCTCGGCGCGCTGTGGACGTTTGAGCACCGCCCCGAAACAAAGCAGTTATACGCCGGCAGATTCTTCTGCAAGTCAGTTCCAACGACCGATGACATGCTGAACCTTTCCATCAAGGCGCACATTAAAAACTTTATGCGCGGCGGCGGCGCTATGGACTGGCATACCATCGTTGACGGCGTGCGCGACATCATGGCAGCGAAACCAGGCGGCAAAGCTCCGGGCATCAATAAGGTGCGCGGACTCCTAAAAGAACTTGTCACCGATGGCGATATTCAAGAGTTTGGAACGCAGCAAGACCGGACCTATGGACTGTCGTAACGGGTCCGTAATAGCCCCGTAATAGGTCAAAAAGTGCCCGTAATAGGTCCCCTTTTTTGACCACCTATTACGATTCACCTATTACGACCCTATTACGACCCTATTACGGGGCAATACAGATATAAGCATGAACCTATTACGGGCTATTACAGACCTATTACACCCCATTACGGGACCTATTACGGGTTACACCCCCCTTAAAGGGGTGTAGCCGTAACAGGGTCCCGCCGATGACGTAACGGAAGGGCGGAAAAATGACAGTTGGAATGATCGGAACGGGGCATAGAACAGCAAAGCGATTCACGCCGAATCCGCAGAATCAGACGATGGTAGAAACTGCCAAGCACGCCGACATAAAGCACTTGGCAGAAAAGTACAGCGTTCTACATCGGGAGTCGGCGCGGGAATGGGCGGGGCCGTGTCCTAAGTGCGGCGGCACGGATCGGTTTCACTGTACCGCCGAATGGTGGTTCTGCCGGGACTGTCACGAAAAGCGCGGCGACGCAATTGAATTCGTCCAGTGGGCGGCGGGGTTGGATTTCAAATCGGCAATTGGATTCCTAACGGGGGGCACGATGATAGCGAATGTTCAGCCGGCGATACCGCAACGGCAGGAGAAACCCGCCGAACTGCAAACCGACGATTGGCGCAATGAGGCATTGCGGGAAGTGGACGCCGCACACAATCGCCTACTAGGGGCCGACGAACTTGACCCGGCGCGGTTGTACCTGCTAGGGCGGGGCATCAATGCCGATGGTTGGCTAGCGTTCCGTTTGGGCAGCGGGCAGGGTTGGAACCGCGACACGGGCAAAAGTGAACCGGCGATCCTGATTCCCTGGATTCGTGCGGGCGTCGTGCGGGCGGTGCGTTATCGGTTTTTGCAACCTGTTACGGCGCACAAAGCGACAAGCAAAAACGGTTCGCAGTTCGCCGGTTCGCTGTACGGCGGGCAGGCGTTAAGCGGGGCCGAGGAAACGACACGCACCCTTGTTCTGTGCGAGGGGGAATTGAACGCTATTAGCATCTGGCAGGTTGCGCACGCGGGCGGCGTCGATGTGCTGTCGCTTGGTTCCGAGTCACAGAACCTAACGGACAAAATGATTGAGTATGCCGGCAAGTTCCAATCCGTCATCGTCTGGATGGACAAACCGCAGGTTGTCGAACGCCTCAAGGCGAAGCTACCAGGTGCGGTCGGTTTCGCATCGCCGCAGAACATGGACGCGAACGATTGCCTCAAGGCGGGCACGCTGCAAGCCATCATTGCCGAACTGCGCAGGCGGGCGTGTAAGGACTCGGCGCAGACGGAACGCCTGCTT
>OFQZ01000468.1_pt1 | contig 13808 bp, 28 predicted proteins | sample 1543011 | NCBI WGS metagenome assembly OFQZ01 (sample SAMN07774216, study PRJEB24372) | wastewater metagenome | isolation source: Exp Tend NO 0WW | collected 2016-02 | reverse complement strand
CCGATCTGGGGCAACGCCGCTCACATTTCTCCCGCCTGCGCGACTTTGGGGTTTGGTTCCGGGTTGGGTCCACCGGGAAGGCTGAATTGATCCTACCGGGCAGGAATTGGAAATCCCAAAGCGGCGTTTATGGCTTTGCGAAAGGCTATCAATTTTGCTTATGAGGCTCATTCCGGCCAGCGGGAACGCCGATATTCCTCATCGGAGGCGGCGAGGTATCGCTCTCGCTCGTCGGGATCTCGCCGGAGCTGGACAGGCAGGGCGACGTACTGGGTCAACTCGCCGTGCATGGCCTTGCTCGGCCTGAGTTTCTGCGGACGGTTGAGGAGCCCGGTGATTCGTCGTCGAATGGCGACAAGCATGGCCGCGAGGGGGCAATCTCTGGTTGCGAGCGTGCGTCCCTTGAACACCACCTGCCACCCGTCGGGCCCGTGCTGGAGCCTTATGGCCGCGGCTCGCATGACGCCTTTGCGTCCCCGCTCGTAGTTCTTGCCCCGCTCTCTCACGCCCGTCCCCCCGCCCAAAACCTCAAACTCTCATACGCCTTCCACACGGCCTCGCACAGCGTCGGCCCGGTGCCGGACACCCAGCGGCCGGCGGGGTTGCGGAGCTCGACGCAAACGGACTTGCGGAGCGGGCAGAGCCACCAGTCGGCGACGGCCCAGTCGTGGTAGGGGTTCAAGTCGCCCCCATGGATCGCCGATGAACCTCCCATGAACCATCTCCTCCTCTTGCGGCTGTGCTTCTGGGCCTTCGTGGCTCTCTGCTGATCCAACCCCGGGGCCCGATTGCCGCCGGGGCTGGCGCGTGTGATGGGGCTACGGCCCCGCGGTATTTCGTCACCCGATCTTGAGCCCCGTCCCCGTCGTCCCATCCGGCAGCACGATCTTCTGCCTCTCCGCCGTCTGGATGGCCTTGGCCTTGTCGAGCGCCCGTTGCAGCGTCACGACGAGGTTGTCGATGGGCATGGTCCCGGCGAATCTGACCCTCCCGTCGTCGGGGATGATGCCCACGATCACGGTCTGCATCCCCGCCTGGAGCAAGGGCGCCGCGGTCTGGAGCAGCCAATGGGCCGAGGTCATGGTGCGGGCGCACTGGGCTTCGAGAATCTGGGCGGGGTTGGGTTGGGGGGTGGGGGCGTTCACTTGGGGTTCTCCGTGGGCACGACTTCATACCGGCTCTTCGTCTTGGGGCTCTGGCGGACAACGCCATCCGAGACCATTCGCTCCATCGTTCGCGACGCGCCGACGTATCCAAGTCCAAAGGCCCGTTGAAGGCGCGAAATGGTCATGTACCCGTCCACGCGCGTCATCCGCACGGCGTTGTCATAAAAAAAGTCGGCGTGTTTGTCGTTGTTCACTTCTTCCCGCTCCTCACAACCGTCCCCCGCTCCCCCCGCTTGGCCTTGCCCTGTCGGATCATCGCCGAGACGTGCCGCTCGACGGCCTGACGCGAGACGTGCCGCCCCATCGAACGCGACAGGCGCTCGGAGAGGTCGCCGAGGTTGACGGGTTTGGACGATCGACCGATGGCGGCGCGGACCTTTGGACCGAGCCCGAAATGGTACAGCTTCTTCATAACGCGCCGAGGAGGGATCGAACCTGCGACCTGCGGATTTGGAATCCGCCGCTCTGCCAACTGAGCTATCGGCGCTGCAAAATCCCCGTTCCGCTCTCGCGTACCGGGGTGTGGTGGTTCAGGGTCGAGGCCCGTACTGGAGGCGGGCAACGGCCACGTCTGCGGTCTGCACAATTGCGGTCATCGTCACCCCCATCGCCGCGAGCACGGAAACGACGATGATGATGGTCCGCGAGATGCACCTGTCGATGGGTGCCAATTCGGTCGTCGGATTTGTCTCGGACATTCTAAAAGCTCCTTTTGGTGGTTCACTCAACCGTCATCACGCCCTTGTCGTCGTCCCAAACCGGGCACGGCCACGACTTGAGCACCGGGATAACAGCGTCAACGAGCCCGTGCTCCACGAGCGGGGCGGACGCCTCATGGTCCCGGGCCGCGCGAAGGGCGGTGTCGCGGATCTGATCGCACACGTCGGCGGACGCCTTGTAGACGTACACCGCTCGCATCTCCCAAGAGGCGTGGGCGTCGCGCTCTTCGACCAGGTTCTTGACCTGTTCCTTGATGAGCTTGATCGTGTCGTCGTCGGCGTCGAAACTCTTGACCTTCTCCAAATGCCCGGCGATCGAGTTGCACGCCGTGTTCATCACTTTCCGATGCTCCGCACGCTGGGCGGCGTAGTTCGCCTGCCACCCTTGCGTGCGGGTCGTGAGAGACGACAGGACCGCCTTGTCGGCCTCGGCCATGTACTGATCCCGCCACTTCGCGAGGAAGAGGTCGGCCCGGTGGGAATTGGACTCGTTCGATGGGATGGGTTCGGCGGACATGGGGGCTCCTGTGGTGAGGGGTTCGGGGACACGATCAGACGGGGGCGTGCTCATTGAACCGGGCGACGAGACCCTTCCAGTGGGCTTCGGCTTCGGCGCGTTGCTTTGCGATCACCGCAACGGTCCGCCCCGTGACAACCCCCCGGCGGCGAGCCTCTGCCCGGAACTGCTGGCGGGTCGGAACGGCGGGGACCATGCCGTCGCCACGCCACGCGGGGATGTAGTCCATCGGCTCACCCTTGAAATGCGACGGGCAGAGAACGCGGCCACGACGGAAGCACGGGCGGGAACGGTACTGGCCGGGACGGCTGAACAAGTCGCGAGGCGTGTAGCTGGTCAGTTCGCCCGGGGTAATTGCCATGTCAATGGACATCGTCGTCTCCTGTGGTGAATGTTTCAGACTCCGCAGAGTGTAGTCGAAAAATATCCGGCGTCAATGTTGCAAATCCGAAACATCGCGGATATTCTCACCTCGCCGGAAATCGGCAGGAGTGAAACATGGCGAATCACACACCGGGACCGTGGGAGGCTGCCAGACTAAAGAGGCACGCCCGAATATACGTCGACGTGTCCCAAGAGGCCCGTGAACGCGGAGGGCCACGATCCATCGCGTCGGTGTGCTGCGACAAGAGCCAAATGCACCAAGGCGAGGCCGAGGCCAACGCCCGCTTGATCGCCGCCGCCCCGGACCTGCTCGCGGCGTGCGAGGGGTGCTTGGCATATCTGGAGTCTAAGGCGTTGTCGATCAACGTGCCGGACAGCGAGGCGAACGACGCCGCCGACATGACCGCTGCGGTTCGCGCCGCACTCACCAAAGCAAACGGAGCCTGACCAATGGCAATCACCCCGGCCCAGCGCGGCCAACTCTCAAAGTTCATCGGAGCCTCCCGCATCCCCGCGATTCTCGGGAAGGACCCGTGGAAGTGCCCCGAGGATGTGCGGCTGGAAATGCTCGGGCTCACCGAGCCGACCAAGGCGGGCCCCAAAGCGGACATCGGCACGGCGTTCGAGGGTGCGATTCTCGCGCAGATCATGGAGCACACAGGGGTCCTGTACAACAGCGACCCCGAGGCTTTGGAGTTCTTTCACCCCAACGGCGTGATGATCGCCCACCCTGACGGCCTCGCGTTCGATAAGAAGTCGATCGCCGAGTGCAAAATGACCAGCATGTCCGAGGACTGGGGGCAGGACCTCGACGCCAACGGCCTCCCCGCGCGGGTGCTGCTCCAGGTCGTCGGGCAATTCTCGTGCATCCCCACCGCCGAGGTCGCACACATCGGGGCGTTTCTGGTGAAGGGGTCAGACTGGGAGTTCAGGTTCTACACCGTGCCCAGGCCCGTCGAGCTGGTCCGCGAAGTCACCGACGCCGTTGTCGAGTGGCACGCCCGGCACATCGTCGAGGGGCGGCTGTGCGAGGATGCCCCGAGGGCGCTGGAGTCGATGAAGCGGATGAAGCGGGACCCGGAGGCGGTGGTCGAGGTCGAGTCTGTACTGCTCGACACGCTCTTGGACGCGACAGAGAACCGCAAGCTCGCCGAGAAGGCCGAGGCTGCGGCACAGGGCGAATTGCTCGCCGCGATGGGCACGGCGTCTCAGGCCCTTGGGATGGAAGTGCCGGCGTCGGCGGCGGTCGACCCGCTCGGGCGTCGATACTGGCTCAAAGAGGAGTCGGCGGGAATGCGGGTCAACAACGATCGTTTCAAGTCCGAATATCCCGACGTGTACGCAGCCCTCGCCGAGCCCGCGACGAGGAAGATGCCGAGGTGGTCGGGTCTACCACGCAAGGAGAAGAAGTGATGGGAAAGAAAGACGCGGGAATGGTGGTGTGTCCGGGGTGCGACGGTTCTGGCAACGGATATCGGAGTGCGCCGCGGGAAGGAGGTCCGATGGTGACGGACATACCCGTGTGCGAACGGTGTGGAGGCGCCAAGGTGGTCGCAAAGGCCGACGTTCGGCACGAGGACTTGCGGGCACACAACATGTCCCTTCGCGACTACTTCGCGGCGAAGGCGATGCAGGCGATGGTTTCGACGTATACCGATATGGTCCGGTTTGAGGAGACGCCGGAGCAAGCCGAGAAGCGCCAGACGACGTTCTACCGCGAAATGGCGATCGACCACAACCTCAAGACCTCGCACGACGACGGCTGCGAAGAGATTGCGGCGGACGCCTATCGGGTCGCCGACGCCATGCTCGCCGCCCGGGAGAAATCGACATGACCCCCTCCCTCCTCATCGCCTTCGCCCTGATCGGCGTGCTCGCGGTCTGCGTCGTCATCCTCGCCACCGGCGTCGCACGGCTCACGGAGAGGGTGCGACAACTTGAGCGCCGGGCAACAGTCGGCACCATCCAACTCTCTCGCGGCACCCTTCGCGTCGGCGGAGCCACGATCGGGTCCGTCGAAATGACCGGCGGCGAACTCGTCATGGAAGCCCCGACCACCACTCCCCCGCTCTCTGTCAACTCACTTGGAGGAATCTCGAACCATGTCTGAACCCTCCCGCATCGTCGAACTCCGCATCCGCAACGTCAAGAGAATCCGCGCCGCCCACATCACGCCCACCGGGAATCTTATCCAGATCACCGGCAAGAACGGGCAGGGCAAGACCACGGTGCTCGACTCGATCATGTACGACTTTGGCGGCGAGAAAACCATCCCCGAGGAGGCCCTGCGGCGCGGGGCAATCTCGGGCGAGGTCGTCGCGGACATTGGAACGCACGTCGTGACCCGCAAGTTCACCGAGGGCGGCAAGTCCACGATCACGGTGCTCGACAAGAGCGGCAAGCCCGTGCCCTCCCCGCAGGCGTGGCTCAACTCGCTCGTCGGGAACATCGCCTTCGACCCCCTCGCGTTCAGCCGTCAGGACCCCAAGGAGCAGGCGGCGGTGCTGCGGCGGGTTCTGGGGCTCGACGAGGCTTTCAAGGCCCTGGACGCGAAGGCTGAGGCCCTGGCGACCGATCGGACGGCCACGAACCGGCTCCTCAAGTCCGGCGAGGCGAGGCTTGCGGCGCTCCCGGTGGTCGACGCTCCCGAGAAGGAAGTCGACATGGCGGAATTGGCCGAGGAGCACGCCGCGGCGATGTTGGTGCGGTCGGACAATGAGGAGAAGCGGCGATGGCTCGCCGATGCCCGCGTGAGTCGTGACAAGTGGGAGACTCGCATTGCCCAATTGGAGGCGCAGCTTGCGGACGCGAAACAGAACTGCGAGCAGATCCGCCGCGGCATCTATGACAACCAGGAGGCCATAGAGGCGCTGGTAGACCCCGACCTCTCCGCCATCACCGAGCGGATGCGAACCGTCCAGGCGACCAACGCCAAGGTCGTCGCCAAGCGGGACCGCAACAAGCTCCAGTACGAGGTGTTGGGGCTCAAGGACAAGAGCGAGGCCCAGACCGCGGACCTCGACAAGATCGCGGCGGAGAAGGCCGAGCTCGTCGGGAAGGCGAAGATGCCCGTCGCCGGCATGGCGTTCACCGCGGACGGCGTGACCCTGGGCGGCATCGCCATCGCCGAGTGCTCGGGCGCCGAGCGGCTGCGGGCGTCGGTCGCCGTGGGCCTGGCGCAGAATCCCAAGCTGCGGATCATGCTGATTCGGGACGGTTCGCTCCTGGATTCGGAGTCGATGAAGGCTCTCGAGCAAATCGCCGCCGACCGCGACGCCCAGGTGTGGATCGAGCGCGTGGACGAGTCGGGGGAGGTGGGGGTGGTGATTGAGGATGGGGCGATCGCTGGGGAGGGAGCATGAACCCCAAGAAGCCGCCGCCGCAGATCAAGAAACGGACGAGACTTTGGGCGTGCTGGAGTCCTGATCGTGGCCTCATCTATCACGACCTGTTCAACACCAAGTCCGAGGCTCAGAGCGTTTCAGACTCGCTCAATATCGCGGGGTGTCCAAGTTGGCGACCGCTGGCAATGTCGGCCCCCGCCCAACCCGCGCCAACCCGCGAGAGGAGGAAGAATTGAGCATCGACCGACTGATCGAGCGCCACGTCTTTGGAGTTGAGCCGCGAGAGGTTCGCATCCGGGGCGGCACAAACACGGTGACGGTGTACGTCGCCAACCCCGCGTTGGCCGATGGGACATGGCTGGAACACGAATTGCGGGCATACAGAGAACCAAGACACTTCTCCACCGACCCCGCCGCCGCGTGGAGCGTGGTGGACAAGGTGCACGCCGACCATCCGACATGGAGGTTCGCTCTGTCTTGTACGGGAGGCGGCAAACAGTGGAGGGCGAGCCTGTACACCTTTGACCCACACGACGATTCCGGGGGCAGCGTTGAAGGCCAAGCGAAGCACGCAACCCGCGAACTCGCCATCTGCATCGCCGCCTTGCGAGCCGTGGGCTGCCCCGAGTCGGACATCGAAACCGCGACGAGCGAGAGGAGGGGAGGATGATCCGCGACGAGATGAAAGCGAAGCTGGCGGAGTTGATGGGGTGGCGAGTCGTCTCCCGCAATGGCGACGACGTGCCGACGTGCTGGATCAACGAGAGGTACGAAGGCGACCCCGTTACCGGCTCGACGTGCCAAGTCACGAACCACCCCATCCCCGAAACCCTCGACTTCATCGCCGGGGCGTTGCCGGAGGGGTGGAGGTGGTCCCGAATGTCCTGTCAAAGAATCGGAAACGATGGAGGGTGGGCGTCGTTTGCGCACCATCCGCAAGCCGTAGTGGCCGTGCGAGGCGACGCATTCAACGAGTACGACGCGAGACTCGCCTGCGTGATCGCAGCCTACGAGAGCGAGAGGAGAAGGGCATGAGTGACTTCACAATGGTTTCTTACAGCCTTCACGACAAGATCGTGAAAGAACTCGAAGCGACGCTCGCCTCCCGCGACGCGACGATCAAGACGCAGGGGGAGGAGATTGAGAGGCTGAGGGGGGCGATTCAGTCGGTCCTCATGGACGCCGCATCGTTGGGCATGGAGTCCGCCCAAGACTGCTGCTGTGCCCAATGCGGCGAGCCGATCGCGGTCGGTGACGGAATGGAATGGAACGACGGAGATTGGTGCTGGATGTGCTGGCAGACGTGGGGACAGAAGGCGATGGAGCATCTTGGCTCCGCCCTCGCCCCCGGCGTGAAGGCAGCGAGGGAGTTGGAGCAATGAGCATCACCATCGACCAAGTGCCGTGCTGGATCATCGTGAGTCACATCAGCCACGTCGTCATGTCCGCTGGCGATCCGGGCACACGAACGGCGTGCGGGTCGTTGTTCTGGGGCGTCTACCCGTTGAAGTCGAAGAAGGCGAAACGTCAGCACAATGGGCGAATCTGTGCGAAGTGCCGGGCGGCCCTCAGTAAGTGCGAGCGTCACGCCGCGTCCGTGCCGCAGGCGGAAGCGGAGGGCCGCCCATGACCACCGCCAAGGTTGGACCAACGCAGACGCCCAAAACGCCGCTGTGCCCCGCGATCCACGGACTGACCTACTTCCGATCGGGGATGTGGATTTGCATTCCATACGAGCGAAACACCAAAGCAGAACGCGACAAGCAGGCCAAGAAGTTCCTCGACGAAGGCCGACCCGTGCGATTGTGGACCATCCCCGCCGAAACCGCAGACGACCGAAAGGAAGCCCCATGAGCAGCGAGACGAGTCTTGGACCAATGATCGAAACGCTGACCACCATCAAAGACGACCTCTGCAAACTCGCCGAGTACGATGGTGCCGCGAGGGTGCGAGAGGCAAGGGAATACCTCATGTCGCTTGTTCCCTCCCCCGCGAAGGAGGAGGCCAAGCCCGAGCATGTACACAGTTACATCGGGACCGGCGTTGGCAGCGATCGCAAGTTCGTCTGCGAGTGCGGAGAGAATGCAATCACTGGAATGGACCGGCTCATTGAGGCCGAGGCCAAGCCCGAGGCGGGGACGAACATCATCTGCCCCGAGTGCGACCAAACCCTGTGCGTATGCAAGCCCGAGGCGGGGAGATGCAACCACGAGTACGCATCGCAGGTCATCAACCACGAACGGCGAACAATTTGTAAGCATTGCGGCGACGAACGGATTGACGCCAGGCCCGAGGCGGGGACGGTGCCTCCGGAGGGGATGTGGAGCCCGGGTATCCCCAAGGCCATCATGGACCATCCACCGCAACACGTCACGGCAACGAATGTGCGAATGATGGACAACCGCCCCGCCCCAACCCCGTCGCCCGCCGGGGAGGCCGACAGCATCAAGCCCCACCCCCAAGCCGCCGAGGTCGCGGAGAAGCTGGAGGCGTGGGTGCGCGAATACTTCGGGAGCGAGTACCACTCCGCCCGTAGCCAAAGCCTGTGCGAACTTGCCCGCTCCGTCCGACGCCTCCAGCCGACGAGGGAGATGCCCGCGAAAGAGTGTGAGCACCTGAGCCCAGACCCCGACCGCTGGTGTGAACCAACCCGCAAGTGCCCGACCAAGATCGAGCCGAAAGTACGCGACCTCGAAACTGCCGAGAGGATCATCGACGCCCTCACGGACGTTGTATCAGAGCAACAGTTCACCGTCGCGTCCCGTGGATGGAAGCAGTACGAAGCGGACCCAAGCGGCAAGAACGACTGGGCCGTTGGCGGGGCTCGAAAGGGCCAATGGACGAACATCCAAGAGGTGATGAAGTGGGCCGGAGAATACCAAGAACTACCCCGCGACTTCGCCCCCGCGACAGACCCGGACGCGGTGCCGGTGGTGCGAACCATCAAGGCGACACACGGGGTCGTCTGGCTCGCCACGCAAGAGCGGGACCACGTTGCGGTCGTCGTGGGGGGCAAGGGAGAATGCGAGCGGTACATCAGAAACCACCCTCTCGACGAAGAAGATGGTACATACGAACTCGTCCGCCTCGACTGGAGCAACCCGTGACCAAGAAAGACACCGCCGCCATCGTCGGCCAGATCGTCGCCCACCACAAACTTATCGAGGACCTGTTGGCCCGCGTGAAGGCGTTGGAGGCCCGTCTCGCCGAGCAGATCGGCAGGACGATCACGGTCGTCAAACTCCCGCCCGTTGACGAGCTGCCGACCAGATGGAGGCCGACAGGCCCGTGGAAGGAAACACCGGCTCCATACTGTGCGATCGGCGGCTCCGCGAACAACCCAGCGAACTCGAAGATCAGGAGGAAGAAGGCATGAAGATTTCACCGCCAAAGGAACTGCCCGCCGCGTTGAGGCCGAAGTGGGAACCAAGCGCCGAAGTCTGGCACAACCGACACACCGGCGCGTGGTGGCTGTTCACGAAGACCGAGCCCGGCGGGCACTGGGAGCAACACGGGTCCACCGGATACAACTCGCACGAGCGATCGTCGCATTTCACAGAGAGCCACCACTGGCACCGCATTCACCCCAACATCCAACAGGAATCCCCCATGCAAGAGACGATCAAGGCACTCGGAATGACGTTCACGCCCGTAGAGACGACGGTGAAGGGGAGGAGGTTGGAGGAGTTCAAGCTGGGCGAGCGTGCCCACCACTGCCTCACGGACAATCCGCGTCGGTACGCTGGCATCGTCGGCCGATATGCCGAGAATCAAGCGCTGGGCATCTTCACCGACTACGGAGCGTTCGACACGTCATACAACAAGGAATCGAACTGGTACTCCCCCTCCGACCTCATCGACGGCAAGCCCCGCAGCGCGCCGCAGACCAAGCGGTTCGACGAAATCCCGCACGGCACGCTGTTCATGTTCAACGGCTCGAAGTATGTCCGAACGTCATCACTATCGGCCATCGGCGAGGGGTTCGAGTTGTTCCCGTTCGCCCAGCAGTACGGCAACGGCATACTGGTCACCGTCATCGGCACCCTCACCTGGAGCCGCACATGACCGACAAGCCCGAAGCGACCAAGGTGGAGTCAACCGCACACAGGATGATGACCAGACTCGACGGGCTTGCGTTCCACCTCTACAACAGCCTCGAAGAACACCATCGGCGAGCCGCCGGGCAGGTGATACCAATGGAGACTCGGATGAAGTACATGCTCGCCAGTTACAAAGCCGCCGCCGAAATCCTCGCCGAACTCGACCGCATCGCCGCCGAAAGGAAGGAGCCCGCATGAGCACCACAAGACCGGACCCTCTCACGCTCCAAGACGGCGACCTCGACAGTGAGCGAGACGCGAGAGACGCGGATAGGACCTATCACGCTTGGGCCGTCTACGGTCGAACGAACAGGGAAGGACCGTTCCCGCTCTGGAAGCGGTTTGGCGACATGCTCCCGCACTTTACCACCAAGGCGGCGGCGATGCGTGTCCTGTCCGAACGAGGCATCAGGCTGGGCGGGGCAATGAGACTGTCGATAGTCCGTGTTGAAGTGACCGCCGTTCCACCACGAAAGGAGCCCGCATGAAAATCCCCCGCCGAACCGTGCTGTCGATACTCGCCTGTCTGACCATCTGGGGTGCCCTCGCGTGGCTGTTGCCGAGCAAGTGGAGGGTGCCGACGACCACGAAGGTCACGGGGGGCAAGGACGGCTAATCTCCCCTGTCTTGTCTCTCTCTCCTGGGCCCGGCGGACTCCTCACGCCGGGCCCTTTGCGTTCAATGTTGTAAAATTGAAACATTGCCCTTGACGTTCGAGGAGACTTCCGCTAACGTCCGTCTCGGCAATCACGCCGCAGGAGAATCCCTCATGTCCGATACCCACGATGGGCCCGACACGCAGATCGTCGAACGCGATCCGCACGCCTCGGGAGAAATCATGTCGTCGCTCGAAGCCTCGAACCTCGACATGCAGATCGCGACGGCCAAGAAGTACCCCCGGAACATCAAGCGGAGCATGGAGCAGGCGCTCGCGATGGCATGTCTCAGTGAGGACATCGCCGCGGACTGTTGCTACGCGATCCCCCGGGCCGGCAAGACAATCGAGGGGCCGTCGGTTCGCCTCGCGGAGATCATCGCGTCGGCGTGGGGGAATCTGCACGCGGCAACCAGGGTCACGGGCGACAACGGGAAGTCGGTCATTGCCGAGGCCGTCGCGTGGGACATGGAGAAGAACGTCCGCATCGGGGCGGAGACGCACCGGAGCATTCTCGACAAGGGGAACCGTCGATTTAGCGAGGACATGGTTCGCGTCACGGGTGCCGCGGCCATGAGCATCGCCCTCCGCAATGCGATCTTCCGTGTGGTGCCCAACGCCTTCGTCCAAGAGCTCTACCGCGCGTGCAAGCGGGTCGCGATGGGCGAGGAGAAAACCCTTTCGGCCCGCCGCGTGGAGGTGTTGACGTATTTCCAGAAGCTCGGGGTCAAGCCCGAGCGATTGTTCGCGGCCATGAACATCGCGCACGAGCTGGACATCGACCTTGAGGTTCTGTCGAAGCTGCGAAGCCTCGCCACCGCGATCAAGACTGGCGAGACGACCATCGACGACGCGATCCCCGATCCCACGGGCGCGAAGGAGGCGGCGGACAAGAAGGCCCTCCCGTCGACGGGAGACAAGGCCGCGGACCTCACGGCGGAACTCAAGGCCAAGAAGGAATCCGCGGCCCCCGTGACCCTTGAGCCCACCCCCGAGCAAAAGGCCCGCAAGGGCAAGACGTCGAGCCTGCCGGGGATCACGGCGCCCGAGCCCGAATGACGATCCGAGCCCCTTGTCGGGGCTCTCCGCTCGCCCGGTGCCGACAGGTGGCTGGGCGGGTTTCACGGCGGTCCTATGTCGGCCCGCCAACTGCCCGGAGTTGTACCCCTTCGACGGGCGGTTTTATGACCATCACCATCTTCGTCATCGTCCACCCAACCGGCGTCGTCGAGGTGTTCGACAACCGCGACCACGCCGAGACGATGGCGAATCCACTCCGCGGCGGCGTCCCGATTTATCCCAAACCCCTCGAGGTCATCGAGTACGTCGCGGTGCCGGCGCACCGGGCGTTTTACGATCGGCAGAATGGAGAGAAGCGATGAGTGCGAAGCAACGCGAGCCTGTCCATAGATATTGCTACAAGTGCCGCTCCTGCGGGGTGGTTGTCGACGGCCTGTGTGGCGGCGAGGAGTTGGTGTACCGATACATTTTGCAGGTGATTACTTATGGGAAGGTCGACGCGCCTGGCGATGGATTCGCGAGCCAAATCCGGATGAACGGCGTCCACGACTGCGAAGGTGGTGGCTTTGGAATTACCGATCTGATCGGGACGAAGATTGATAAACAGGAGAAGTTATGAAAGACCTCCTCCCAGCGCCCTACGAGGACCGCGTGATGATTCCAGATGGGACCCCTCCCCTCCGCACCGTCGTTGTTCACCCCGTCGTCAAGTCCGAGTACGAGCAGCGTCTCGCCGTGGTCCAGGCCCGCCGGCGTCGCGAGGCGTTCGAGAAGCGGGATAAGACGCGCCGCGTCACCAAGAAGCTCAGACCCATCGGCCCGGCGCCCGTCGCGACGTTCGAGACGATCCTTGAGGTGACGTGCTCGACCCTTGGCGTCGACCGCGCCGACGTGATGGGATCTCGCCGCAAGCTCGCGAGCCTCGCGCGTGAGGTCGTGGCGTATCTGTCGCGGAGCCTTGGGGCCATGACGTTCCCGGCGATCGCGGACGCGATGGACCGCTCGCACTCATCGGTGTTCGACGCCTGCCATCGCGTGTCGTCGCGCATGAACCTGGTCGTCGGGCAGTTCTACACGGGGGACGTGCCGGGGAGGTGTGACAGCATGACCTACGCCGGCGTCGTGGAGGAGCTGGAGAGGAAGATCGCGAATGCGGGGGGGAGGCTGTGAGCGAGTGGCGAGTAATCACCGGGGACGCTCTCGAAGTCCTGCGGACGCTTCCGGCGGGGAGCGTGGACGCGGTGGTGACAGACCCGCCTTTCTTCGGGGTGAAAGACGACGACTGGGACAACCAGTGGCCCGACCGGGACGCCTTCGTCGCGTGGCTCGGAACGATCGCGGACCAGTGGGCGCGGGTATTGAAACCCAATGGGTCCCTGTTCTCGTTTGCGTCCCCCGATTCGTGCGACGCCGTGGCAAACATGATGCGGACCAAGTTCCACGTCCTGAATCGCATTCGATGGGTGAAAGAGAACGGGTGGCACCGCAAGGCCGAGCGGGAGAGCCTGCGGAGTTTCCTCTCGCCGTGGGAGGAGATTCTGTTCGCCGAGCCGTTCGCGTCGGACAAGCAGGCGATGGGAGAGGCCGGATACGATGAGGCGCAAAGGCTTTTGCACCAGCGGGTATACGCACCAATCGGGGCCGTGATCCAACGCAAGCGGGAAGCCGCCGGGCTCCAACGCTGGCAGGTTGACACGGCGTGTTCCCCGTCGAAGAAGCCCACCGGACTCTGTTACCGATGGGAGGAGGGCGCGTGCCTGCCCACCGCCGAGCAATACGAAGCCCTCTGCCGCGTGTGTGGCGACGATCGTGACTCCGAGAGCCTGCGGCGTGACTCCGAGAGCCTGCGGCGTGACTCCGAGAGCCTGCGGCGTGAGTACGAGAGCCTGCGGCGTGAGTACGA
>OFQZ01000467.1_pt1 | contig 13830 bp, 23 predicted proteins | sample 1543011 | NCBI WGS metagenome assembly OFQZ01 (sample SAMN07774216, study PRJEB24372) | wastewater metagenome | isolation source: Exp Tend NO 0WW | collected 2016-02 | reverse complement strand
CGCCCGTCACCCGCTCGACCTTGGCGGCCAGCGCGTCACGTTCGGCGCGGACAGCGAGGGCCTCAGCGAGGGCGGCCTTGGTGGTCTGCTCGGAGTCGCGGCGCAGGCTGGAGTACTCGGGCCGGCCGTAGTCGGTCCCGCAGAGCTGGCACACCATGCCCACGGTCTGGCGCGTCATGCCGGTCGAGCACATGGGGCAGAGCGCGCCCCGTGTGACCTGCGCGCGCACCTCATCGAGGAAGGCGGCGGCGTCCAGCAGGGCGAGCACGACGGCGGGGTTCGCGGCGGCGATGTAGTCCCTGTCGCGGCGCTCGATGATGCCGCCATCCTCGTAGTCGTAGTTCCCCGCGACGACCTTCTCGCCCGCGTAGATGCTGTGGCTCTCGCGCCAGAGGTGGACGTGGTGGTTTGCGCTCTCCGCGACGAACTCGTACTCGTCGCTGTCGTCCGAGCAAAGGCAGAGATCTCGCTCGATGTACACCTCCAACTGCTCGGGCGCTTTGAACGTCCACGGCCCTGGCGTCGCCACTTCGGCCAGTCGGCGCAGCTCGGCCAGACCCTCGGGGGTCAGTTCGGCAGTCATCGGTCGGCCTTGTCGTTCAGTGCGTCGAGGACTTGCCGGGCCGCCTCGTGCCAAGCTCCGGCAGTCGGGTCTCCCAGCTCGCGGGAGTTTCCGTTGGCCTGAAAGTCGGTCGCCAGTTTGTGGAGTTGCCCGGTTCGGCGGGCCGACTCTCGGTCCATCTCGGTGAGGACGCGGCTGGTCGCCTCGTGCAGCGTGGGCCGCGTCCAGTAGCGCTCACCCTCGACGTAGCCCTTGCGCCCGGCGATCTGGCGGTGAATCTCGTCGTGGTCGGCGATTACCCGGTCGAGGGTCTTGCCCAGCTCGTGGATTCCGAACGACTGTGGAAGGGCGATGAATGGTCCCGCGTCTCCGATGGGCCACTCGTAGCGGGTCGAGTAGGTCTGTCCCAGCCTCCGCCAGACGGTGGGGTCCTGGCAGCGCTCCCAGGCGGTGCCGGTGCTCAGGTCGATGAGTGCGCTCACCTCGTCCGGCGGCGGCTCGGTGCCGATGTGCCAAACCTGCCCGAACTCCTCCGGGTAGGTGACGGTCATGGCAAGGCTCTCGGCTTGGAGTCGGAGCCACTCGGCATCTTCGAGAGCCTTCTCCAGTGCGGTGATCCGTTCCTGTGCGGCGGCGAGGCCGGACAGTGCGAGCGCGTATCGCTGCGCGGAGGCATGGGACTGGATCTCGCTAATGGTGGGGATGTGCGCGTTCAGGTCATTCATGGTTGTTCTCCTTCTCTGGGGCATCCTCGGCCTCCGTGATGGGCGTGAGGGTGCCCAGCCGGACAGCTAGGCCCTTGTCGTAGCGGGCTGTCCGGATGCCGATCGGGTGTGGCTGGGTGCGGACGTCGGGCTGGCGGGTCATGACGCCTCCAGGTCAAAAAGGGACGGCATGTCGTGCTCGCGTTCCTGCGCTTCGAGGTACTTCACCGAGTCGAGGAAGTAGCCGGCGTTCAGCTCGGCCCCGGCGCCGCGGCGTCCGAGCTTGAGCGCTCTCAGTGGCACGGTGCCGATGCCGGCGAACGGGTCGTAGACGAGATCGCCGGGGTTGGTGTAGCGGACGATAAGGCGGTCCACGATGTCGAACTGCAGCGGGCAGACGTGCATCGTTTGGGCGCGCTGTGATTGGGTCGAGTTGAGGGTGAGCATCCGGTTCACGTCGTGCCACACGTCGGGATGCCACGATCCCGGTGCGAGGCTCATGAACGTCGCGGGAAGCGCCCCCCGTCCCTCCAACTGCTCGCCGATGGTGATGTGCGACGCGTAGTCGTAGACCTGCCGCAGCGTCTGCTCGGTGAACAGCCGTGACCGTTCCTGCACGGGTAGGGCGGCCAGCTCTTCGGTGGTCAGTAGCCGCTCACCGGACGACCGCCAGAAGGCGTGCGCGTCGACTTGCCAGCGGGCACGGGTGTAGTCGGCCTTGTCCTTGGTGACAGGTTCGTCGGCGTAGCCCTTGGTCCTGTCGGTCTGCGGCTTGCGGAACAGCAGCACGTACTCGGGGCAGCCGACGCCCATCTTGGTCGAGTCCTTGGAGTTCTCCGTCCAACCCAGCCGGTAGGTCTGGTTGTTCTCCCGCACCACGTCAGTGACGACCGTGATCATGCCGACCTTGGTGAAGCCATGCTTCTGGAAATGCGCGGACGTTTCCTCGTGAAAATTGTCGACCGTGGGGAACCCGTACCCGGTGACGTTGCCGAACAGGATCCGGTCCTTGACGTGGATCGCGCAGATACGGCCCGGCTTGAGCGTGCGGTACAACTCCGGGGTGAGGTAGTCCATCTGGGCCCAGAAGTGGGCGTTGGACTTCGTATGCCCGAAGTCGTTGTAGCTCGGCGTGTACTCGTAGTGGTTGGCAAAGGGGATCGACGTCAAGATCATGTCCAGGCTGTCGGAGGCCGTCAGAGATGTTTCGATCACCGTGTCGTTGTTGGCCAAGAACCAGCCCTCCCCGGCCGCCGTGATGCGGTCGATCCCGAGGGCTCGAGTGAGGGCGTCCGCGATCGACGTGGACGACAGCCCGTGCTCTTTGATGACGGCGGTCATATTGGCGGTCAACTCCTTGTGTTGGGACCACTTCTCGCGCAAGGTCGCGACGACCTCGCGTTCGGTTTCGGCGTGGATGATGTAGGCGACGCACGGCCGGGTTTGCCCGAAGCGTTGGATGCGGTGGCACGCCTGGATGAAATCATTGAAGCGATGCGAAACTCCCGCGAACACACAGACGTTGGCCTGCTGTAGATTCAGACCCTGCCCCAGCATTACGGGCTTTCCTACCAAGGCGACCGTCTTGCGGTCGCGCCATTCCTGAAGTCGCTTCTCGACGGTCTCGGTCGGAAGCGATCCATAGATCGATGAATAGGTGATCCCAGCGTCAGAAAGCCGACGCTCGATCAGTCGCTGCTCGGCGTTGAGTTCGCACCAAATGACGATCTGGTCAGATATGAGAGCACTCGGCGTATCGACTCCTCCGTGTCCCCCAGCACTCCCAGCGCGGCGTTGCACGGTCGGCAAAGAAGTCCCCTCACCGCCCCGGTGTCGTGGCAGTGGTCGATCACCGGCGGGTACATCTCCTTGTCGCACAGCGGGCAGAGGCCCGCTTGTGCCGTGAGCATCGCTTCGTACTCCGCTTCGGTCAGCCCGTAGGACTGAATCCGGCTCCGCTTGTTCCGGGCGCGATACGAAGCCGGATCGGCTTCGTAGTTCCGCTTCCCCCGCTCGCGCTGTTGCGCCAGAAGCTTCTCGCGGTTCGCCTCCCAGTATTGACGACGGTATGCCGACTTCTCCCCGGGTGCCTTCTTCGCGTCCCGTTCTTTCTGGGCCGCGATCAGCCGGTCCCGGTTCGCCCGGTAGTACGCCTTCGAGCGCTCCCGAGCTTTGGCCTTCTTCTCCTCGTCCGACATGGGCACGGACAATCTCCATCAGTCGGGTAATACGTGGTTCTATTGTCTCACGCTTCTCTTTTGCCGCGCCAACGACACCCATCGACGTGCCGCGAATCAGGACGCCTTGCCCGTCGCGGTCGTACTGGTCGAACGCGGCCAGGTCTGGGTCGACCTCGATGTACTCAACGTCGAGCGGCGGCAGTGTGTAGCCGGTGGCGTCCATGCCCAGGTCGGCCGGGGATTGGAGGAAGACGGCCCATGTGTTGAGCCACAGCCAGAACTCGCGCTCCATGTGCGGGTACAGGGTGAGGTTGTTGGCCTTCGTGGAATCGCGCTGGAAGAAGCGGGTCAGTGCCTGCCCGGTATCCATGACACCCAGGTAGCCGGCGTAGTGGATCAGCTCCTTGAATCGGTTCGGGGACGGGGTGGCGGTCGCTACGAAGCGGTACGGCACCCGGTCGAACAGGGTGAGGAACGTCTGGAACGTCTTCGACCCGTAGGAGCGGAGCACGGACGCCTCATCGAGTGACGTCGCCACGAACAGGGACGGGTCGAGCTTGCCGTCACGGACAGGCTCATAGTTGGTGATGTACAGCCCGTCGCCTGCGACTTGCTCGGAGCGGTTGACGAACTCCAGCTCGACGCCGAGAAGGGTGCGGGCGTCCCGCATGAACTCTTGCCGGACGCCGAGCGGGCACACGATGAGCCCGCGGCCATGGCCATGCCCGGCGAGGGTGAGCCGCAACGTCTCGAGTTGCATGATCGACTTGCCGAGCCCGAAGTTGGCGAAGATCGCGCGGCGTCCGCCACGGACCGCCCACTCGACAATCGCGGCCTGGTGCGGCATCAGTGTCGCCGACAGGTCATCCGCGGCGACGTCGACGCCGACCGCGGGTGCGATCGCCGCTTTCGCGCGCAGGAACTCGTCGTACGTGGACTCGGTGAGGGTGTCGGCGCTCATCGTCCGCTCACCCACATCAGCGCCCGGGGCCAGGGCCTGCGCGGCGAGGCGGGTCAGGTTGGTCATCAGTCGGCCACCCGTCGCCACTCGCCGGCGTACTCGCGCTGGCGACGCACCTCGTAGACGCCTGCACCGATGCCCAGTGCCGAGTGCTCCTCGGTGTGGATCAGCCACGCCTCACCGCCAGCAGGGACGCGCAGCCAGCCCTGCACCAACACGCCCGGGTCGGTGGCCGCCGGGTTCGGCAGCCACTCACCGTCGCCGTGGAGGGTGTGCGTGTTGGAGCCCTGCTCGGAGCGCACCACCTCCACGCGGGCACCGATCGGGCGGGCACCCGTCATGTCGTGGTCGTCGATCTTGAGCAGCAGCACGTCTCCTTGGCGTTGGGACGCCGACAGGATCGGGATCTCCAGCTCGGGGTACTCCTGGGCGTCGAGTCGGTAGCCGTGGGCGGTGAGAATGGTCGTGGTCGTGTGGGTCATAGTCGTGCGTCCTTTCAGGAGGCTCGGGCGAGTGCCCGGTACTGGTCGGCGGGGATGCCGAAGAGGTCCGCTGCTGCGGCAATGGGGTCGTCGTGGTGGGCGGGGACGGGCAGCCCAAAGGCGCGCCGATGTCCGCCCTTGTCGAGGCTGGCGTTGTGGCAGATGAGGATGCGGGCGGGCTCCTCGTACAGGTCGCGCAGGTCGCCCAGGTCGTAGAGGGCGAGCCGCTGGCCGGGGTTGCCGGGGTCGTCCGCCATCGCCACCAGAGCGAGGCGGTCCGTGATGGCGTCCCAGCCGAGCCGCTCGACGCCGCAGCGACGCACCTCGGCATTGGGCTGGGCTAGGGCGGTCTCGACGTCCCACAAGTGGAAGTCGGCGGGGACGGTGATGCCGTGCCAGGAGGTGAGGGAGTAGCCGTCGGCCCAGGTGAGTGCCGGGCCGGTGTCGTGGTGGAGGCGTCCCTGCTGGTCTCGGTGGATGGCGGTGGGCCGGTCGGTCATCACGCAGATGCCGCGCATGGGCCACCACCAGCCTGTGGACTGTGCAGCGGTAGTGAGCGTGTCGAGGCGTGTGGAGGCGGGGAGGCCTGCGATAGGCAGGCTGGATGCGTAGGACGCCATCCAGTAGGCGCCGGACCATAGGTCGATGCACCGCCAGAGCTGGTCCTGGAGCTGGTCCCCGAGCTGGTCCCGGAGCTGGCCCCAGAGCTGGTCCCAGAGCTGGTCCCGGAGCTGGTCCCCGAGCTGGCGCGCCTCCGGCTTCTCGCCTTCGGCCCGCAGGATCGCCGACCACGCCAGAGCGGCGACCGGGCCGGGTGCCCACACGATCGCGAGCGGTGGCTTCTCGCCGACCGCTTCGTAGCAGGCGCCGATCGACTGGCCGATCTTGTTGTGGTCGAGCGGCTGGTTGAGGCACCGCTCGATGACCTGGTCGCGGTGCTGGTGGACCTCGGCCCACTGCTCGGGGGTGAGTGATTCGATCTTGGCCATCAGTCGGTGGCCCGCCGGATCTCGGTCTCGTGGGAGACCTGGCCGAACACTCGGTAGCTGCCGGGGCCGAAGGCGACGGAGCCGTGCTCGTCGGTGTGGGTGAGCACGGCGAGCGGTGCTGGGTTCTCGTCGGTCGCGGCGGGCACGATGAGGAGCCCGTAGTCGAAGTCGCTGCGGTACCGGCCCGGGTAGAACATGCCGTCACCGTTGAGGATGTGGCTGTTCCGGTCGGCTTCACCGGCGACGACCTTGTGGCCGGCGCCCTTGGAGATGTCGATGCCGGTGCCCTTCGGGCCGGCGGCGTGCTTCATCACGTAGACGTCGCCTTGCCGCCAGTTGGTGGCGACGGGGACTTCGGCCTGGGCGATGAGGTGAGGGGGAATCTCGGTGCCGGTGCGGTCGGCGACTTCCTGGTGGGTGATCATGGTTTGTGCTCCTTGGTTGAGAGGGGTGTTCAGTCGGGCAGGTCGTTGCACATGCCGAACCAGATGGCGGCTCGGTGTAGCGGGTCGGGCAGGTGGCGCGTGAGGGTCGAGAGGGGCGGTGCGAGGACCCAGATGGCGGCGGCGACCAGGACGAGGCCGGCGGCGACCTTCAGCGGCTCGATCACGACGCCACCGCCAGGAGCCGGTACGTTTCACGGCTCATCGAGTCGGCGACAGCGAGCAGCCCGTCACGCTGTTGCGGTGACCGCCGTGCCGCTTCCCGCACACCACCGTCGAACCGGACGAGTTCCATCCGCTCGAACTGCGGGTCGAACTCGCAGAGGCGGACCCGGTTTCGCATCTGGTCGGCGACGATCGTGACGACGTCGCGGGACAGGTCGGAGAGCGACGGGAGCAGGTCGCGGAGTCCTTGTTCCCATCGGGTGACGGTGTCGCGGGCGACGAGGAGGGTGGGGGCGGTCATGCGGCCCGCCCGAGGGTGGCGATCGCTGCCCGCTCGTTGGCCGTGGCGACAGCCTGGGCGAGCTGCTCGGTGCGGAGCAGGCGTCGGTGGGCGTGGCCGAGGCGGCGGGCGTCACGGGCGATGCGCTCGCCGAGCTGGACGGCGTTCCCGATCCGTTCGGCAGTCCTTCGGCCGTCGGGGAACACGGTGATGTCACCGAGGTCGAACGCCACGCCATGGCTGTCGCCTGAGCGGAACGTGCGGATCTCGCCGACGGCTGCGGCGGTGACGTTGTGGAGGGCGGTGCGTGAGGTGCACTCGGGGCGCGTTGAAGCTGGCATGTGGTCGGGTCTCCTTGTTCGGGTGGTGGGTGTCTGGGTTGGTGCGTGGGGGCCCTATTGGGGCGCCGCATCTCGTTCCTTCACGGATGCGAACCGAGGTGGGGTCGGTGTGGTCTCCCCCACGCACGATCTATGGGGACCGCCAGAACGTGGAAGGCGAGCATGCCGAGACCTAGACCGGCGGCGAGGAACGACGCACGCAGCCAGCGGTTCACGATTCCGCTCCGAGGACGCTGGCGCACCAGGCGGCGTTTTCCAGCTCGAACGGTCCGAGAGCGGACAGAGCGCTGGACCTCAACGTGTCGACGAGTTGGGCGAACGAGGCAAGTTCGGGATCGTTGGATTCACCGATGCGGCCGACGAGTTCGCGGGTGAGTCGACAGTTCGCTTCGTCGAGCGGACGGGCGATCCCGTTGACCGAGATCGAAATGCCACCGTTGGCGGCAACCTGGCGGATGAGGGTCGGCGTCGGGCTCATGCGTCCGCCTTGAGCCAGCGGCCGTCGGGGCCACGGAGCGCACGGCCGTCCTTGGCTGCGGCCCACTCCTTCGCGGTCTGGGCATCGACCTTGGCGGCCATCCGATCGCCGACCACGGACATGAGCGTCACGGTCGTCAGGATGTCGCCGACGGCATCGGAGATCCCTCTTGCCTCGGCCCGCCAGTGTTCGGTGCGGGCGATCGACAGCTCGAGGTCGGAGCGCAGCTCGGCGATCTTTGCTCGGTCGTCGTCGCGGCCGGCGCCCCATTCGAGTGCGGTCCGCAACGCTTCGGCACGCTCGGCCAGGATGGCGTCACGTTCGGCGATCTGCTGGCCAGCGGCGACCAACTGGCAGCCAGCCTCGAACAGCTTGGCTTGCAGGTCCCGGGCCTCGGCTTCGAGGAGGTCGATGTCGTCGCGGAGACGCACCCGGACGGCTGTGTGCTCAGCCGCTTCGGCGTTGGCGGCGGCGAGGTCGGCGCGGAGTTGGGCGCGGCTCATGCTGCGGCTCCGATGACGGTCTCGACGGTGGTCTCGAGCTCGGCGATCGCCTCGCCCACAGTGGACGCTCCGGGCGCTTGGGAGTGGAGGTCGAGCAGCTTGGCGACGAGGTTGATGTTCGCCCGCAGCGACTTGGCGTTGGCCCGCAGCATGTCCATGTGGTCGGCGAGTTCGACCCACGTCGCTTCGGCGAGCGGGACCTGCTGCCACCGGACGACACCGTTGTGGTCGGGCCGGCGCACGCCGATCACGGTGGACTGGGTGCGCTTCCGCACCACCACCTGGCACGTCGCCTTCATGTGGGTCTTGATCATCCGCTGGTAGCCGGCGAGTTCGGCGTCGGCGGCGACCATCGCAGCGAACGGCCGGTGGGCTTGCTCGGCGTCGCGGATCAGCTGTTGCATCCGGTGGGCGCGCTGTCCGGTCGACATGCGACCAGCGGACACCTCGTCGAGGATCGCGGTCAGTTCAGGGTTGTTCATGATGCTGCTCCAAAGTCGAGGACTTCCTGGCCGAGACGTTTGGCGGCGATCTCGCAGTACCGCTCGTCGATCTCGATTCCGATGGCTTTGCGGCCGAGGTCCTTGGCGGCTCGCAGAGTCGTCCCACTGCCGGCAAAGGGGTCGAGCACTGTCGCCGCGTCGGTGGTGCCGATCGCTCGCAGTGCTAGCGACAGCGGGAAGGGGGCGGGGTGCTCGCCGCCCGTCTCGAACGGGATGCGCCAGACGTCATCCACGCTGCGCGTGTTCGTTCGGAACGCAGGCTTGGCGAGCAACATCAGCCACTCGTGAGCAGGCACGTAGTAGGTGTGCTGCCTGTTGAATCCTGACCCGCGATCCCAGATGATTATCTGGCGAATCGGCATCTGTGGCGGTATGAGGTCGAGCGGGAGACGCACGCGGTCGCCGCCGACACGAGGCTTGTGGTTGTAGAAGATCGCGCCGGCGTCGGTGAGAGTGCCCCAAGTCCATGCAAGAATCGCCTGTTGCCATCGCACGTAGTCGTCATGCGGCATGTCGTCGCCGTATGTCGCGTATCCATCGGACAGGTTCTTGAAGTAAGTCCCGCCCGAGTTGTTGCCGTCGCCGCTCAGGTTGTAGGGCGGCGAAGTCACGACGAGGTCGATACCGGTGAGCGCCGGCAGGAGGTCCTCACACTTGCAGTGGTACAGCGTCACGAGGTCGTCCTCGTAGTACGGCGTCACGACGCGCCTCCGTGGATGACGCGCAGCCCTTGGGGGCGCAGCGCACGAACCTCATCGAGCCACTCGTTCAGTCGGGCCACGCGATCGTCGAGGTCTGCGAGATCCTCGGCGCTGGCCCGCTCGATCACGTCGGCCGCGAGGTAGCGGACCGGGGCGACGATCTGGCGGGTGGCCTTGTCGAACTCGACCGACCAGTTCCCGTCAGCGCGCAGCTCGGCGATGTGGTCCTCGACCGAGGGAGTGACCGGCAGGGAACGAGATGGGAGGGTCTCACCGGCCACCCCCTCAGCGGATACGAGAGGGGTGGACGCCGGCTGCCGGTCGGCGTCCACCTCCTCCGTCGGGGAAGAGACAGCATCGACGGCGTCTGGGGTGCCATCGGAGTCGTCATCCTCGATCTCGTCGTCCTGCTCGGCCATCGCCTCGGCGAGTTGCTCGGCATCGCAGACCGGGCAGAACACGCCGCGGTAGTCGTCGCCAAGGACATAGGCGAGCGATGCGCCGCAGTCGTCGCACTCGTGCGACTCGGGAGCGGGGCGCTCGGGCTGGGTGGCCGAGTAGGTCTTGCCGTCTGTGCCCCGGATCTCGGCAGGTGTTCCATTTGGAACACCTGCGAGGTCGCGGGCGATGGTCTGCTGGCCTGACGCCAGGACCGTCCCGATGGCACGGAGGCTGAACCCTTTCTGGCGGAAGATCTCAGCGACGGCTGAGCGCTCGCCCTGGGTGTTCGGCCGCCAGTGCCAGTTCTTCGCCTCGACGAGCTCGTCCCAGGACCCGAGCCCTTCGGCGATCCACACCTTGCGCTCCCAGGCCTGGACGATCTGCTCGATCGCCTTGGCGGTCCATGCGTTCATGTGTGCGATCGCGCCGGACGTGGCGGCGATGATCTCTCGCGCCTCCTCTGCGTCGGCGATGTCGACCAGTTCGCCGGTCTCTGCGTTGACGAGGCTCATCCGAGCACCGCCGAGAGCGTGACGCCGAGCCAGGTACCAGCAGCAGCGAATCCGACTGCCGTCAGCGCGAAGAACAGACCGGCTGCGATGGCGAGCCCGACGTATGGGGCGAGGAGGCGGCGGGTGTTCACGCGGCCTTCTCTGCGGGGCCGTACCACAGTCGGAGGGACTCGTGGGAGATCGACAGTTCGCCGTCGAGGGCTTCGTACAGCTCGGAGGCGAGGGTGACCCACGCTGTGTGGGGGCGGCGTGCGGTGACCCACTGCTCGAGCGGTTCGCCGAGGAGTACGGCGGCGAGGCGCTGTTTGGCTCGGAGGGGGTGTTCCATGAGGGTGGACGATACACACGACGCCGGAGCTTCACAACCCTTTTGTTGGAGAAATCTTCGTTGCGCCCCATTGGGTGCCGGAGAAGGATCGGGCTGCGGCCGACCGGATCGGCGCCGAGTTCTGACAATCGGGTTAGCTCAAACATTTCCGCTATTGGTTATTGACATCGAATAGACGGTAGCGTTTAATGAAACCATGACCAACCGCACCAACTCCACCAGCACCGTCGAGATCCGCTTCGAGGATGGCGAGGTGTTCGGCGAGCAGCGCCGCAACACGATCGGCGGCCACGCCAACATGATCCGACGAATCGAAGCTCGCATCGGCGAGACGGTCAACGCCCGCAGCAACGGCGACACCGTCGAGTTCTTCACGCCGAGCGGCCGGACCTTCGTCGTCGCTCAGGTTCAGACCTTCGCCGGGGCCCGCTGATGGGCCCCGGGCGAGGTCGCCCCCCGATCGGACGCCAGATCATGGTCCGCATCCCTGACGACCTGCTCGCCGAGATCGACAGGCGCGCCGCCGAGTACGGGCTGACCCGCGCCGAGACGATGCGACGTGCGCTCGCCGACGCGTTCCCGATCATCCCGAAGGCCTGACCCCGGACGCGAAGAACCCCGCCACGAGGGCGGGGTCTTCGGCGCCGCCCGGGCGGACCCTAGCGGTCAGCCCCAGGTGGACACCACCATTGGCGATCACGATACCACTGACCCCGGACGCGCAACGGCTAAGCCGCCCGCCTTCGCTCCAACCTGCGTCGCTGCCTCTCGTTGGCGCACGCCCCGCAATAACGGAAGCGCGTGAGTTCGCCGGATCGATTGCGCCGAGTCGTCCACAATGTGGTGGCTGCATCGTAGATGTGGCCCTTGCCGCAACGATCGGTGGGGCCCCACAGGAGGTTCCCCAACCCGGCTCCGCGACGGCGGTTCTCATCCGCCGTGACGGCTTCGAGGTGTGCGGGGTTGCAACATGAGCGGTTGCGGCAAAGGTGGTCGATTACGAGACCTTCGGGGATGGTAGAAAGCGCGAGTTCGTAAGCCGCGCGATGAGCGATGAAGTAGTGCTGCACCCCGCCATTCTTGACTTGGTATTTCCCGTATCCGTCGCGATCGAGTCTTCCGGTCCACTTCCAGCAGCCCCCCGGTGCCATTTCGACCTTCGCCCAGAACAGATCAGGGTTGATGAGAGAGATAGGGTGTCCCACGGTTACGCCTCCTGATTAGGTGTGATCCACGGTCGGGGCAGTTGACGCTGCGCCCGACCACTCCCATTGTTGCACGGACTACCGACACCGACACCGAGACGCGAAACAGCCGCCCGCCGGAGGGGGTGCGGCGGGCGGATGTGACGTGGCCCTCGGCAGAGGACGAACTCAGGCGGGCACCTTGTAGGCGCACCAGTTGCACCGCATCTCGGCCGTCTCGGTCCCGTCGGGGCGGCGCGTGACGAACCGGGTCAGCAGGTGCGGTGACGGCTCACCGGCGTGAGCAGATCGACGTCGGCACGCTGTCACGGCTCCTCGGACGCCAGGTACTGCGTCGCGGCGTTATAGATCACGCTGAGCGCAGCGCCGGCGCCGGACATGACCGCGGTCTGGCCGACCGACGCCGACACGTCGAGCACACCGGAACCGATCAGGACTGAGATCGCCACCTGGAAGAAGGTGACGACGGCACGAACTGCGATCTTCTGGATGTTCATGGGATTCCTTTCGTGGGGGATCATGTAGCCGGTCATGAGGTCACCGGTTGGTGACCCTTGGACAGGTAGAGGAAGTCGATGCTTTGCCATTGGTCGGGGCCGATATAGCTGCCGTCCCACGGCTTGCCGAGGATGCGACCGAGGTTCGCGACGGCGTCACGGACCCGGCCGAGGTAGACGCCGTTCTCGCCGTTGAACTGGGCCCCGGAGATCACGGCGAGTTCCCACTGGGCGATCTCGACGAGGCGTCCGGTGGCGCCGACGGCGATATGTTGACGGATCGGCAACGGGCTCGGCTTCGGCTGCGGTGGGACGTACGGCGGCGGGGTGGCGGTCATCATCGCGACCATCCGCTGGGCGTCGTTGCGGGTGCCGGAGAACTCGAAGTGCATCGGGTCGGCGTACGACCAGCCGCCGCCCCATTCCCAGCGGTACGCCCGGAACAAGTCGATGAGCCACTGCGGCGGCACCTTGCGGCGCTGACCTTGCGGGTAGTCCTGGGCGTCGATGTCGATGGCGAGGCCCCACGAGTGGTTCGACGGGACCCGGGTGCCACGGATCGGGCGGTTGGCGTAGCCCCAGTCGTCGACGGTGTCCCGGGGGCCTTTCTGGAACCGGTAGCCGCGCTGCTCGGCCTCGTTGACGATGCGCTGCAGGATCGGCGCCACGTCACGGTGAACGTCCCAGCGTGCGCCGGAGGGGGCGGTGACGGTCTTCATCTCCGACGCCCGGTTCGTCGGCCACCCTCGGCCCCACCCTCGACTGCTTGCTGCACTGGTCATTCGGGTTCCTCCTGGTCGATCACCGGGTGCGGCACCGGGAAGTTGCACACCGACCGGATGTACTCCTCGAGCTGGTGGACCCGCGACATCAGCCACCGTTTCTCTCGCTCATGCGTATCGACCTTGCCTTCGAGGAACGAGATCCGCTCCCCGTACCGGTCGACCTTCTGCGCCAACTGCTCGACCTCTTGGATGTAACGGTCCAGCAGGTTCCCTGATGCGGACACGAGCGACGCCGCGGCGTCGGCCTTGTTCTTTCCACGCGTCGAGATCCATCCGACGATCGCCACCAGACCGCCACCGCCACCGACGCCGATGAGGAGCTGCTTCCATGAGTCGTCCGCCACTGCTTGGGCGATCACTTCTGGTCTCCGATCGTCCGGTCGGCGACTGCCGACGCTGTCTTGACGGCGTGGCGCATCGCGTCGACGATCCGCCGGTTCACGATCGCTGGGCGGATCCACACGATCGGCCACGACAGGATCGAAACACCCCGCATGATCGACGACCACGGGCCGACGTCCTCGGCGATGAACAGCCAGAGGTAGGCGGCGCAGTAAATGGCGGCGAGGACGGCAATGGGGATGCGGACGGTCCGCCACGGTTCGGGGGTGGCGTGGGCGGTGCCGGCGTTGACGAACATGGCGATGAACGCCATGACCGCGTTGGCGACGATCACCCACCGCTCGAGGTCGTTCATGTCGCCACCAGCTCGCCGAAGCGGAAGATGCCCGCGCCGATGTTGTTGGCGTCCTGTTCGGTCTTCACTCCGC
>OFQZ01000466.1_pt1 | contig 13844 bp, 15 predicted proteins | sample 1543011 | NCBI WGS metagenome assembly OFQZ01 (sample SAMN07774216, study PRJEB24372) | wastewater metagenome | isolation source: Exp Tend NO 0WW | collected 2016-02 | reverse complement strand
GACCTTGTACACATTGCGGACCAGCCGGTCGAAGTGGTCATCAGGCACAGCGCTGCGACTCCGCAGCGACGGGTCCTTGTTGGCATCGCGCACGGAGGCCCAGTTATCGTCTCGCCATACTAGATCAGGCCCAAGGATCACCCCGGCGAAGTCGTACTCGAACCCTTGGGCGGTGTAGACGCACCCGACCTGGCCGAGTCCCGCCACTCTATTGTTGAACTATTCGAGAAAAACCCTTGGTTCTGGGGAAAGTTTCCGCGGCACCCGGGACAGGGTAGGACAGTAGCTTAAGTGCTGACGCTAGCGCGACTTACAAAAGGAAAGTACCCGGGACAACCCCGGCCCAGGGCGGGACACCCCAGCCCGGAAGGAGTGTGCGTATGCCCACGAAAATCGTAACCCCTGACGGGACAAGGACTTCTGACATGCTGGAGCACGGAGCCCGGCGGGAGGCTCCCTCGGTCGTCATCGTTGGGGCGACGGGGCGCCTCGTCCGGCTGTCCGTTGTCGCCGTTGAGCTTGGCCTCGGCGACCTCGCCTGCCGCAACTTGATGAAGAAGCTGGGCGTGGAAGTGCGCTCCATCGGGAAGGCCCGCTACGTCATGCTCTTCGCTCTGGAGCGCGCCCTTTGGCGGTGGTTCGCCCTCTCCGAGGACCTGGCCCTCTTCGAGTTTGCGTACCGCGCCTACGAAAGCCTGGAACGCCGGGGCCTGGAGCGCCACCTGAAGAACATCGGCCTCAAGAGGCTCAGGTACCGCCTCAAGGACCGGGCGCTGAAGTGGGCCAATCTCACGGAGCTTTCCAAGCTGGAACACGCCTGGAAGCCCCGCATGGGCCGCCCCCGCAAGCCTGTGGCCTACGTGCGGACGGTGCTCACTGAGGCCGGCATCGCCCCCCTCGTGGGGCCGTCGCTCGCGGCTGACCCCGCGCTCGCCGCGGTTGCGGAGAGCCCGAACGTGGACATCCCCGACGACGGAAGTCCTTGCTTCACCGGGACTCCCGCGCTATAATCCCCCGAGGCGGAAGGGCCCTTTTGTCCGCTCCTTTCGGGGTCCGGCACCCCCTGCCACGAGGGGGTGCCCCGCCTCGCTACTTTGCGCCCGCCGTGGACGGAGGTCCCCGCCGATGAAAGGTGTTCTATCTCGACTACAGTGGATAATCTCCGAGAGACGACTCGAACTGACGAAGCAGCCGACGCGGCTGTGCGGCCGATGCCTGACCCACTCCTCGTGGGGGGCGACGTGTCACTACTGCCTGGCGGAACTCTGGCACAAGGTGAACGGCTCGTGGCCGGAATCGCCGGACCTGCCGGCGAACTCCCCCTGACGCTCCCCGTGGGCACCTCGCTGGCGACGGGGCACCCGACTGAGCCGGCAGACCTGCTCAGCTTCTTCAGCGTGCGGCCAATCAGCAGGGCGCTTGCCGCCTGCGGCTGGACGGCTGGCCGCGAGATTGAGCTTCTCACGCACATAGCGGAGCTCGGCGCGGACGACAAGACGCGCATCGTTGCGATGGACCGCCTCCGCTTACGTATCAAGGAAGCCCTCGAAGTAGAGGGCACTCTCCGTAATGTTACCCAGACGGAGTCCCGCGTGGACGCGGACGGCACCGTTCAGGAAATCAAAGCATCCGGCAACTTGGCCAAGACGTTGAACGACCTGTCGGCCAAGTTCAAGCCCAAGGAACTCCCCCATGACTGAGACACCCGTAGAAACACCCGGCTACATTCAGCCGGCCGTCATCAAGGCGATGGTCACGAAGTGGTCCGACCAGGACCTGCTGCGCATCTGGCGGCACTTCAACGTGAAGGCCGAGTGGCCGCCGACGATCAAGTACCCCCACGGGGATACGGAGAAGCTAGTCCGGCTGGCTCGCGAGTACCTGAGCGCTCCCGACTACGTTGACAACGTAGTCTCCTGGGGCATGAGATCGACCAAGATTTGGTCCATCGAGGGGCTGGCCCGCTTCGTAGTGCGGCTGGCCTTCGCCCGGGCCCTGTCCGACGTGACATCACCCGCGCCGGAACCGGTCACGGTAAAGATTGTGACCCCCCAGCCGGTTAAGACTCCGACGAAAATGTCGGCGAGGAACCCTTAATGTTAACCAACCACACGAGCCCGACCCGGAACATCCTCGACAACGAGATTAGCGGCGACACCCAGGCGATCACCACGGCGAACGGGACGACGACGCAGATTGCAGCGCCCGGGGCTGGCCGCCGCATCGTCGTGACGGCACTATCCCTCGTCGATACGAGCGCGGGGGCGCACACCTGCAACTTGCTTAGCGCCTCAACGAACAAGGGCAACCTCGTGCTGCCGGCGTCGGGAGGCCAGGTGCTCGCTAACGTGCCCATCCGCTGCGGCGAGAACGAGGCGTTCCACACGACGGACACCGCGGCTGCTACGGGAACCGTTGCCTACAGTATTGTGCCCTCCTAGGAGTCCCCCGTGGCCACCACCACCATCACCATCACCTCCGCGACGAACCCGACCTACGGCGGGCACATCGTTTTCGACGGGGACAGTACATACACCCGTGAAGTGCTGTCAGCCCGAAATCCGGAAGTTCATTTTGACGGTGCGTCGGAAACCCAGCGTGTTTTCGCCTTTTTCGACCTGTCCACGGACCCGACCAGCGGCGGGTCCATCACGAAGGTCGAACTGCTCGCCACCGTGAACAGCGTGAGCGGGACGCACGCGGTGGATGTGCTTGGCGGACCATCCTACGCAAGCGGCGGACCGGGACCGGGTGTTGATCCAACTGCCTTAAGTGACGACCAGTTATTCTCAGGCATTCAGGGTGGAGGCGACTTCAATATCTACGCGACTCCAACACCCTCTGCTGGTGCATTTGTCTTGGACGCAGGAGTGAATGGAATTAATGATGTCCAAACCGGAATCACATCCCAGACCGGCTTGTTCTGGGGGATGCGTCTCTCCAACGAAGTCGCCGCAGGCTCGGTGGTGTTCGACGCGGCGGTGGGGTTTGGGTTGAGGCTTACGTACACGCCGGGCGGCGACGGTCTTGGCCCGAAGCGCATCCTCCTCCTGGGGGTTGGCTAATGATTATCGGCGCGCCGACAGCCTGGGGGCTCCCCGCGGATTACAACGAGCTTACGAGTGCCGGCAAGAAGCTGGCCCGTGTCTGGCGCGTCCAGGAGCGGTCCACCCCCGAGCAGGACGTCCTATCGTGGAACTTCTTCCGCAGTTACCACCTGAACCATCCCGACTCGGTGTTCTACGACCACTGGGTCGACCCTGCGCCGGGCCACTTCGAGTGGGTCTGGACGGCGGCTCAGTTCCCCCGGATTATCATGACGGCCCATCGCGGCTCCGCGAAGAGCACCATCATGTCCAAGGAGCTTCCCCTGAGGGACCTGGTCAGCGTCCCCCAGTCGGACAACTTCGTCATTCTCAATGGCGATCTGGCCATCCAACGCCACACGATTAAGATAATGGACGAGATTGACCGGAACTCCCGCATCCGCGACGACTTCGGCATTCTGCGTCCTAAGCGTACCGAGGGCTCCTGGAATCATCACTACCTGCGGCTGAACAACTATGCGTCGATGACGATGGGCACCGTGAACTCGATGAACCTCCGCGGCTTACGCCCGAAGGTTATCACGCTGGATGACGTCGAGCGTGACCCCAAGCCAGGCACCAACGTCGAGATGCTCATCGCCCAGACGGAGCAGTTCTTCTTCCAGGTGGTGCTGCCGATGGCGCGCAAGCATTGCAAGGTTCGCTTCTGCGGCACCCCTAACTCGAAGCAGACGCTCATCTGGCGATTACAGAACGATAACGATCCGCGCATCGAGGACGGTGGGCGTTTCCACAACTGTCAGTATTGGTTCTTCGGTAAGGACGGGAAGGTCTTCTGGCCCGGCGAATACCCGACGCAGCAGGACATTGACGTCAAGCGCAAGGAACTCGGGCCCGACGTGTGGGCCTTCGAGATGCTCGGCGAGGAGCCAGCCGCGGAAGATCGCGCCCTCCACGTTGATCCGGTTAAGAACGAATACTCCTTGGATGACCCGGGGGCCTTCGACGCGGCGCGCCCCTTCGACTGCGGCGCTATCGCCTCGTGGGCCGACAGTGTCCCGGGGGCCGGACTTGCGCCGATGCTGACGCCGCGCATGGAGGTTGCCGGCAAGTTCTTCCGCGACCTCTACCGGGTGATTACCGTAGACTATGCCTCCACCGTGAAGCCCACGTCGGACATGAGTGTTATCTCTGTATTCGGCGTGGACCGCCTCAACCAGGTGTTCCTGCTGGACATCTGGGGCGGTCGAGTCCGCCAGGACTTCCTCATCAATAAAATCTGGGAGATGGCCCGCACCTGGCAGGTGCGCGTCGTCGGCGTCGAAGCGGTCGCAATGCAGGTTGAATTCTACGCGCAGGTCGCCAAGTGGAAAGGCATGATGGCCTCAGGTCACTGGATGCCTCAGCCGGTGCCGATCACCTACCCGCACGGTCTCAGTAAGCCGGAACGAATCTCGGCGCTGCGCTGGCGCTTCGTCGAGGGCGCGATTAAGTTCCCCCGATGGCGGTCGACGGACCAGCACTTCCGCGAGCTTCACCAGCAGATCAGAGGGTTCCGGCCCGATCCGCTGCGGAACCTCACCGGTCTGGGCCACGACGACCACATCGACACGGTGGCTATGGTCCAGGAGTTGATTGGCGGACGGCGCGCTGCTACAATAGGCCGGGAGCCGACCCAGGACGTCTTCGAGGCAATTCGCCGCGGCAAGGACGAACTTCCGCATCTCCCGGGGATGCCCATCGGCACCCTCAAGCCGTTGCATCTTATTCCCCGGGACTGCCTGGAGCTACTGATGCAGCGGAAGCGGAACGACACCGGGTCCAAATTCACCGACTGGCAGAGCGGAGGCATGTAGGTGGACAACAACCTTCTCGTCGGCATCGTGTTTGCAATTGGCATCTATCTGATTCTCGACGCACTCTTTGAGGACTGAACGTGGAACCAACTATCGCATTTATCGGGGGACTGGGCGTCGGCTTGTTTGCCGGCATTGTCCTTTACTGCTCGGAGGTACGACGACTCCGGGCCCCCCAAGAGCATGTCATCGCCAAAATCATTGACGCATTTAAGGTAGGGCTGGCCGTCCAGTTGCAGGACGATACCCGCATCAGCGCCGGCCACATCTGGCAACAGGTTCGGGGCAAACAGTTGGGAGCCCCGCCGCCACTAAGTTTCGGGCAGCATCTCACTGTGCCCCAACCTGCCCAGGTGCCACCCCAGTCCGCCTTCTTCGAGGGGTCGATGGACACATTCGGGGTGAATTCGCCGCCGACTGAAGCTGCCTTTAACTTTGGAGAACCCACTTGAAGAAAGAACTCCCGACGGATAAGCCGACGCGCGCGCGGGTCCTCCGCCAGGCGATGGACCTCGCCCGGTCGTTTCGGAACCCGCTGTCCGTCGAGTGGGCCTACACGTATTGGTACATGCAGGGCATCCGTAACTTCCACGTTACGAGCTACCGCGACGGGACGTTCCGGTGGGCCTACGAGAGCCCCGAGGGTACGCCCAACCTCCGCGTCGAGGATACCGTCAAACAGTACCAGAGGCAGCTTGGCCTCGTCAACAAGATTAACATTCAGCCGGCGGTGACTCCAAAAGGACTGGGTCTCCAGTCGATGCAGAACGCCGCCTTCGCGCAGGCGATCCTCGACTACATAACGACATCTATACGTTTGCCGGACATCTTCATGGAGTCCGGCCAGCTTGCTCTGATGTACGGTGTCGGTGCGGTTGTCGCTGCCGTCAACGAAGACGTCAGTCTCGTCGGCATTCGTCCGTCCATTCGGAATGCGCCTCCGTGGAACATCCTACCCGATCCGGCGCGGCCCACCCGCCGCGAGGAAGTGGACTCTCTGTTCAACCACCGGTGGGTCCCCTACGAGTGGGCCAAGGCCCAGTACAAGGGCCGGCTCGTGTTCCCGGCCGACGATGCGCCCGAGCTTAAGTTGCGCCGTATCCAGATGGGCGACAAGGTCCAGGACGACTACAGCGACAATAGTGAGGGTGCGCCCCTCGTCAAGAACCGGCAGCCGGGAGGGTCCGGCGACGCGACCAACCCGAAGGATGAGCCGTGGGTCGAGCTTACCGAATGGTGGAACTACGACGAGTGCGAGCGCGTCCAGGGTTACGAGGTCATGCTCGGTGACTGGGTTGCGACGAAGGACACCTTTAAGACGTCCAGTTACTCGAAGCAGCCCTGCCTACCCATTGGGGTGTACGGCTGCCAGTTGACCGGTGGCTTCTGGAACCGTGGGTGGGCCCCGATGCTCATCCCGACGAACATCGAGCTTGAGTATATGGCCGCCTCCCAGTTCAAGAACGTCAAGGAGGCGGACTCCGACCGCTGGCTGGCCATCTCCAACACGATGGGCATCACCCGCGAGTCCATCATGGAAGACAAGGGCCGCCCCAAGGTTCTCATGTACGAGCCGGATTACACGGCCCCGGGCATCAAGCCGGAGATGATCCAGTTCCAGACAACCGGCGACTTCCCCGGGAGAGTCATGGGGACGGCCATTCAGATCATGGACCGGCTCGGCAACGCCAGCGACCTCTTCAACGGGAAGGCTCCGGGGCGCGTCGACAGTGCGTCCGGCCTCGGGTTGCTCTACGAGACCGTGGGCATTCAGAACATTCCGATGGCGGCGTCCTTCAACAGGGCATATAGCACCATCTACAAGGCGCTCCTCCAGCAGGCCAAGAAGCTGCTCAGCGGCAAGAAGTTGCTGCCGATCATGTCCCTCGACGACAACCTCGTCGGCATCAAGATTGACACCGCCTCCGGGCAGATGTCCTTCGAGGACGACGCGGTGGTTCCGGACCCGGACGACGTTATCATTACGATCCGCGATCAGCAGCCCCGTATGCAGGAGCAGCAGCGTCAGGACCTCATGGCCATGCGCGACAAGCAGCAGATCACCCCGCTGGAGTTCGCCTGGTACAACTACAAGAATAAGTTGGAATTGCCGGCCGGCTACGAGACCGAAATAGAGGAAATCCGCAAGTGCAAGTTCCGGAACCTCGTGCAGTGGAACGACGGCAAGACGCCCGGCGGCGTGACGACTTCTGCTCTGGACATGCACAAAATCCAGATGGCCTACATGAAGAGATTTATGGCGCAACCTATCTTTGGGTTCGCCGACGAGAAAGTGCGCGACGCCTTCGAGCAGCGCTACAACTTCCACCAGCAAGCACTGGGCGGGTTCCCCGAGGGGATGCCCTACCCGGAGGATGCGGCCGCGAGTGCGGCTCAGTCCCCCGACTCGTGGGGCTCTGCCGGTGGGATGGACCCCTCGCAACTACCTCCGCAGTTAGCGAAGATGTTGCAACAGCCTCCAGAGGCTGAACAAGGACAAATGTAACGATGGCACTAACCCCGAACGAGAGCGGTAACTACACGATTTCGGTGAACGGCGAAGACGTTGAAGTCTCCGGCGACGACCTCCTCAAGATGGCCCAGAAGGGCGAGGCGGCCGACCGCAAGTTCCAGGAGGCGGCTACGGTGAAAAAGGAAGTGGAGGCGATCCTCAAGACGAAGGGTGCAGACCTCGACATTGTGAACAACCTGCGGAAGGCAATGGCCTCCCAGGATCAGGAGGCGCTGGTGGCCGCCGTCACTGCCCTCGGTATGGACGAGAAGCAGGCTCGCGGCTACCTGGGCGGGGGTGAACCGACCCACAAGGCTACGGCCAAGCAGGACGACGCCCTCAACGCCGACGACGTGGAGGACCTGAAGTGGTTCAAGAGCTTCGCCGGTACGGCCCGCAAGATGGGCGTTGACCCCGCGCAGTTCATCCAGGGGGTTGCCGCCGAGCGCCGCCAGAAGGGAAAAGACTCCCTCACGGCGAGTCAGCGGTCGGCCCTTGAAAAAGACCCTGACATGGCTATAATCCTCCGCAAAGGCGGCAAGCCAGCCGAAGACCTTCTTCGAGTGGCCAAGGCCATCCTGAGCGATAAATTTGTCGAAGGAGAGGCACAGAGCCTTAACGACGAAGCCATTTCCAGTTCCTCGCGAGACGCTATGGAACTCGTGAAACGCCTCGCCAGTTTGGGCTCCGGCGATGGACCCAGCATCTCCCTTGGTGGTACCCCCTCGGCTCCGTTGGGATTCACCGGGAAACCTGCGGCGACTATCAAACGGCCCCCGATCACTGCCGATACAAATGCGCGTGGCGCGTACTTGGAGCAGCAGCTTGCCGAAATGATACGAACGTCAACACACCCGGAGGAATAAGCCTCCAGTAGAACGAGCGGGTAAGGTTTCCCCAAGACATGGCTACGATTATGGATTTTGTCCAGGACCAACTCAAAGAGGAGTTGTCACCTGGGTTGCGGGAGTCCCTGCCGGAACTTGATCCGGTCATGGGTCGTCTCTACACGGACTTCACTAACGTTACCCGTGAGGGTATTGGTCGCGACTGGAAGGTCATTCACACGTTCGATAATACCGGTGTCACGGGTATCTCGTACACGGTGCAGCCGAACGGTGGAACCATCCTGGCGAACGGCGACCCCGGCACGAACGGCTTCAGCCTGATGGGCGGCTCCCAGATGGATGTCTGGCCGACCGCGGATCAGATGCCGACGAACAGCTTCTTGCGGCGCACGCTCGCGCTGAAGAAGACGATCACGTCGTGTCCGATTCCGATGACGCTGAACATCACCGACCAGCTTCCGGGCGTCGGTTCGATGGTAGACAGTATCCTCAAGGGGTTCATTCGGCAGATCAACATGCTGAAGATCAACGCCTTCTGGAAGCTGGCCAACACGGACAGCCGTATTCTAGAGGCGACCATCGGCGGAACAACTATTCCGACGACGGGGACGACCTTCACCATTACGAGCGGTCGCATCTCAAACATCTACAATGGTATGGCCGTGTACGTGCGCCCCTCGGCGACGTCGAGCACCCCGAAGACCAACGAGAGCGATGCGCAGCCGTGCTTCATCGACAGCGTTGACTACCGAGCGAAGACGTTCATCGTGAAGGCGCACCCGAGTGCGTCCGCCATTGCAACGTTCACGCTCAATGAGTCGTGCTACATCTACCGGTGGAGACCCAACTACCAGAGCGCTCCCGATCCGACAGTCGCGGCAACGGCCGCATCGCTGTCCGGTCTGGAGGACTGGTTGATTGACGACGCCACTAGCACCGTGTACGGCATCGACTTTGCGAAGTACCACCAGTTCCGCTCCTGGAAGACCACGTCCTACTCGGGCGCTCTGTCGAGTTCGGCCCTCAACAAGGAGTTCGGCGGCTTCATGGAAGCCTACGGAATGGACAAGGTGGATACGCTTCTGACCACGGACGGCGTGTTCCTGGGGCTCATCGACAATATCGAGAGCACCCAGCAACTGCTCCGGTACGAGGTCCAGGGTCAGGCCACCGACGTCAAGCTCGGCACCAAGTCGGACAAGCTGTCCTACCAGTGTGGAGCGAAGCGCCTGGAGGTCATCCAGACGAAGCACGCCCCCAAGGGTATCGTGTACGGCTTGAAGTTGGGTAACAACAACATCAAGCACTATGTGCCGCCGCCTCTTCCGAAGAAGGGCTCCCAGTCGGGCCACTCCCAGGAAGTGGAGTTCATCGGCAAGGCCATCGGGTACGCCTCCAACGTGGTTCCGCTGCCGGCGTCTTCGTCGGACGCGAGCACCACGAACGGCACCCACCTGCCGGCTCAGTTCTACTGTGAGATTGTTCCGGATCAGCTTCAGGGCATCCGGATGGGTACGTTCGAGGAAAACATCTAGAGCGTGTACTCCAGATGAACCGCCTCGTTGAGACGGGAAGCAGCGGGCCCCTGGAGTTAACCAGGGGCCCTTTCCTGCCCGACCCGTCAGAAAGGTTATGAGTATGCCTACTGGACTTCGCTGGGAGCGAGGAACTAACGGACGGACTTTCCGGCGCTTCGAGAGAAGCACGGGAGAGACGGTCCTCGTTCAGGCCCCCATCAATCTGTATGATGACTTCCTGGGCGATGTGCTCCAGGACCCCTGGAACGCGGCTCTGGGCTCCGACGCCTCGGGTAACGTTCCGGCCGTGGCGATTATCGCCGGCCAGTTGGGCGGACTTCTCCGTCTGACGACGGGTGACTCCTCGTCCTCGGGTACGCAGGCGACACACTTCGCCGCCGACTCGGTCATGCTGAACAGCGGTCTCAACTTCAAGTGCGGCTCGCTGTACGACTTGAACCTGGAGGTGAAGATTCGCTCGAACACGGCGATCACCAACCGGTCGATTGGCGTCGGCTTCACCGATGTTCATAGCACTACCGGTTCCCTGGAGGAGCCGGCCTCGGGATCGACCACGTCGCTGGTTACGAACGCCACGGACGGTTGCGGGTTCTTGTTCGACTCGCTACTGACCGCTCAGACGTTCCACGTCTGGGGTGTGGCTAACGACACCGACAGCGTGTTCTACAACACGACGGTTGCTCCAGTCGCGGATACGTTTAACATCTTGCGCCTCCAGTTGGCACGCGATGCCACACTGCGGGCCTGGATCGACGGCGTCCTCGTTAAGGAACAGGCGTCGGCCGTTACAGGTACGGTGGCCCTGGGTCCCTACGTGACTTTCTGTACGTCGGGCACAGGTGCGGTTATCACGTCCGACATCGACTACGTGCGAATTTGGGCGGCTCGCTAAGCGAGACCCCCTTAGGTAGTGGCCGTGGGTCCAACTGGACAGGATACTGACTTCGGTCGGTGGTGCGGGTTCGAGTCCCGTACGGCCCGGTGCGGAATAGAGAAGCGGCAATCTCGGCGGTCTCATAAGCCGTAGATCGAGGGTTCGAGTCCCTCTTCCGCGAGTAGGAGAATCGACTATGGCAGTTGGCGTAGCAAGTTTGACCGCGGGCATCCGCGTGGATCGCTGCAACGAGGGCGGTCGCAACCTGGTTCGGCGGTACGACGGCGAGTCCGGCGAGACCGTTCAGGTGAACCACCCGATTCAATACTACGACGACTTCCTGGGGGACGTTCTCCGGGATGAGTGGAACGTTGCCGTCGGTAACGACAGCGACACCCCCACGGTGGCGATTTCGGCGGGTCTCCTCGGCGGTCGTCTTCTGCTGACCTCAGGTAACGACAGTGGCGCCCCCCCGGAGGACTTGATCCCCGTTACGCTGGCGATGCTGAACTCCGGCCTGAACTTTACGCCGGGCTCCCTGTACGACCTCAACCTTGAGGTATCCCTGGGGACGGGCGCGACGCTCGGCAGCATCGGTATGGGTTTCACGGACGCCGCGCCTTCCGAGGTCGAGCAACCCTTAACGACTAGCACTGACTTTCCTCTGGCGAACACGCCCTCCTGTGTGACAGGATGCGGTTTCGTGGCGGAAGCGGACTCCTCGGCGACGGCAGGTCTTCGCACCTGGCGGCTATGGGGTGTTGCGGGCTCGGCCGTGAAAGTCCTAGTCGACTCAGACATCGTGACAACTGTCGCGACTACGGCCCTTCAGATTCTTCGCGTCCGTCTCAATCGACGCGGTCAACTGAGCGGCTGGATCAACGGCCGTCTCATCTTCAATCAGGAGACTCAGTCCGGCGCGGGGCGCATTCTCCAGCAGGGCAGCACTACCGCGGCTGTTACGCCGGCGACGGCTCTTATGCCTTATGTCTTCGTGCGGAATCCCCTTAGCACCGCGGCGAGTCGTACGGCGCTCGTCGACTACGTTAGAATCTGGGCCAGTCGCTAGTTCCTCGGAGGTCGTGGATGTTCTCCAAGTTAAACCCAGTCTCGCACATGGTCGTCGATACACCTGTCGCTCGCTACCTCCAGCGGAAGACGGGCAACCCCAACCTGTTCACGTACTTCGACAAGAACGCGGAGAAGTACGTCGCCGCTACTTGGATCAACAAGAACGGCCGCATCTGCCACGAGCACTTCGTCTGGGACGGCGGACCCAACGACTGTCGCGAGGAAGATATCCTCGGGTTCATGATTACCCAGTCGGACGAGTACCGCTCATTCCTCCGGGAGAAGGCGGTCCAGTGCCGTCTGTCGGAGAAGCACCTCGACGATGAGGCCATCTCCTATGCGGAGCAGCAGGCGGAAATCTTCGACTACCACAAGAGGCACGCACGGGCAACCCTCCAGGACCATCCGTCCTGGTGGCACTTCCCCAAGCAGGATCGGCGGGTCGGCTAACCTATGGCATACACAGCACAACCGGCCGGCTTCCTCGCGGATACGATTCAACGTATCTACGACTATACCAATGAGCCGGACGAAAATCCCAAGTGGACAACCGACAAGCTCTTCCCGCTAATCCGGGGGAGTTACGGGCGATGTATGCTGGACGTCAACGGCGTGGGCCAGAACCCTATCGTCGTGCGCTTTGACATCACGACGACGGCGACGCAGCGTACCTACATGCTGCCGCCGAACGTGGGTCAGGTCATCGCCATCGGTAAGGTAAACTCGCAAACAGGCGAGTTCTACGAGAGGATTATCCCCCGGACGAGGCTCAGCCCGTTCATGGCAGGCGTCACCTTCGAGGGGCCTCTCGTTCGCTTCGAGCCGATCTGGGGTGTCGCCGAGACGCTCCGTGTGCTTTACATTCCCAACGGGGATTGCGCCCTCCATCTGGGCACCGTCGCCGAGGCCGACACAACGACGACATCTGTCAAAATTAACATTGCCCCCACGGAGGGGTACTTCGACCGGAGGCCCAACGCTTACCTCGGGTCAATGCTTCGCCTGCTGTCGGCTACGGTTTCGTCTGCGGCGGCGTATCCGAGTGGCTACACGTACTACCCGATCCAGGAGCGGCCGATCACCGGCATGGTCCCTACGAGCTTAGTCGCCACGGTGGACACTGCCTTCGACTTCGATCCGGCCACCGCCATCACCGGGAGCGCCATTCACACGTACGAGATTGTTCCCTTCATGGGGGACCTCTTCCAAGATGCAATCGCGTGGGACGTGGCAGCGATGGTCAACGGTACCGAGAAGCGGTACACCGAGAAGGCCGACTGCATGAAGAATCGCCTGAATCAAATGCGGATGATCCGCCAGAACCTATCGCACTACAATAGCCGGTCGGGCACATTGCTCCGGTCAGGCTCCTTCGCGACAACCCGCTGGGGGTGGACCGTCTAGTGAATATCTCCCCCCAGTACGCGGGCGATGGTGCTTACCAGAATACCCTGCCAAGTGGGGGTCTGGACCGGGAGTGGTCCCTGCTCAACGAGGCGATGAAGAACAAGCAGATTTCCTCAGCGGCGGACGAGAAAGCTCGTACGGCGGCACTCACGGAACTGTCGACGCTGCTTGACTCGCGCGCAGCATCTATTCAGACGAACCTCTCCGTGCAGATCGGGGTTATCGCCGATACGGTTAACGGCCTAGTCGCAGTGATCGTCGCCCAGCAGCAGTCCTACCAGGACCTGGCGACACGCCTCGGCAACGCGGAAGTCGAAATCCTCCAGTTGCAGTCGGACAACGAAACGCTCCGCCAGAGTCTGCCGAGTGATGCGGCCTCCGGTACGAGTAATGCTCGCCCCGCGGGGCGTGAGTACAGGACGGTGGTACCCAGTGGGAGCTAACGAACACCACGTATTTAACTTTCGGGATGCGTCCGCGGAATTCGGCATTCAGCCTGCGTCAGCCCCCCCGGGTTCGTTCCCGATGGTGGCTGGGATCGACGGGAGGTTCGCCGACGTTCTACGACGCTATCCGGGGCATATCCGCTATCCGGATACGTCTGGTGCGCTTGGCTGCACACCCACCGCGGACGTCTTTATTCCAGACTTCGTCGAGCCCTTCGAGATTCAGAAGCAATCGGGCTCTCTGG